>SMLE01000612.1_pt1 | contig 22785 bp, 33 predicted proteins | sample 2451431 | NCBI scaffold set ML178787.1 | reverse complement strand
CCGGAAAGCGGGTTCCGAATTTACACCACCTTGACGGACTCTACCTCAGGCTGTCAATCAGTGCGTCCATGGCGTCAGGGTAAGGCAGGCGACGGGATGGGAGGAGTGACGCGGGTGTAGGGGGTAACTGGTGCAGTGGTGTGCGTCGCGCGCCGCGACGCTATCTTACCCGTTAACCGGGCCGTCGGACAGCCCGGACGGTGTCGGGTGCCTGTGGCTGCTTTGCCGGATGCCGTTGATTTCCACCTCGGCACTGCGCAGGGTGCCGCCCTGGTGCTCGATATCCCCCGCAAAGCGCGCCACCGCGCCGTCACCGCCCTCAATCGTCATACCGCCGTGGCCACTGATAGGCCCCTCGGCCGTCACGGCCTGTGAGGCTGACAGCATCGGCGTCTCAAAGCCGGCACGCTCTTCGGCGGTTACCTGATAACGCTTGCAGGTGACCTGATAATCGTCGCATTCCACGGCAATGATTTTGTTCCGTTTCAAAGTAATACTGGTCCCCTCATCGGTATACAGCGCCACCTCGCCGCTTTCCAGCCCCTGCAGCCGGTAGGTGCTGTGCTCGGTGGCAATCACGATGCTGTGGCGGGTACTGCCGCCCACCGGTAACACCACCGCCATGGTGCCGGCCGGCGGCACCGAGGTCAGGCCGTAGTGCTGGAACAGCTCCACGTCCGGCGTGCTCTCCCCGGCCAGCCCCGAGACCTGGGCGGTCTGGACGCCGCCGGTGGGCGTCACGCGGCTCAACACCGCGCGGTAGGCCAGCCGCAGGCCGCTCAGGGCACGGCGAATAGGCTGGTCGATGTGTGCTATCAGGTCAGCCATCTATCTGCTCCCAGTTTTGCCATAGGGCTTTCGCGCCCTTGACCTTGCTCAGACGTTTGCTGTTCGGCAGAGCATCCGGCAGCCAGACACCATCCTCGCGCAGCGTCAGCAGGGTCTGCAGCGGCTGGCCGCGCCCGCCGCTGAAGCGGCGGTGCATCAGGTAGAAAATGCCGTCAAGGCCGTGCGGCTCGCTCTTTATCCGTACCCGCTGGCCCGGTGCCCACAGCAGTCCGGCGGCGGTATGCAGTCCGCGCACCACGGCGGTGATAAGCAGGCCGTTAAGCCTGGCGTCCGCCATCAGCTTGCGGGCGCGAAAATGCACTTCCTCATCGCTATCCGTATCGCCCACCACGACCACCAGGGGGCGGTAGCGCGGAACGCGCGTATCTTTCACCTGGCTGCGGCGGTCATGGTGGCCATCAGCCTGTGCACTGCCGTGCCCCTGGGCCAGCACCGTGACCTCGGAGTAGCGGCTGCTAATATTTTCACTCACCGCCAGGCGCAGCAGGTTGTTGCCCTGACCGTCGCGCCGCAGTATCAGCGTATCCACCGGCGGGGTGCTGTAATCCGGGCCGCCCACCACCAGGGTGCCGTCGGCACTTACCCAGGGCCACAGCCCGCTGGCTTCCGCTGCCTTGCGCAGCGCGTCCCAGGCGCTATCGCCGGGGTCAATGCTGACCTTTTGGGCGGCCAGCGGCGAGGTGGCCTGCAGACGAATGTGGGTGACCCCCAGCGGCCGCACTATCTGGGTGACCACCTCCTGCAGGCTCATGTCCCGGGCGCTAAATAGCGGGGCGGAGCAGTCAACCAGCACGGCGGCCGCATCGCGGCCATAGACACTCAGCGTATGCTGCCCGCGCGCCACCTCGTGGCGCAGTTCATCCACCTGACCGGTCATGATAAGCGCGTCACCGGCGCGCAGTTCGGCCCGTGCGCCCACCCTGACTTCCGGCGGCAGACGGGCCTGACTTAGCCCGACGGTGAACGCCCAGCCCGCCGCCGGGGTCAGCAGGTCGGCGTCCACTTCCATATCCAGCCAGTCATCATGGGCCACCCCGCCAATCTGCAGGGCGATGCGCTCGTTGGAATTAGCGGGCGAAGGCATACAGACGGTCTCCGGGTTGCAGCGCATTAGGGTTGCGCAGGGTGGGATTTAATCGGGCCAGTTCGCTGCCGCGCGCGGCGTCGCCGTACCATTCAAAGGCCAGCAGATGCAGATTGCACGCTCGGGTGACCTGCCGCAAAACGCGCGGCGGACGGCGCACTATCAGGGTGCGGGCCTGGCTCTGCAGCTGGTAGGCCAGCTGCTGCAACTCAGTGATAAGCTGGCTGTCGTGGCGGGCGTCGGGTGTGACGCCGCGGGTCTGGTGCGCCGTGCGCTGCCGGGTGTCCATCACGGTGCGCTGGGTCACGATGGCGGTGACGATTAACCCACGCACCTCCTCACGCAGGCGTTCAATATCGCTGCCGGAAAGCGTCGGCGTCGCCGCTTCCGCCTGAAAGATATCCGCCGCCACGTCAACCCACTCCGCTATCGTCACCAGGCGCACGGTCTGGTTAATCAGCTCACGGTCGGCCTGCGGCATAATGCTGGCCCGGTTCAGGGTGGAGGCAAAAACGCCGTCCGGGTTATTGGGGGCACTCGCCGTCATGCGCCGGTCAGCAAACCCGGCCAGCCGCTCGCCCTGACTGCGCACCGCCAGCCAGTCCGACAGGCGCGTCACCTCGCTAAAATTCAACCGGTCACTGAAAGCGGACAGCAGCCCTTTCAGGTCAGAGACAAACGCCGTGGGCATATCCAGGTAGTTCATCACGCTGCCCACAGACGTCTGCACCTCGTCGGCCAGTGCCTGCACCACATACTCCGCTGAGGCCACCAGATTACTGATGCGGGCGATGCCTTCATTGCCGCGCCGAATAGTCGCCAGCGCGTCCGACAGCCCGGCGGTGACGCTGTCCAGCAGGCCGCCAGTGCGCGGAGTGGTACTGACCGGCGCAAACAGCGCCTGTTCGGTGCTGGCCTCGACAAACACCAGTTCAACGGTCACCGCGTTAAGCGGCTCTACCTGGTGCTCAACGCCTGCCTCCAGCAGCTGTACACGCGGCAGCGAGCCATACACCGGGTGAAGTAGCTCACCGGGGCCGGGGGCTTTTAGCGCCGCCAGAAACGCCTTGAGGCGCGCCTGGTAGCCATGGCCCCAGAACAGCGCCGACAGGCGCAGGTTCAGTGCCTTCAGCCCATGGTCTTCCACCTCAGCACCGTCGCGCCAGGGGTATTCATACACCACCGTATCGCGGGCCAGCACCTCGCGGGTGTAGAGGCAATCGAATTCGACACCCCGAAATGACGCCGGCAGCAGCATATCGACACCCAGCTGCCCGGCCAGTTGATAAAGCGTATCCGCCATCAGTGTCGCCTCCCGTCACGCGCGAGCCGCGTCTCCACGGCAGTGGCAATCTCGCGCCCGTCCAGCGTGACGCTGACATTGACGGCGGGGGCCGCGGTGGTAGCCGGGGCCGTCGCCGACGATGTCGCTTCACTGGGCGTGGCGTGGCTTCCCGCCAGCCAGCGGCGTATCTCGTCCAGCACATCCAGTGCGCCCACCTGTGGCATTGGCACCGGGCTGGGCGGTAGCCCACGAGCCTGCGCCTCGGCTTCTTTGTCCTTGCCGCGCTGCAGCTGTATCAATGGAAAGTCCTGCGCCCCTTGCCAGGCCATCAAACCACTCCCCAGCAGGGGGATGCCCTTTAGCAGCCCCCCGACTTTCGTGGCCGCGCCTTTCAGTATACCGCCGGCCGCCGTGCTCAACGAGCCGCCGCCCTTGCCCAGCAGCAGGTCCGCACCGGTCTTGACGGCCGCTGCCGCCCCCAGCGCGGTAATGGCTAGCGTCGCCTGGGTCGCTGCTGTGGTCAGCCCCGGGAATTCCTGGGCCAGCCTGGCACCGCTCTCGGCAATGTCGCCCAGCACGTGAGAGACCGGGGCCACGGCGTCGTTGGTGGCATAAATTTTTTCATTCTCCGCCTGCTGAACGCGAAACTGGCTGCCTTTTATCACCAGGCTAAAATCCAAATCGGCCGAACGCGCCCCTTCCGGCGTCTCAAACTGTTTAACCACCTCATCGGTCAGCTGTCGGAACATCGCCCGGCTGCGCTCATAGCCATAAAACGCATTACGCGATTGCTGATTGGTCAGCAGGGTTGAGACATGGGCACCGTGACGTCCTTCAATCGCCGCTTCCAGATTGGCGCGCTTTTCCGGATCGCGGGTGTTGGCCAGCTCCGCACGCAGTTTTTTCGTTTGCGCATCGTGCCTGTCCGCCAGTTGTATCACCCGGTCCAGGGTATCGAGTGGCGTCAGGCCGGCTTTCGCATCCTGGGTCATCAGCGCCTGGATATCGACGCCCTTGCCCCGGATAAGCAGATTTTTCGCGTTGTTCTTCAGGTTGGTGGAGGACAGCTCGGCCAGTAAATCGTTGGCGTTGGTGGCCGCCTCACCCGGCTCACCGGCAACCGAGCCGGCGGCTTCAAACAGCGCCAGGGTCTGGGCATAGCCCCGCCGGCCATGGAAGCCGGCCGACTTGGCGGCCTCGAGGGCGCGCGGCACCGCCGAGGCCAGCAGCGGCACGTCCACCAGACCGTGTTGCGCCGCCGTGGTGGCCCCGCTTAGGGCGATGCGGCTGTCGCGTTCGCTGAGATTAAAATTGACCGCCGCATTTTGCAGCAGCGCCATCTCTTTGGGCTCCGCCCCGGTGGCCGTGGCATTTTTCATCACCTCCGGCAGATAGGAAAAGGCTTTTTCCTTCGGTAGGGAGCGCAGCATGATTTCCAGCGCTTCCATGGCCGGGCCGGGGGTGCCGCCGCCGGCGCGCGTGGCAGCGCGAATGTGCTGGTCAATGACCCCCAGGCCCGCCTCGCGTACGGCTGCGTTATCATTGCGGTAGGCAAAATTGGCCAGCTTGCGCAGGTGCGCATCGTAGTCCATCTGGCGGGTAATGGGCTGGCTCAGGGTCATGGCCCCGGCAACCAGCCCAGAGCCAAGGGACAGCGTTCCCTTAAGCCAGCTGCGCTGCTGACGCTCGGCGCCGGCCATCTCCTGACGCAGCCGGGCAATGCTCAGCTGCATCTTGTCATAGGCGCGCACCTGCTCGCTGGCTGACAGGGTGCCGCTGCGCGCCAGGCGCTGATAGGCCCCCTGGGTACGCTGGATTTCCCGCTGCAGGTGACGCTCACCCCGCAGCCCCAGGGTTTCCCGCGCCTGGCTCAGGCTGCGAAACTCCGCCGACAGACGACGAATGCCCGGCGTCGCGCTGTCCTTGACGCCAAAGCGTAGCTGGGTATCAAATTCACGGGCCATGGGTTACGTCCGTTTGGCTGAGGGTGGGCGGCGGCGCAGGCTTTTGATGGTCCTGTTTTTCCGCCAGCCCTTGGGGTTTTCCAGACGCCTGATAGCGTCGAGCAGTCCGCCCAGGGCTACAGCGTCAAGGCGGCGGGCGCAGGCGGCGCTGATGCCGTACTGTCCGAGTCGGACAAGGGCAAAACGGTAGTCGCGCAGGCGGGCTTCAGCGCGCTGAGCTTTTTTTTCGCCTCAAGCTGGGCGGCATGCAGCACGGCATAATCCTCCGGCACCAGGGTGTCGCACAAAAGCGAATAGGTAATGTCTTCCGGTGCCAGGGTGCCCAACTCAGTCAGGCAGCGGGCCAGAATACCCACCGCCGTGCCGGATTCGGGAATACCAGCCTCGATAACGGCGATTTCATCGCCCACGGTGGCCAGACGAACCGTCACCTCACGGTGCAGTACGCCGTCGTGGTAAATGCCCACCGGCAGGGTGGTGCTATGGGTAAATGCCATGGGTTACTCCTCAACCTTGTTCAGTGCAAAGGCGCTAATGGTGATACGGGCCTCATTGTCAACGGTATACTGTTCGCCCACCTCGGTGACAAACACATCCTGATAGGTGATGCGCTTGCCGCCGGTGAGCGGGTATTGCGTCAGTTTTGCGCCCGAGATTTTTTCCCAGTGCAGGGTCTTGTCGACCGGTACCACGGCGGTGATGGACAGCACCCAGGTGGCAATCCCCTGGGTGTAGCCTTTGGCGCGCCCGGTGGAATTCATGGTCTTGACCAGCTGCTTGCCGGTGCTCTCGCGCGGACTAAACTCCGTCACCTCAACCTCGGTGCTGTTGACCTCCAGCACCACCGCGCCGGTGTATTCCAGTGCCATACAGGCCCCCTTTACAAAAGATAAATGGTGGCGGCAAACACATGCAGCCCGCGCACCACCGCCGCCGGGATACTGGCATCGGCGCGGCTGTCATCCTGCTGACTGCGTGTGACCGTCAGCTGGCCCTTGTGCGCGTCCACATTTTCAACGATTTCCAGCTGCTCCAGGGCATAGAGCACATCGAGCAGCTCGGAGCGGATGCGCTGCAGGCGGATATCGTTAAGCTTTTCGCGCGGGAAGCGCTGGGTGATACGGGCACGGCAAGCCAGGCGCACATAGTCCAGCGAGCGCAATATCGTGATATCCATTAGCGAACGGTCGGTCACGCCCATGCTGTTTTTCACATAGGTACTCACTGCCCGCACAATCTGCACCTGACTGCCGTTCACCTCAAAAGGCGTCAGGCCGTTGGCCAGCGCGTTTTCCTGCTCGCTGCGCCCGGGCCATTTGTCCTGCGGCGTGATGTCCGCACCGGGTAACGCCAGGGTGTTGAGCGGGCGCGCCGGGTCGGACTCGCTGGCGATGATGGCGGCATATATCGCCGCCAGCTCGCCGTTCGGCAGCATTGAGCCGGGGTACCAGCCCATCGTGAGGCGCGCCGCGTTGACGTCTGTCGTGAGCGCGCTGCCCCCTGACAGCGTACCGTTCCAGCCAACCACCCCCAGCGCGCCGCGCTGCTCCAGCGGCCCGGACACCTTGTCCAGCCAGGCGGCAAGGGTGGTGAGCGCGGTTTTGCTGGCGTACGGCGACATCACCAGGGTATGCCCGGCGCTGAAAATCGCCGCCAGCGCCGCATCCAGTGCGGGGTCGCCCTCGCCGCCGCGCATCGGCGTCAGCGCAGCGGTGATACCCGGTGCGCTGAGTGTGACGGTCACGCCAATCTGGTTACCGCAAGCGCCTTTGTTGCGTGCCGTCAGCACCAGCTGCTTGCCGGGACTTTTACCGCCGGATGACGGCGGCGGAATATCCGCCATCGCCGCCGTTACCGGTAGCGCGTCCAGGGTGTTGATGGCCTCCACCAGGCTCACCATCAGCGCCCCGGCGCTATCGCCACTGGCGACAGCAATGGCGACGGTTTCGCCACAGACGCCAAGGCGCACCTGCCCGGTGCCGCTGGCGCTGCCCTTGAGTACCAGCGTGCCGGTAGCCGCCACGCCGGCCTCGCTGTCCGGTATCCCCACCACCGCCAGCTGCAGGGTATCGTTGGCGCGGATGGCGGCCCGCGCCATGCGGTGCGCCTGGGAGCCACGGCCAAAAAGGCTGGCGGCCTCTTCATCGCTGAACACGTTCACCGGCGTCAGGGTATCGGTGTCCGGCGTGGTGGTGCGCTGGGCCAGAATGACCAGCTTCTGGTCGTTGGTGGCCAGCGCCCGTGACGCCAGCGTGGTGTTAAACCCGAAGTAATAGCCGGGCTTATAGGTTGGCGTCGGTATCACGGCATCAATGCTCATGCGTCCCCCTTGGTAGATGGTTTATCGCGCTCGGTGTCCAGCGGTAGTTCACCTTCGGCCAGGCGGCAATGATAGTAGACGGTATTCGGCACATGCAGGCCATTGCTGACAAGCACGTCAATCATGATCTTTTGCCCTGGTGGTGACGATGTCCTGCGCGACAGCTGTTGACGGGTCATCAAGGTGATACGCCAGCCCGGTGCGCTCATGCATCGGCCACGGCGTATCGAGTCGCCCCTGATAGTCAGCAAACAGCCGGTCAGGATCATTGTCGCCTTCCGGCGCGGGCCAGCGGCCGTTATCCAGCGCCTCTTCAACCCAGACCGTGTCGAACTCGCAGGCATAGGCCGCCAGGGCATCGCTGTTCAGGCGAGTGCTAAACAGCGAACGCACCCGGCCCGGCAGCAGGGGCTCGACAGGCAGCCCCATATCCTGCCGGCTCATCAAGCGCCGCACGGCCCGGATCAGTCGATTGCAGCCCACTTCATCGCGGGCCGGGCCGCCCTTGCGCTGGGCGGCTTCCTCACGCACCGAATAGGCCGCCAGCAGCACCGAGAAACGCCCAGTGGTGTAAAAACGGTGTTTATGGGTACTGACCGGGCGGGTCTGCTGCACGCCGAGAAAGGTCACCCAGCAGGCGGGCAGCACACGGGCGATAGCCCCTACATCCTCCAGCTCGCCGCCATAGCTACCGACGCTAGACACCATGCGACCCAGCCCGTCTTTAAGCCGCGCCATCATGGCGTTTTCAATTTCGCTTATCATTAAAATCCCCCGCCGCCGGTCTGGTTGCGTCCCCAGATGCGGCGACCGGAAAAGAACGCCGCCCCGGCGTTGCCCTGCAGCGTGCCACCGTTCTGGGTGGTGGCCAGCGTAACCCGCCCATTGGCGACGTTTTCCAGATAGCGGATGGCGTCGCGGTAGCGGTCACGGATTTCATCGGTGCAGACCCGCTCGGTGCCGGTGAGGCGGTAGCGGGCAATATTGCAGGCGATGCCGCGCAGGCTGGAGGGCACCACCTGCAGCGGCAGGGTATAGCGCCCGCCGATATAGCCGTTAATCTCATCGGCAGCCGCCTGCAACCCGCCGGCCAGCACGGCAGCGTCAATCTCGCCGGTGTTGTCGCGGTCGGTCAGGGTGCGCACCTCCCGCTCGCCGAAGCGCAACACCATGTCCTCAAGGCTGGCGTACACGCTTATTTACCCGTTGAGCCGTAGGCCATCTGCCAGAAGCCAAACCCGCCCTGACCGCGCGCCTCTGCGCCAAACTTGAACTGCTTGCGCATAAACACGTCCTGGCTATTGATATCGGTCATGGCGACAAACAGCGGGGCCTGGCGCTGCTGGAAAATCAGCGGCTTGAGCGGGCGACTGGTATCCATCAGGAACCAGGCGCTGTCCGAGGTCAGCCAGGGCACGACCAGCACCTCGGCAGTACCCTTGTAAATATTGGCCTTACCGTCATCGAGACGTTCGGCGGTGATAAGGGTACGCGCCACATCGTCGAGTGCCGGCGGCACGACCAGCAGGTTGGGCATGATATTCAGCGGCCGTCCCTCTTCGTCCTACGGCGCAGCTGCTTGCGCGCTTCGCCGTAGGACGTCTGCGCCTCCGCCAGCGACGCCGCTGAGAGCACCTGCCTGCCCTTGTTGGAATAACTGGTCTCGCCTATCGTGTGTTTGTCGCTGAAAAACGGCTGGCCGTCATAGCCTTTTTCGCTAAAGCCTTTATTGAGCAGCTCAAACACCATCTCGTCCGGCCACTGCTTGGCGGCAAAGCCCGCATCCTGCGCCTGGGGCTGGTAAACACCCAGCTGGTCATCCTGGATATCGTTGCGATCCACTTCCACCGTGGCCTCATAGTCATCATTGACCAGGGTATAGGTTGACGCTGCCAGCGCCTTGACCTGCTTGTCGCCTATCCATTTGCGCATCCGCGGGAAGCGGCTTAACCAGGCGTAGGTGTTCTCCTTGCCGGTGGATGGCACCAGGGTGGCCACCTTGTCCCACTGGGTGGGCGCGGCGTCAAACGCCTGGTTAAAGGTGAGTTTAATGTTGCAGAAAATCACCCTTAAATTTGCGGCATTCACTAACATAGTCAGTTTCTCCTTATTCGACCCAGACGCCCGCTGCGTCAAGCATGATGATGGTGCCAGCCGGTGCGCTGCCATCCGTCGCTGCGACCGTCTGGTTATCCACCACATAGGCCGGCTTGCCGACATGCTCTTGCCTGACCGAGCCGTCGTTCTCCCAGCAAAACGCCTTGTGGCGGCGCACCCTAATCTGCTGGTCGCCGTTGGCTCCTTTACTGTTGTCGATAGCCTCATCAGCCCGTCCGGCATACACCAGGCCTGCGCCACTTTGGCCGTTGACGGCATAGCCTTCTTTAAGGCAGACGATAACGCCGGCCGGGATAGTTTCTTTCGCCGCCACCGGATAGGGCGTCAGCTCGCCGTCCCGGTACGGGGTATTACGATCTTGCGTGGTGGCGGTCATGATGGCTGCACCTCCTCTTTCATCATGGTGGCAATGGTCTCGGCGCTGTGGCCAAAGGCGTGACAGGCGGCCAGCGCCGGTGCATCCAGTGCGCCCAGGGGCGATGGCCGCGCCTCGATACCCTGCGGCGCAACGCCGCCGGTCTGCAGCCCGGACAGCGCGGCAATCGGCTGACGGGTGGCCAGGTGCTCACGCAGCAGCGCCACGTCTTTTTCACCCAGCCGCCGCGCCCAGTCCTCATCCGCCCCCTTGAGCACGCGGCCATCACTGAGGGCTGCGGTCAGCAGGGTAGTGACTTCGTTGCCGCTCAGCTGACGACCGAGTGCCGCCACCTGCTCGCGCAGCTCATTGACTACGCTGACCGGGGCATAGGCAGCCGGATCGGGTGGTGTGGTGGTCTGCTGTGACAGCGCGGCAATCTGGTTATCCTTCTCGCTGAGCAGCGACAGCAGATTGATGCGGGCGGCCGCCGTGCCTTGTCCGCCCGACAGGCGGTCAATGAGTTTTTTCAGCTCAACCGTTACCTCGTCAGCCGTGGCCGACAGCGGCAGATTCAGCATCCAGCGCAGTTGTTCTAACAGTTCATCCACGTTGTTTTCTCCCGTGAGTTGTTGTGACGCCGCCGCCAGCAGCGCCGCCATACCGTCAAGCGCCGGCACGTTGGTCAGCGCGGCATTCACCAGGCAGGTCACATTGCCCTGCCTGTCGTAGCGAAACAGCGGGGAGACAAAGCGGTACTCCCCGGCGGCAATCAGGGCGCGGGCGCGCTCGGTCCATTCGACATCCACCGCAAACAGCCCCTGGCCCTCGATCCATTCCAGCTGCGAATACCAGCCGGCTGCCGTTCTCCCGGGCATGGATGGCCTGGTGCTCATAGTCAAAGCAGTACGGCGTCTGACGCGCCTGGGCGGCGTCAATTAACCACTGTGCCTGGGGTGCCTCCAGCCGCCAGTGCGCCACGTCGGTGGGGCGTGTATCCTGCGAGCGAAAGGTGCCGGCCGGAAACAGCTGGACACGGGGGCTGGCGCTCTCCAGCGCCACGGTCAGTGCGGCAAGGCGGACGGGGTTGTTCACGCGGTGGCGGTCCCAGAATGTGTCTTCATGGGACACAGCCTAACCGGCGCGTCGGGTATCTCGTCGTGACGGGGGTGTAGGGGGTAATGGTGGGGGGAGAACATCGCAATAACGGGGTGCCGTCAGACTACACCGCTAACGTGGGTGGCGATACCCCGTTTAAAACCCGTTTAAATCGCGCCAGAATCGCTTAACGCGGTTTCACCCGCATCATCGCCTGCCTGACTATCAAAAAACGCGCCACGGCCTTTACAGGGCGTCACTCGTCCAGCGCGCGCTGGAGGTAATCATTGATGGTGTGCGCCAGGGCCTGATAGTCCTGGTCGGTCAGACTGAAAAAGGGGCGCGCCGGTATCGTTGAGCCGGGGTGATTGACGCGTTTTACCACCCTGCCGTTAAAGGCCAGCGCCTTTTTATCGCGGGGGCGAATGACATGAGGCCGGGTGGTGCCGCCCTGCTGGTGAATACGCGCATACACCACATTGGTCCCCACCACGGCCTGGTCGTTATCGGCGTCGCTGTCAATGGAGGCGGCCAACCGCCCCGACTGCTGCAGGATTTTGCCGACGCGGTCAACGGGCAGCCAGCGCGGGCGGCCTTCCTGCTCGAAATTCTCCATCACCGCGTCATACATTTCTTCACTGAGGGCGCGCATTAACGGCTGGCGGTGGCTCAGGGACTGCGCCAGTCGCGCCAGGGCCTGACGCAGCGTATCGGGAACAGTGATCGTCACATCTATCATGGTGATACCTCTTATGACAGCCTGGGTCAGTGTTACTTTGGCAGGGTGGGCCAGATTTCAATGGGTAGTGACACATGCGAATCAGTGATCGGGGGAAATCAGAATCGTTGGTCGGGCGACCGGAATCAGTGATCGGATGAAATCGGAATCGTTGATCGGGCGACCGGAATCAGTGATCGGATAAAATCGGAATCGCTGATCGGGCGACTGGAATCAGTGATCGGATACGTCGGGATCTGCACTATCATTTACTCCAGCGTGCCCCACACTACCTCATCACCCGCCTGATGTTTGAATGCGTCCAGATCACTGACGATATCGACAGCACGAACAGTCAGGGAAGCGACCTTGCTGTCGGCAGCGCCGGTGGATTGACCCGCGGCCAGGCCGCCTATCGCCACCACGCCCTGACGGGCGCTTTCCTTCAGGTCGAAAACGTACAGTAACACCAGCGTCGTCGGATGCCGGCGGTAGAGGATGGCGCGCGGACGATACAGCGACGACACCAAAGCGGACCAGAAGGTCGCGGGCAGCGCGCCTGGCGTGTTTTCACGGGTGACGTGCAGCAGGTTGGCGTCCGTCAGGGTGATCACCGCTGAGTCCGGCACCACGCCTCTGTCGGCTAGCGCGTCTACCACGGCAGGCCGCAATGCGCCGACAGGACGAAAGTCGCCGCGCGCCTGCCGCTGTGCCATCACCTGGCTTATCCAGTTACTGGTATCGCGGTTTAAGGCACTAAGCACCGCCGGCTGGCCTAGCGTTTCCTCTACCGCCTGCGCTGCCAGCCGGGTATCGGCGCGGGCGGCGCGGTTGAGCAGCTGCTCGCCGAGATGGCGGAGGTAGCCTTTGCCGGGGTTCAGATGAAAGCCCGCATCCGGGGTAAACACCTGGCCGGTTTTGGGGTCTTTAAATCCCGTCACCGGCCGCGTCTTGCCGTTCACGCCCTGCGGCTGGTCGACCGTGACGCGATAGTCGTCGGTGGATTCCAGTCCGATGGGGTGACGTGCCAACTGGTCGGCCGTCAGCGCCCGTACCCGGCAGCGGCAGTTGTAGCCGTTCGGCGGAAACAGGGTATCCCAGCCCGCATCGTCATAACGGAACACCCGGCCATGCAGCGCGGCATGGCTGGGGCGGGTGTGGCTGTCCATCACCGCCACATACTGCCAGTAGGGCCGCTGGTCGACGTTCTCGCGCAGCCGCTGATAGCGCCCGGCCATATAGGCAGATTGGGTATTGGTGCGAAAAATGGTCTCCAGCCGGTAAGGCAGCAGCTTTTTCCCCTCCAGCTCGCCGTCGGGTGAGGCTTTTAGCCCTTTGCCCAGCCAGCCCTTGCGTTCAAGCACGGGTATCAAGGCTTTTTTGGCCTCCTCAAACGTTTGCCCCTGTTGCAACATCTTGTGTTGGGCGTCACGGATATCACTCAACACATCCAGCTTGAGAATACCCGCCACGGTAAAGGCACGGGCGTGCGCCTCGTCGGCCACCTCCTGCCAGCGAAAACCGAAGGCGTAGCCCTTTGATTCAAAATACGCCACTGCCTTTTCCGGCGTCAGGGTCATGGCATAGCCCAGGTCAACGCTCATTGAGTCGCCCCCAGACGTCCGCGACAAAAATGGCCTGGGCAATCAGTTGTCGCAAGGCATGGTCGTCAAGCTGGGGCCAGGCTTCCGCCAGCATGGCCGTCACCGCCTCCGGCGTCTGCCCCTGCTGCAGGGCGCTCACCAGCGGGGTCAGCAGCGTCTGCATGGCCTGGTTGACCGGCGTTGCCAGTCCGCCGGGGGCGTCTTCCAGCGCCTGCTCGGTGGCGGTAGGTGTGTGCGCAACGCTCAGCGCCGCCATGCCCGGCCATCGTGCCGGCATCAGGCTGGCCCCGGTAAAGGTCGGCTGGTTGCCCGGCGGCTGCAGCAGGGGCTCATCGTCCCGGGCGGCGGGAATGCCGCTTTCCGCCAGTGCCCAGGCCACCGGCACCGGTACGCCGCTGCGCACCAGGAGATTCAGTGTCTCGGCGGTCTCCTTCATATCGCGCGGCTGACGGGTGTCAAATTCAAAGCGGCACATGCGGCGCGGGGTGATATCGCTGTAGCCGTTAAGCTTGAGCAATGGGTAAAGCAGGTCACGGGTCAGCGTGCCGGCCAGCTGCACCGCATCGCTGGCGGTCAGCTCGTGGCGCACTTCGTTATGCACGTTGCCTAGGGCGTTGGTGCTGCTCTTGCCGTCCGCCTGGGTGGTCAGGGTGCCGCCCAGAATGACCTTGGACTGGGTGCTTTCGCACCACTGCATCATATACTGGAACGGGTCGACCTGCCCCTGGGCGGCGGACTCAAAGCGGATCGCGGTGCGTTCGTGGATAATGCCGCCGGCGTTATGCCCCAGGTCGCGCAGCGCCCACAGCAGCATGTTCTTTTCTTCTTCACTGGCCCCGTCGGAATAGGTGCCCACCCGCGTCGGCAGGCCGTAGATTTCCAGAAATTCCGCCAGGTCACGGGCAGCAATATTCTTGAACAGGTAGGTCCACACCAGTACCCGGAACAGACCGCTTTCGGCTACCCAGCCGCTTTTGGCCTGATGGCGATGCAGCAGCCAGCCAAAGGGATTAAGCTCAGCACCGTCAAGGCTGCCGTCAATCAGGCGGATAGCGTTACGGTCATGGGTTGCGGTCTGGAACCAGCGTTGCGGGCGCTTGTAGAAGGCACAGGGCAGCCAGATGTTTTCCGCCTGTTTCCACACCATTTCCACGGCGGCAAAGCCGTGGCCAATGGCGTCCAGCAAGTCGAACAGCAGCGTTTCAAACTCCGGCAGGTCTGAAAACCATTCGGTCGCGGCGTCCGCCATCGCCTTTTCCTGCGCATTGGGATGACGCGGCGGCACAATGCGCCAGGTGAGCGGCATCACCGAACGGCGGCGCTTGCTCATCTCGGCAAAAAGGTGGCCGTCGCGCTCCTCCATATCAAAAAACAGGTCAGCCTGACGCACCAGGTGCCCCTGCTCGGCCTCGCTCAGGATGTCATACACCCGGCGAATATCGATGCCCAGCGAGGGGTGCCCGGCCACCTGCTGGTAACGCAAATGGCGGTCATCGGCGGTCTGTGGCTGCGTCAGGGTGCGGCGGCGCAACAGCCGGCCGTAAATATCGGTGAATATGCCCATTACCAGCCTCCACGGGAAAAGCACAGCCGTCCGGGATGGCGGTCACCGAACAATGAGCGGTATTCGGTTTTCGGGCCGTGGCTCACGGCCAGCGTCCAGAGCATATGCAGCGCGTCCGGGCCGTCGTCATGGTCGGCGCGGGGAAAGTGGCGCAGCTGCTGTATCAGTGTGGTCTGGCTGGCGTGCAGACGGATAAGCCCGTTTTCCATATGGGGCTGCAGGGTCTCGATACGCAACAGCTTGTCGGCATGGGGGATAATAGCCCGCGCCGGCACCGGGTGACCCAGCTGTGCCGCGCGCTTAATCAGCTCGGTGCGCAGGAACTCCTGAAACTGCACCGCCTCAATGCCCCACACCAGACAGTGGTATTCCTTTTGCAGAGCAATAATATTGCTGATAATGGCGTCCGGCAGCCGCTTGCGTATCTGCGCTTCCACCACATCCAGCACGCCGGTGGCGCGATTAAAGCCACCGACCAGCAGCGCTGACGGGTCACGGCTGGCCCCGGCCTTGCCGAGGCTGGGGTCGCAGGCCCCGTAGAAAAGCCACTCGTTAAGCCGGTTGACCCAGAAATGCAGGCAGTGGGCAAACAGCGCATCTTCACCGCTGACCGGGGCATTCTGGTACTCGGCATCAAAGGTGGCGTGACCGTCACGGGCGCGGATATGCATCAGGGTCAGCAGCGGCCGTGCGGACCAGGAGACTTCCGCGCCTTCCTCCATCTCGGTACGGTGTGACGTATAAAAATCCTGCGCCGCATCCTCTCCCTGGTTACGCAAGCGCTGCTCCCAGCTCTCCCACAACGACAGGTTCACCGGCCACTGGCGCAGGGCCTTAAAGCGCGCCTGCCGCCATAGCGGGTTATTCAGGGTGCGTGATAACACCGAGTCGTAATGCAGGATGGTGCCGATATAGACCACATCGAGTTTTGCGCCCGCACCACCCAGCGGCAGCACGGTTTTTCTCAGCCAGTTTTCCAGCTTGTCGCGCTGGTCCGGGTTGCGTACCTGCTCGTCGTTCTCAATATCGTCCAGTATCACCAGGTCAGGGCGGTACGGCCCGTGGCGCAGGCCGCGCAGCTTTTTACCGCTGCCGGCCACCTGCACCTTGATATCGTTGCGCGTCAGGATGGTGCCCATCTGCCAGACGCGCCCCATGCCGCAGGCTTCGGGGAAGTCAGCCAGCAGCCGGGGGTTGAATTCCAGCTCGGCCTTGATGGCTTCGAGCATCGGGTAGGCCTGGTCGATGGAATCCATCACCACCAGGGCATAGTGCTTGATGCCGCGCACCAGACACCACAGCACAAACAGCTGGCTGACCAGCGTTGACTTGGCCTCCCCACGCGGCGCGGCGATGGCGTCCTGCTCGCCTTTCGGACTGGCGACGATGTGTGGCAGGCGCTGAAACAGGTAACGATGCAGTTCGCTGGGGTCGCTATGACGGATATAGTGCGGAAAATAGGTCTGCACAAAATAGCGATAGCCGTTCACCGGGTCAGCCACCTGTAAACGCCGCGCCGCCATGGCCTCGCCCCCGGTATCAAAGCCCAGACATTCGGCCTCGATGGTGCGGCGCAGGCTGGAGGCCAGCGCGGCCAGCGAGTGCTGGAATTCACGGATGGAAAATTTCGTCGCCATACAGGCTCCCTACCTCAATCGGCACACGTCGCTTACCCCTCAGCAATCTGACTCCGTCTGATAAGCATGGCCGCCTCCATGGGGCCACTCAGCATTTGCAGGGCTATCCACATCGATTCGGCAAAAACAGCGCTGTTCGTCTCGCTATATGAAAAATTGTCGCATACCAGCGACACCAGTTTATTGACGGTGTCGATGCGCTCCTGCGTGTAAAATGTGTCTCTCGTCATGATGTTCCCCTTTTAAATCACGTTTAAACGCCATGATGACGCTCAGCCAGTACCGCATTGATGCGCGACACCAGGGTCTCGGCCACCGTGTCAACGCTGCCGGCGACACTCGCCAGGCGCAAAAAATGCGCACCGTCACCCAGACCGACATAGACATCTTCGCCAACAACCCTGACCACGCTAATCTCGGCCGGGTCGAGATACGCCCCCGGCAACAGTTTGACCAACTGTTTCATGCCAGCGCCGCTTCTATCTGGGCCTTGATGCGGGTTGACGCCTGAAAGGGCGTTTCGCCATAAGCGGCATCCACGGTATGCACCGCGCCGTCGCGCAGCTTGACAAACACCTCACCGCCGTTGCTGACCCAGACCTTGGTGATGTCTCCCGCGATAACGGCCACGTCATCCCGGATTTCAATGAATTGATTAGCCATAATGTTTTTCCAGTACCGGCCCGAAAGCCTCAAGAATGTCAACAAACGCCGCCAGATGCCGGGGGTGTTTGTCCTGAATAAAGGCCGAGAGCAGCTTCAGGGTCTCCATGGCGGTGGCCAGCTGGCTGGTCTCGGGCAGGATTTTTTTGCTGGCGGCAATCGACTTGCTCCACGCATCCGTTAAGCGTGCCAGCAATTCGACCCGCTCTGCGGCACTCTGTGTGTCAGCCAGGTTGACCTTTTCCAGCGTCTCCTGAAACTGCGCCATCAGGCTGGTCAGGATGGCGCGCGCGATATCTTCCGGCGCGCCGCTGGCCAGCAGGTGGGCGCTGCGTACCACTTCCCAGTCATCGCCATTGTCCAGCGCCTCTTTTTTCCAGCGCCGGGCGGAATGCACGCTGACGCCGCACTGGATTGCCGCCAGCTCCAGAGACAGGTTGCCGAACACATAGGCCCGGCGTAGTCCCTCGCGGGTGGCCTTGGGATGCGCCATTACACCCCCAGTCGCGCCCGGATCAGCGCCAGCCCGGTGGCGACCACGCCGCCGGTCACGGCACCGGCGGTCGCGCCGGCCCGTGCGCCTTTCACCTGCAGGCGGTCAAGGCGGCGGTCGATACCGTCAAGCTGGGTACGAATGGTGCGTAGCTCGGCCAGCACCGGCGATATCACGTCCTGTGGCTCCATGAATCAGGCTCCTCGTTATTTGTCGGCCTTGCGGTCGAGCTTGTTGTCAATACGTTGAATGCTGTCCTTGATGTCCTGCATCATGCCGGTCATCAGCTGCAGGTCGCGCTGTGCGTCCTCACGCCGCTGATAGTCCTGCCGTACTTGGGTCAGTTCATACTGCAGGCGTCGAAGTTCTTCACTGACGCTTTTAAGCCAGAGGCCGCCGAGCGCCGATAGCAGGCTCAGGGCAATATTGAAGGCCAGATCAAGGCTCATCGCGCGGTCCCTCCTGTGCGCTATAAAAAGCGTTTAGCGCCTGCAGCTGGGCCTGCAGGGTCAGACACCAGGCCCCGTAGTCGCTGATGTGATGCAGCAACGCCTCCGGGCCGATACCCCTTACGGGGGCGGCGGCATGGGTGGCAGTACCCGCAGGTTGGCCGGCGGGCGCGGACAGGGAAGCATGATCGTCGGCGGGGTAGCCGAGGGCGGCGCGGTAGCGCTGCAGCCCATCAGGCCCCAGACCGGTATAATCAGCACCATCATTGGCCACCGCATGGGCAATACTCCTGTGTAACTGTTGGGTTTTCAGCGTCAGGGCGTGCTGTGTGGTTTCCAGTTGCGCGCTGAGCCGGTCATTGTCGCCCTGCAGCTGTTGCTGCCGGGTCAGGGCGCTTTCCAGCGCCTGTTGCGTGGCCTGCGTCTGCTGGCGTTGCCGGGCTTCACACTCGGTCTGCCGGGTGGCGAGTGTTGCCTGGGCGACCAGCCTGGCCTGCTGAGCGCCGCGCCAATAGCCCGCGCCGCCGGCAAGCACCACAACCAGCAGCGCCATCAGCCACGGACGGCCGACCTGTTTAATCAGTGCGAATAACAGCGGCATCGGCCTCTCCCTGTTTACGGGCGCGCCGTCCGGCGCTAAAGCGGGCGACGCCGCCATGGGTGACCCAGGAGCCGAGATAGACCCCGAGCGTCAGGGTCGGTCTCCTGACGGCTCCAGGCGCAGCCCAGCACCACCAGGGAGCTGACCAGAAACGCGCCGACGATAATGACATCCGAGGTCGACAGCCGACCTTCAGGGTTGGTCACCAGCTCGGCCAGGCGCGCCATCATGGCATCAGCTCACACAGATGGTCGCGCAGCGGCGCGAAGTCCTCAGCAGCCCAGGCCGGTACTGAAAATCCTGGGCACAGCTTGCTGGAAAATTCATTATGGCCGTGCAGCGTGGCCTCGGGCCACCGCAGGCGCAGCGTCAATACCTGGGTGCGCAGCACTGCCCACTGCGCCGACGTAAACTGGTCGGTACCCACCAGGCAGAGACCCAGCGAGTCGGCGTTATAGCCGCGCACATGGGCACCCACTTCTTCCACGCCGCGCCCGGTCAGCAGTTGACCGTCAGCGTCAATCACCCAGTGGTAGCCGATGCTGGTCAGACCGTTATCATTGGCCGGGGCGTCACGGTGAAAACCGCGCGCCCGATGCCAGCGGTCAATCACCTGGGCGGCGTTTTCACCGTCTCGGCCCAGGCGTCGGCCATTGGGCGTGGCGGCGCAGTGAATGATGATGCGATGAATGACGCGGGACATAAAAAAACCTCATGCAGAACATGAGGCTATTGTGGCGAAAGGCGTGCGGCGGTGCCGATGACGGGGGCGTAGAGGGTAATACTCAGAACAGGGTGGGTTGCTCGGGCGGTGGCCCCGCCTGACGCTGGCGCACCAGTTCGCGGGCGCGGGTCGCGGCGATGCCATAGCGCGGACACAAAAGCGTCAGGGCCATGGTGGTGGACTCCCCTTGCGCCCGCAGCCGGTCCAGCTCGGCCAGGAAGCAGCGGTTACGCCAGGCGCGCCACGCCTTGTCGCAACGCGGGATATACAGCTCCTCGCCGCCAAAATGGCGCATCAGCAGCGCCACCTGCGAGGCCGTCAGCACCTCCTGCAGCAGGGCAATGCGTCGCTCCCCCGCGCCGCGCAACCCCTTGCCGATGCGAAACGGCACCCCGCCGAAATGGCGAATAAGCGCCTCGGTGGCCGGAAAGCCTATCAGGCCGGCAATCTGCTGCACCGACTCTGGCAGCAATGCCTGCACCTCGGCATAATCGGGCTGCAGCGACGGTTGCATCACGACCTCCCGTGCCGTTTGGCGTCCATAATCAGCATTTGCATCAGCCGGCGCACCTGCGCATCATCGAGCCATTCTACGGGCTTTTTTTCGCCCAGCATACGCGCAATCATGCCATCGAGGTAGCCCCAGAGCCGCCCGGCGCTGGCGAGCAGCGCCTCAATCTTGCTGAGCATCCCCTGACGTCCCGTCGCCACACGCGGCTTGCGGCCCTGTTTGGGTAACGTGGTAAAGCCCTGACGGCGCATATAGCGCACCACCCGCGCCAGCTCGGCGGCAGTACAGTCCTTGGCGCTATTTTTACCGGTTTCGCGCAGCAGGACGCCCCGGTAAGTCCCTTCATCCCAGCCGAGTTTATTTTTACCCGTATGCACAATTTTAATCAGATTTTTCATAAGCATCACTCCGAAGGTTAACAACATGAGGATGGTGTCCCGGCGAATGCCTCTCCCTCTCACTGAAGAAAGACACTGGGGGCAATAACCCCAGTGCGGTCAAGGCGCGCTGGCATTGGGCGAGCTGGTATTCGGTGACTGACGCATAAGACTGGCCCTCATCAGGAAATAATCGTTGCCAGGCGGCATGTGCTATCTTGACCTGGTGGCGCGCATCCGCCAGTGCCTGATGCTTTTCACCGTCAAACGGAATGGCGCGCACATCAATGCCTGACAGCCGCACCAGGGTGCGCAGGTCAGCGACATCCCAGAATGACCAGGGGTAGCGGTCATTGCCCTGGTCGTCTTTTTGCGGGTCAACGCGGTCGAACCAGCTCTCCAGCAGGGCAATATCGAATACCGCGCCGTTACCCCAGGGCACGCGAGGCTTAGCGCAGTGGGTGGCAATGAACGTCCGCAAGTCACGCGCCACAACATCGGGACGTGCTTTACCGCCAAAGGCTTCGTGACGGGCCTCATCGCTCTGTTTTTGCCACCACAGCAGAGTGCCTTCCTCTGGCTCACCGTATTTAAGTGCGGCCTGATAATCGATGCGTTCGTAAAATGTTTGACCAACTCGTCCCGTTGTCGGCTCAAACATCACCGCCGCCACCGACACTATCGGGCAGCCGGCTTTTTTACCCAGCGTTTCGATATCGAGCATCACGTTATTCATGGGTCTGTTCATAATTTTTCCTCAATGCTGTTTTTTATAAAGCATGACCGCCTGTTTCATTTGCTGGCGAATAGCGTCTGAATAAATCATGCATTGCCGCGCGTCATAAAAACGCAGGCTAAAGGGCACCGGAACGAGGCGTGACTCCTGCACCAGACTGCGGTCATTAAGATAATAAACACAGCGATTACCGTTATCCCTATATTCACATTTAATCACACGATATAACATGTTTATATCCTCCCGGGCGGGGTGAGAAAAACAGGCATGACGTTTATTTGGCGCAAGCCAGCACCGGCGGATTGACGCCATTCTAAAACAAAGCATTAATGCATTATTTATTCAGTGTTTCGGTGTCAGCCACAGAATATTCGCAAAATAAGGCGCGCAATTAATTTCAACCACAGTACAGGTGGTTAAATCTTTTGCCCTGTCCAGGGTCCTTATTACGGTGCCATTTTTTAAAATCCGGTTGGGTTGATAAATAAAAGTGGCACCGACCGGATAGCATTGATTAAACTGTTCTGCCTTCATGATTCACACCCCTGCAATATCCAGCGACAGCGGCCGATATTGCCCGGTCTCGTCGATACGCTCGTAAAGGCGAATGTAGCTCTTGCTGCTCACCACCTGCACCGCTTCCGCCAGCGCATCCATCGCCCGCAACCAGCGCGGGTCGGTAATATCATGGCGACGCAGCTGCAGAATACGGGCCGGATTAATATCACCGTTCTTGTCGGTGGAAAACGCCTGGTCAATAATGGCCAGCAGCTCCGGGCGCGCATTCTGCGTCCACTCCGTCATGCAATCATCAATCAATGCCTTGGCGGCCTGGATACGCTCATCAAAGGTAATGCGGTCCTGCATGGCGCGCATAACCTTGTAGCGGCCATCAAAGGAATACAGCGTCACATTGCCTTTTCTGCCGCCACGTTTTACCCCGTACTGCTCAATCGACAGGTCAATCAATGCCTGGATATCGACAAACGCGCGGTGTTTAAAGTCTCGCAATGCCTCATGCAGCGGCCGGGCGCGCGCCACAATATCTTTAACCAACGCGTCGCGCTCCTTATCAATGGGTTTTACCATGGCGTCGGGTATCAATACGCCTTTGGCGTCCTGCCAGTAGCCGGCGGGTACTGTATTGTCATGTGAGTTAGTGGACATGGAGGACTCCTTTAATCCTGTTTTCGTTTGCGCCGATTTCAGAGAAATACAGCTCTATCAGTTTAAATAACAAACGCGCACATTCATCTTCATTAGGTGTGAAATCTTTTCGTTTAGCCTGGACATTCGCATGAATGCCTTTCTCATCTTCTAAAATAGTCACTGTTAATTTAATCGTCATGGGAACCTCAATGTAATGACGCTGACCAAATAACCTTGCATCCACCTTTCATAAATACCCCTTGCTTAAAACCACCTCGTGCATTTTTGCCAACGGTGATATAATCCGCCTGACCTTTTTTTAATAACTGCTCACAGAGCTGATGGTGTTCAATACGAATAATCGGCTTGCAATCATGCAATATCACGCCTTTTACGCTCACGCCTCTTATCGTCAGATAACGAATAACGGCTTCTGCCTGGCTTTGTTGAATAAATCGAACTTTCGGCGTGAAACAGGATCAGATC
>SMLE01000673.1_pt1 | contig 22882 bp, 35 predicted proteins | sample 2451431 | NCBI scaffold set ML178787.1 | reverse complement strand
CTGCTGTTCCCTTTGCAGGTAACGCCTCGATATCGCCAGGGGTTAATCTTACCTCGCCTTTCTTTCCGTTAACACTCTTCACTGCGGGTGACGCGGCCATATCATAGGCTGCCTTCACCGCTTTGGGTGTGGCAGCCATCGTTTCATCATTGCTGTTGGTCGCGCTACTCAACCTGACAATGCCCTTTTGCCTGGTGCTCGCATCCTGTGCTGAGTATTTCCCGCTGGCGAGGTCATAGGCTGCTTTCACTGCTTTTGGCGTCGCCGCCATCGTTTCATCATTGCTGTTGGTCGCGCTACTCAGCCTGACAATGCCCTTTTGCCTAGTGCTCGCATCCTGTGCTGAGTATTTCCCGCTGGCGAGGTCATAGGNGCGCTACTCAGCCTGACAATGCCCTTTTGCCTAGTGCTCGCATCCTGTGCTGAGTATTTCCCGCTGGCGAGGTCATAGGTTGTTTTCACTGCTTTCGGCGTTGCCGCCATCGCTTCACTGGCACTGTCCGTGGCATTGCTCAATTGCACAAAGCCTTTTGCCTCAAGCGTTGCGTCTGGATGTTTACGGCTTTTTTCATGCGTAGCGATAGCATCATCCACATAGCCACGCGTTGCCAGCACCACCGCCGGATCAATTTTAAGCGATACTGTTTCTGTGCTGGAGACAATCAAAATCATGCGCACGGTCTGAATACGTCCGCTGCCTTCCTGCAATTGCGGCTTATAGGTTTCGGCGCAGTTGGCAACCGCAATCAAATTACCTTCAGCATCAAACAGGCCGATTTCACGTATCCAGAATCCCCCTTCATTTTCGGGGATCACCTGCACGGCAATAATATGATGGGTATTGTTGGGATCGACGCTCAGGCTATTGATGGCCGCGCGGCGTTTCTCGTTAATCAGCGTGGTCTGTGCCGGGTTTGGCGTCGGTAATACGCCGCCGCCGTCACCGACGGCCATATGCGTGATATCCAGACGTGAACCGAGCGCAGTTGCGTTTGCCAGCCTGGCCGCGCCAATGTTGGTTAACAGGGCGAAAAATTTTGTACTCATACGGTTACACTCATCGTATCAATCACGTGAATGCCTGCACCGGTACTGTACGGCGACATCACGGTGATGGTTTCAGGGAAATAGGGGTATACGGTCAACTCATCGCCGTCGTAAACGCTGGCCGCGACATAGGCCGCACCTTGCGTATCCAACGTGATATTGAGCCCCAACAAGTGACGGCTAAGCGGCTTGGCGTCAGCAATCAGCCGCTCAATCTCTAAAAAGGTTTCTTCAGTAATACCGTTGTCCTGCACGCCGATATCCAGGTGAAAGGTTCCCGGCACACCGCCGGTTTGCCACCATTCGATCACGCGCAGCAAGTAACCAAATGGCTCAACCACCCGGCGCAGCGCGGCAATGGTGCCTTTCTGGCGGTGTATCAACCAGGCTGATTTAATCACCTGACGCTTGGTTTGTTCTGACCAGCGTTTATCCCAGCGGTCAACGGACAACGCCCAGGCCAGAAAAGGCAGCAGGTCTAGCGGGCATTTCTCCGCATCCCACAAGGTATTCAGATCGACCGCCATTTCCGTCAGGATGTGGCTGGCTGCCGCAGCATGGCGCATAAAGTCACTGGCAGACGGCGGTAACAGATCGTTATTCATCCTTGCCCCCTTCCAGCAGGGTGAAGCCCGTGCAATACGCCGCCTGAGTGTCACCGATCACCATGTCCTGCTCGGGTTCAATGATTTCAACACGCTGAACACCTTGCACATGCAAGGCGGCCATTATCGCGGAGCGGGCCACATTACGCCCAATCCTGCTCTGCTTGCCCATCCAGTCGCGCAGCGAGTCCTGTGCAGCCCTGGTGATGGGTTCCGATCCCGGGCCGGGGTAAAGGTAGAGACGCGCGTTTATCGCGTAACTCACGATCTCCGCCCCCTGTACCGTCAGCCTGTCGCCTACCGGACGTTTATTCTCTGCTGAAAGGGCTGTGTTGACCTGGGCCAGCAAGGCTTGCGAGGCGGTACCATTACCCTCAGTTGACAGCAGCGATACCACCACCGTAGCAGGCGACGGGCTGATCGCTTTGGCGTCAGCCACCTGACCGCTGGCGCTCTTGGCAAAATATTCATAGGCTCCCGTCGGGCCCGCCACGCTTAGCCCTTCAAAGGCAGACTGCGCGCGCAGACGAAATGCGCTGTCGCTTTCCATCACCGCATCAGCGGTATCGGTGGCCTCAGTGATGGTCAGGCGCTGGGTGTTAAGATTTACCGCCAGATTATCCAGATCGGAGGACACCGCATGGCTGAGCATGCACGCCGCAGCCCCGTCGTTAATCCTCTGGCGCAACATCATTACGCGATAGGCAATGACCTGCGCGATCACGTTTAACGGCTCGGATTCCCGTTCAAGCGCTGCCGCCACCGAGGCGCGTTGTTCCACCGGAAATGCCGCAATCATGAGCGCTTTCACTTCCTGAAGGATCACTTCAAAATCCAGCGTTTCAATGATCTGTGGTTGGGGCAGTTGCGATAGGTCAACGGTTGCCATTGGATGCCCCCTTGAGCGTCATTGTGGTGCGCACGGTTTGCATGCTTTCGGTGATCAGGCCGGACAGTTCCACGTCTGTTGCACCCGTGGGTGAAAATCGGATATCGACCGCATTCAGCGCGATCCGCGACTCCCAGCGCGCCAGGGCAATCACGCACGCGCTCATCAATTGCAGTCGTGTTGCGGCGTTCTGCGGCGCATCCAGCAAGTCAGGCACCAGACTGCCGTATTCACGGCGCATGACGCGGGACGCCAGCGGTGTGGTCAGAATGTCGCGCACGGAATGCCATAACTGATCGGTATCCGTCAGTACGCCAACGCCGTCGGGGTTCATGCCGGTATAACGCGCGCTCACTTGGTGCCCTCCGTCCAACTGCCACCGTGCTGTACTGCGCCATGGCCGTGATTGTCAATCTGCACGCCGTTGGAGGTGAACGCGCCGCCGCTGTGTGCAATGTTGCCGTGCATTTCTCCGCCTTTTTGCACTTCCAGCGTGCCTGTCGTCAGCTTGTTGGTACAAATCACTTCCGGCGTATCTAGGATGATATGGGTTTGGGCGCTCACCCGCGCGGTTTTCATGCCGACGGCTTCCAGCGCACCGGGGGCCGCGTCATAGCGAAAACGGGCACCGTCCGGCGCGGTAATGACAATTTCTTGCAGACTGCTACCCGGCGCGGGGTTCTCGTCGCTGTACAGACTGCCGATAATGACGGCGGTTTCCGGGTTGCCACCGAGGCAACCTAACCAGACCTGTTCCCCCACCGCAGGCGGGTTCCAGACCTTGAACGCACCGGCGCGTTGAGTATTCCAGCGCAACCAGTCGGTAACCAGTTCGCCGCTTTTGACACGCACGCGCCAGGTTTTCGGGTTCACTTCCGCCACCACGCCAACGCGTAAAATATTCGCCAGCAGGCGCATCAATTCTGCACTCATGGGGTGGCACTCCCCAGGCTGTTGATCACCTGTTCCGTAATCATCTGCTCATCACCAGTGGTAAAGCCCAACAATTCACGCACCGGGTATTTGGCAAAGGTGCCGGGGCCAATCTGATCGCGCTGACCGAATTGGTGCACGCGCGCGATGCGGGCGGCAACGCCGTCAAAGCCGACGCGTACCCCGTTGCTATCCGCGCGCATTTTCAGAAAGCGATAGCCGCGCAGGCGTTGAAACATGGGTACCTTTTTGGTGGTCGCGCGCCGTACGGCCTGGGTATTGATGTCGATATAGCGCTCAATGTCACTGCGGTAGAAGGTGCGAATAGCATTGCGATCAGTATCAAACCCGGTCAGGGTGCGGCCATATTTACCGCGTGCACCGTGCCAGTTTTTCAGGTGGCGCACCTGATCTTGCCAGACAAACGTGATCCCTTGCTGGGCGCGTAATACCTTGCGGCGGCGAGTCGGGTAGGCGGAACCGTCGGGGTTTTGCTGTGCCTTGATGCGTTGTTGCTGGCTACGGCGCAGCGCCTGGCCTATCTGGCGCGCCGTTTTTTGACGGCCAGCGGCAGACACCCCGGAGAGAATGTCGTCAAAGACGGCATCCAGTGCGTAAAAGCGGTTATCTGTCATACCGGAGCGCTCCCGGTCACACCCTGAAGTACCGTATCCCATTCACCGCCTGCCAGTCTCGGACGGGGTTCCGGTAAATGCTCTGCCTTTACGGTGCCATCATCGGCGCGCACCACGTTTACCCGCTCGCGTACCGGGATTTCAAAGAGCACATCGGCGCTGTCGTCGTTGTTGATAAGCGTGGTGAATTTCACATCGCGGTTTTTTTCCGGGTTCAGCAACAAATCAGGTTGGTTTTGCCACAGCCAGGCCATCAGCGGCAAAACAAAATCGTCAATGTCGCCAGTAAAATTCATCACGAACAACACCAGTGAATAGCGATAGACAAAGGACGGTGTTTCGCCCGTGGTTTCAATGCCGCCCTCTTCAACGAAAACCGTAAAGGCTTCTGGGTGGGCACGGCACCAGGTGTTAGCCGTGGTCAGCGCATCGCGCAGTGAATCAACTTTTAGCATGGTGTTCTCCTAGTGGACGTTTTGCGCAGCAGCATTGATACGTTGCAATCGGCGCAGAGACAGATCGCCGATGGCGGCTTTATCGTCGTTGCAGGTGTCCAGTGCGTCACGCAGCTGATCACTCCACCGTGCGATCCCGCCCCACGTCACCGGCGTGTGCAGTGTGGGTGTCGGCGTCGGGTTGGTCAGGCTTTCCGGTATCGGCTCCGCCACGATGCTTCCCGCGGGGGAGTGCGGCACGCTGTTGCAGGCTGTCACTGACAGCAGCAGGCACCACAGTGTTAGCGCACGTATCGGCTTGCATATCAGAGCGTATCTGTTCACGGCGTTCTTCCCCTTGTGCATGGCGTTGTTGGTCACGGGCGCGTATCTCGGCCAGCCTCTTTTGTGTGTCCGTACTGAGCGCCCGCATTTCTGCCAAGACTTCCCGTTGCTGGTTAGCGCTGATCGTCAATGCCTCACGGGTGGCGCTATCCATACCGCGCTGGTAGGTCTGCCACAGCAAACCGGCAACGGCCAAGACCAGCACCCCAACCAGCGCAGCAGCCAGCCTCATGGCGTCGTACTCACATCGCGCAGACACCAGGCTTTAAAGTCAATACGGCGATCCACCAGCCCGGTGGATCGCTTGCCAGCGCTGTTAACGAAATCCGTTAACCGGCCACACATCGCGACCCACTCATGCACCTGCGCATGTTTCCAAATCGTGGTGCGTTGCTTGCTGCCTTGCGCGTTGGTAAACCACATCAGGCCGGTACACCCGACGTTGAACGCTGCATCGGTCATTGCCTCAAAGGGCGATTGCGGCATGGCTTGCCCCTCAAAACGGCTGTTGATGCAGTTTTCTGCCCGCTGCATATCGTTCACCCAGCGCCGTGCAATCTCGTCGTTGCTGTACGCGCGTTGTTGCACATTGCCGGCAGATCCAATCCCCACTGTCAGCACACCCGCCGGGCAGTAATAGGCCGACTGGCGGCAATCTTCCCAACGGGCGGTTTTTTGCTGTGCTTCCGGCGAGGTACGCAATGTGCCAGGCGAGAGCGTGACACCGAGTGCAACTATCAGGGCGATAGAACAACGTTTAACAACGGGTTTCATCGTCAACGTCTCCCTGATGCAAAATGGCCACGGCACGGCGCTCAGATTCAGTGATGGCACGGTGTTCAGCCTGGCGTAATATCTGCTCGATCAGGTCATTACGGCGGCGTTGTGCCTGCTCGATACGACGCCGGAACAGCCAAGCGCGCCAGGCGGTGATCACGCCGACAATCAGGCCGGCCAGCGCCACTTTTTCACTGACGGTCATCACGCCGATACCGGTGACCATGGCTGACATGGCGAAAGTCACCCAGTCATTAAGGCGCTGCAAATCACTTAATCCCATAACTGCACCGTTTCCTGTTCTGCTTTATGGGCAATGTCCGGTAACACCACGACCTGACCGGCGTTAAGGAAAATCTGACGGCTCAGGCCCGGATTGGCGGCAATCACCTGTTCGGTAACCCCCTGCGACGTGCCGTAATGGCGGTAGCACAGCAAGTCCACCGTATCGCCCTGAAGGGCCTTGACGATCATCAGCACAACTCGGCAAACAGGCGTTGCGCATCACGAATATCGGCAATGCTCCAGCGCGCATCACGCCACAGATCGTCAACCTGTTTCTCGAAGGTGTCCGTTTCCTTGTCACCTTTTGGCGTGGTATCCACATCGCGATGGCGCTCCAGCAATGCCGCGCGGCTCAGGGCATAAACCGCATTCTTGTAGCGGTATACCTTCACGTTTTCGTTATTGACCTCACGTGCAGGCACGGCCTGCAACGTGGGATAACCGGCGGATACCTGCGCGTGCTGCCAGTCAGCCAGTTGATCGGTAACGTGTATCACGGCTTCTGTAGCAACATGCATCAGGCGCGTGGTGGTAATACCGCCGGTAATACGTACCGCAAGACGCAATTCACGCAGCAGGACAGGCGGCCAGAATTCACCGGCACTCACGCTTGCCTCGCCATCGTCAATGTCTGGCACGTCACTGGCCGCAGGGGTAACGCGTTTAGGGGCTACCAGGCTCATCATCACATCTCCCAAAAGTCAGGCGGTGGGCGCGCGATCAAAAGACCGTAACGGACAGTTCACCGCGTGCGCCGCCTGTCGGACGGGGCCGAAGTCGTTAATGCTGTTGGGCAGTTTTACGTGGCCGGGGTGTTTTTCCCGTTGCCGTTTTGCGTGTGCCTTTACGCGCCGTGGTGCGTTTGGCCGCAGCAGTGGGCCCACTGGCTGCCGTGGGCGGTATGCCGGAGGCATCAACGGCATCGGTAACCGCGGCGTCCTCCTGGCCCGTGCTATCCTCTGCCGTGTCACCCGTATCCGATTGGTCACTGGCGGGCATCAACTTCTTAAGCTCACGCGCCAGCCCGGCGATCTCTTTTTTCACACCGGCGTTAGGGTTGAGGCTGATAGCCTCACGGAACAGCTTCAGCGCTTCGCCTTTGGTTTCGGTATTGCTGGTTGCGCGACGCGAGAACGCACGGGCTTTGCACAGCTTGGCGCGCACTTCATCGGGCATATCTTTTCCGGCGACAATCTCCGCGACCTCATCCAGCGTCGCGGTATAACCGCTCAGGTCGGCCTCTGCATCGGTGGTTGCCAGCGTCAGCACCGGATTACTCATTTCCTCAACCAGTACCGTTACCGCATCGCGGCGAAATCGGTCGGCAGGCAAGGACAGGCCATGCTTAACCACATAGCGCCCCAGCTTCAGCGCCAGCGCGCTGTCCTGGCAGTCAATCGCCCACACCATCAGGGTGGCAATCACTTCATCCTGACGCCCGCTGTCACCCTCTATCGTGCCGTCAATCCAGCCCTCATAGGCGGGCAACATGCCTTTTTTCATCTCGGCTTTGGTGACGTCCGACTGCACCCGGCTCAGTGATGCCATATCAAGGCGCAGTCGGTGCAAGATCTCTTCATGGGCCGTGCGCGCAATATCAGATTGTTCATCAACCTGCCCGCGCCGCTCGGCCATGACCTGCTGAACATGTCGCTGTGCTGGTGTCAGCATCGCGTTACCTCCCGTTAGGGCGGGGCTTCCCCCGCCGTGCTGTTACTCGCCGCCGCCTTCTGCCTTCGCCTTGGCAAACTGGATCCCGTCGATAAAGGCCACCTTGCCGTAATCCTCCACCACGAAGTCATCGTTAGAGGACTGGTAGGTCGCAATGCGGTTGTAGTGCGGCTCTTCAATCATGCTGCGGCGCAGTCCACCCAACAGGTAGTAAAGCGACAGGTTTTTGAAAGCGGTAATTAACACCCCATTCGACGGGAAATAAGGCGCAAGAAAGGTCGGCAATCCGCCCACGCGCTCCTGACTGACAATCAACTGACCGGCCAGCAATTCGGTGTTGGGGTTGCTCTGGCTTAGCGCGTTGAGTCTGGGGAAGTTGCTTGCAGTCAGCAGATCAGACGCCATGATGACGACAAGATCGGGTGCCTTGCGGTGCCAGGGATCCAGCAGGGTGTTTTTCGCATCAAAAACGGCAGTATCAATGTTGCCGTAGGTGCCGTAGGCAATCACCTTGTTATCTTCATCACGCGAGGTGAGTGTGACATTTTTGATAATACGGTGATCCGCTTCACTGCGGATTTTTTGCAACCAGCCGATGCCGCAATCCTGCAATAACGGATGGGCCGCACGCTCAGATTTTTCAGCGTAGGTGGTGCCGTTAAAGCCGATCATGATGCGGTCAAGGCCGATTTGCCGCGCATTGGCCTGACTGATCAGCGCCTGAAAGTTTGCCTGCTGTGACCAGGCATCAAGCTGGGCATAGTTGACCGCTGAGTCATAGTTGACCTTACGGCAATGATAGCTGTTCGGCTCTTTGGAATGGTTATCAACCGGATTACGGCGTGAGGTGCCGTCACTGCTGTTGTTGGTGTTGGCTATCGGCCCTTTGCTGCCGATGAGGATTTTTTGCCCTTCCTGCTGTTTCACGCCAAACACGTTAATGTGTTTGAGAAAGTCATCACTTTCCATCGCGGCTTGTTCAAAACGCTGCTGCACCGATGGCTCAACGCTAAACGTTTTCGCTATGTCACCGGGCTGCACACCGTTAAGCTGCGCCTGACGGGCAAGGTACTCGTTGTAAAGTTTACGGGTGGTATTTTCCATGTTCGCTTTTCTCGCTTAACGGGGCTTAAAAATCGGCCAACTGTGCGCCGCTGGTTCCACCGGGGGCCGCTGGGCGTTGGGTGAAGCTGTGATCCTGTGTCGCCAGCGTTTGCTTGAGCGCGGCCAGTTCGGTATTCAGCGTCTGAATGTTCTGGCTGTCCTGCTGGCGCTGCGTTGTCAGATAGTTGAATTTATCCAGCAGGTCAGCATGGGATTGTGTGACGCTCTCCACCACTTCGCGTACCTGGGTGAATTGTTCGCTGTCAGATTTACGGCCCTTGCCAATGATCCCCATCATGCGGGAAAACCACTGTTTCCCCTCATCGCTGTGTTGGCTGGCAAGTTCAATGATTTCCGCCTCGATGGCATCAGAAAACAGCGGCGCTTCGCCTTGCTGCTGGTTGAATGCCTGGATTTGGGCGCGCTGCTGGGCGGCAAACTTGAGTCGCTCAGTGCCAAGACTGGCCGGGGTGTCGGTCATGGCAAGCCCCACCACATACGCCTTGCCGTTGAGTGCAAACTGAGGATGCAACTCAATACTGGAATAGACCTTCTTGCCTTCATCGGTCAGTTGCTTCATGCGCGCTGAGGCTTCGATCTCCGCATAGAGTGCGGTGCGCCCGGCAAGCGGCCCCTCGCTAATATCTTCCGTGCTTAACGCGGTCACATCGCCCATCGCGCCAAATTCGCTATTGGGCAGCATTGAAAGGTAGTGCTCTACGTTGACGCGTGCGCCATACACATCAGTGCGGTAACTGGCGGCGGCGTCGCGCAAGTGTTGGGGGCTGATTTCGCGCCCGTCAACGGTAGAGCCGGAGACAGCGACCCGGAATTTTTTACGGGCGGGTTGGGTTGTTGCACTCATGCCTGTTTGTCCTGTCATAGGGTGTCAGTGGCATCATGATGGCAGAGCGTAACGTGCTGTCTCAACGCGGTTTTGTTGTCAGCGCGCGCGCAGAACAAAAAGGGGGCGCAGGACGGCCCGCGCGCGCGGTAATCTTCCCGGCAAAGGGGGAAAACGCATGATCCAGGACGCTTTTGTAAGACTCAGAGCAAAACAACTTTATTGGCAGGGATACCCGCCGACGGAAATATCACGCCTGATGGGGATCAATCAAAACACGGTGTATGCCTGGAAGAAGCGCGACCAATGGGATGAAACACCCCCCGTTCAGCGCGTGCGGCAGTCCGTTGACGCACGCATTATCCAGCTTACAGATAAGCAGGCAAAAACGGGTGGGGATTTTAAGGAGATTGACCTGCTCACAAGGCAGTTGAAAAAACTCAGTGACAGCCAGCCAGCAGAAACCGCAGGCGGCAAGAAACCGCGCCAGCGCAAAGCCAAGAACCATTTTTCACAGGCGCAGATCGCCGCATTACGTGAAAAGATATTGGGCTCTCTGGCCTGGCATCAAGTCGGATGGTATGCAGAGCGGGCACGCCGTAACCGGATGATCCTGAAATCGCGCCAGATTGGGGCTACCTGGTATTTTGCCCGTGAAGCCCTGTTGCAAGCGCTGCGTGATGATGTGAAATATGGCTATCAGCGCAATCAAATCTTTCTGTCGGCGTCACGTCGTCAGGCGCACCAGTTCCGTGGCTTTATTCAACAGGTGGCGCAAGAGGTCGATGTTGAATTAAAAGGCGGCGATAAAATTGTGCTGAGTAATGGCGCAGAGCTGCATTTTCTCGGCACCTCTGCCGCTACTGCACAGTCTTATACCGGCAACCTGTTCTTTGATGAGTTCTTCTGGACAAGCAACTTTGCCAACCTGCGTAAAGTCGCCGGGGCGATGGCAACCCTGAAAGGACTCACCCGCACCTATTTCTCTACGCCCTCCAGTGAAACCCATGAAGCCTACCCGTTCTGGACGGGCGCGCGCTGGAATGAAAAGCGCAGTAAAGCGCAGAAGATTGATTTTGATGTGTCATGGAAAACGCTTAACAGCGGCTTGCTGTGCCCGGATAAAACCTGGCGTCAGATAGTCACCTTGCAAGACGCTATCGATCACGGCTGGGAATACACCGACCTTGACGAAATCAAGGATGAGAACAGCCCAGACGAATACCAAAATTTGTATTGCTGTGAGTTCGTACGGGACGGGGAAAGCGCCTTTAACCTTAACCTGCTGTTCAGTTGCGGTGCCGACGGTTACGACGAGTGGCCGGACTGGAAGCCATTTGCATCCCGTCCCATGGCTGATCGCGGGGTGTGGATTGGTTACGATGCCAACGGCGGCAGCGGCAACGGTGACAGCGGCGGCATTACCGTGACTGTGCCACCCCTGGTGGCCGGGGGAAAATTCCGCACCATTGAAACCCAGCAGATACGCGGGCTTGAGTTTGAAGAACAGGCCAGAGTGATAGAAGCATTGACCTTCAAATATAACGTACAGCACATCGCGATTGACGGCACCGGCATAGGGGAAGCGGTTTATCAGTTGGTGAAAAAATTCTTTCCGGCGGCGGTGTGCTACCTGATGTCGGTGTCGTCCAAACGCGCGTTGGTGTTGAAAATGTTGCAGGTGATCCGCGCGGGGCGGTGGGAATATGACCGCAGTGAACAAGCCCTTGTCAAAGCCTTTAACACCGTGCGCTGCATAACCACCCCCGGCGGCATTATTACCTATGACGCTGACCGCACGCGCGGTTCAAATCACGGCGATCTGGCCTGGTCAACCATGCTATCAATCATCAATGAACCGCTCGGCCAGGAATTCGGCGGCGGCGGTTTTGCTATGGAGTTCTGATGCGCAAGAAACAGCACCACACACGGATGGCCAGCACAGCCACTTCCGACACGCCCACACAACCAGACGTTGCTACCGCCCTGAAAAGTGAACCTGGATTAAGCGCGTTCACGTTCGACGGGCCTTATCCGGTGCGTGACAGTTATGACCTGCTGGATAACATGTATTGCGCGGATAACGGGCGTTACTACGAGACGCCGATTGACTGGTATGGGCTGGCGCGCTCCTTCGGTAGCGCGTCATGGCATCAGTCAGCGCTTTATTTCAAACGCAATGCGCTGACCGGGTGTTTTATTCCGCACCCGTTGCTATCGCGGCAGGCGTTCTCTGCCTTTGTGCTTGATTGGTTTGTGTTTGGCAATGGCTACCTGGAGCGCAGGATAAACCGACTCGGCGGCGTGCTGTCATTGCGTCATGTCCCGGCCAAGTACACCCGGCGCGGCAGCGACCTGGAAACCTATTGGTTTATCCGCCAGTGGAAAGACGAACATCCGTTTGATACCGGCAGCGTGTGCCATGTGATCAACCCGGATATTCATCAGGAAATCTACGGCATGCCGGAGTACATCGGGGCCATGCTGTCAGCCAGCTTGTCACACTCCGCCGACATGTTCCGTAAACTCTACTACGACAATGGATCGCACGCCGGGTGCATTATCTACATCGGTGCATCGCAGGTTGATGACAAGAGTATGGAAAGCGTGAAAAAAACGCTGACGGAAGCGCGCGGCAAAGGGGCCTTTAAAAACTTACTTATCCACGCACCGGGCGGCGGTAAAGATGGAGTGCAACTGATGCCATTCAGTCAGATATCGGCCAAGGATGAGTTCTTGAATATCAAATCGGTTACCCGTGACGATATCCTTGCCGCGCACCGTGTGCCGCCACAACTGATGGGGGCCATGCCGGAGGGCGACGGCTCATTCGGTGACGTTGAGAAAGCCGCGCGGGTGTTTGCCATCAACGAACTGATGCCGGTCATGGAAGCGTTGAAGCATGTGAATGACTGGCTGGGCATGGACGTGATCCGCTTTAACCCTTACGCCTTGCTGAAAGCCGAATAGCAACCCACTTCACCGCCGCGCCCTGCGGCGGTTTTTCCTTCAAATTTATTCACGTCACCGATAGCGCGAGGCCGCAGAAGCACCCGCATTGTACCCACAAAATCCCCACGCACAAATGCGCCTCAACGCCACGCAGTGAGGCTATGGCGTGAACCATCGCGCGGCATCACCAAACGCGAAACCATCACGCAGAATGGCGGAAATCCATCAGCACATTGAGTCATCAAGCCGACCCTATCTACCCCCTTTCGCGGGGGCTGGCCCCCCGTCACCTGCACGCAGCAAACCTGCGTGTTTTTGTGCAGAGCCCGAACCCTGCTCAGCCCGCGTCCGCACTGGGCGAAAAGGGAAAAAATCGCAGTAAAAAAATTGTGCAAAATCGTGCACTATTGTGCAATAGAAAAAAAGCGCCCCGGAGGACGTTTACAGCAGGGAAAAATCAGGTGCTATGGAAATGCTCGGCGCGTTGCTCTAGCACAACGAGAAATGAGGAATTTGCCTTTTTGTGGGCATTGGGGGACATGATGCTGATAATCTGGATCCGGTCTTCATCCATCCAGTGCCTGACATACACCAAGTAATTATCTGATTTTCTTTTTAACTGCGGTTTGTGCTTTTTCCAGCCAGCTTCATCAGGAAGGCGAATATGCAGCTTGAAAATGTTGGAACCGACGGTACGTCTGTTCAGTTCCCATTGCCCATGACGCCCAAAGTGGGCGGGGAGCACACCGGAATTTTTCCAGTTTTGTAGTAATTCTGCGTATTTCTGTACGATAGCGTGGTGTTCCACGTCTTTGTGGACAGAGACTTTTATCGACATGGGTCAAAGCCATTTAGGATTATTGAGGCCCAGGCTCTTATGTTCTGCCGCAATCATTGCTCTGACCTCTGTCGCATCAGGCTGAACGGCATTAATTGTCGCACGCGGTGATTTCACCTGCTCAATGTGAGTAAGAACATCCTCCGCCGTGTAGCGATTGTTGGCGACGGCTCTACCGAACTGCATCAGGCTTGATTTGTACTCTTCACGAACCCCCCGATCCGGAAACTGTTTCTGAAGATATTCCTCAGCCATGATGGTTTTTATGGCTTCCATAATCTTCTGGGAATGAGTAATGGTCTCCGTCAGGGACTTGCGCAACACAGCTTCTCTTGCGAAAAGCCGCCCCTTACCACCACGCAGATCCCAGGCTGACACTGCATCAGAAAGCAGGCGGCGTATGTAGTCGGTGATGCCCTGAAGATAGAGCGTTGCTTCCGGTAGCGGAAGGTAAAAGATCCTTTCAGTAAGATCAAAAGTCAGGAGTGAGACCATCTGAATATTTTTATGTTCTTCCACAACCGGAATGATAGGAGTGGCGTTCGCTGCTGGCACCGGAGCCAGCGAGGCGGTCAGGGCTGCAACGATTGCCTGCGTAGCCATTTGTTTAGCTCTGGTTTTCATTTTAACCTCATGTGGTTTATTGATGGTAGTAGCGGCGCATTCGTTATGTACAAATGATAACCTAAAACCATGCGGACTATCAAAGGAGGTGTATTTGATGTTTTTGTTGCTCATTTTTGGGGTAATTTGAACAACAAAATCACCTAGCTGCCGATTTTATGGTGATTTCGACAGCAAAATAGTTAAGCTGCTCGTTTATTATCCCTCTACTTCATTCAGTGCAATCATAATTGCCAGCCTTTCAGCAGGGGGTAACGCGGCATATTTGGTTTTCCACCGTTCCGCCTTACGCTTGATACGTTGCCGATCAATGTAGTCTTTACCCGCAAAAGCCGCGCTGTAGGCTGCGTCGTTTGGGTAGTGTTACCAACGGCAAAATTGTGCGACAGAGAACGGAGGGCAGAAAAGCCGCCTTCAAAAGGCAGCGTTTCAGATCAGTGGGGATTGATGGATAGTCGGCGCAAAACAGCAGCAACATCACCGCTGCTTACTGAACCCATCGCTGCGGATACCGTCAGTTCTTCCAGTTCGTCAGCGTCATCACGGACATCAATGCCATTGCGTTTTAAAAAAGCCATCGCAACGAAAAAGGCGGTTCGCTTATTGCCGTCATTAAAGATATGACCACGCGAAATAGCGACAAGATACATTGCAGCGAGTTCGTGAATATCCTCAGTGCCTTCATAGTAAAGCTGGTTCTGAACACGATAAATGATCGCCTCTGCTCTTCCAGGTTCTGGCATCCCCTGAACGCCCGGCAAAGCTGCAAGTAGACGATCATGAAACGCTATCACCTCCTGAGCACTGATCCATTTCATCTGTCGGTCAGCGCCTTAATAGTACGACCGTGCCGCCCCATAATTTCGGCAAATTCAGCATCCAGCTTTGCTTCTTGCCAGGTGTTGAAATCATCGCGGCTGATAAGCACGGCGGCAGAGCCATCGCGGCGGGTTATTTCTACAGGCTCACCAGCCGTAGCCGCTTCCATGACCTCTGCAATATTTTTCCGAGCCTGAGATGTGGTATAGGTCCGCATACAACCTCCTTTTATGTACACCTTAAATGTACAACAGTTCGCTGGCAATGTCGATAATATCAGGCATCGGGTCGCCCCTTCATGATCACCTGTGCTGCCTGAAAGTGGAAGGCCAGACCCAGCTTTTTAGCTAACGCATATTCAGTACAAGCGCCCGCGCTGTGCTGCCAGCCATCAAGCAGGTAAATACCTTGGGCGCATTGCAGCATAGCCAGACCGATGCGCATGTAGTCGGCCTCAGACAGGCCACCCGGCAGCATGGCGGGATTCAGGGGGATAGCGCCCTGAGCGGATAATCGGGCAGCGGCCAGAGAAAAGGCTACCCGATTAAAATCGGGTTTTCCACTCATCGGCCCAGCGATGTAAATCACGTTTGTTTCCATAGTCAGCGTCATCAGTTTTCTCGGTGTGAGTGTTTAAGGTCGCCTTGGATGGGGTTGTGCGCCAATCGGAGATCGGAGGCTCCGGCTCCCCCGTACAGTTATTGACACGAGTCCGAGGCAACGCATCCGCGTTGCTCACATCAACGGCCAACTTCGGCACAATCTTCCACTGCTTCAACCGGGTCAGGATCGGCGAACCCTCGCCAACCACCGTATCAAACAGCCCACGGATACTCAGAATTTCTTCACCGTACTGATTCAGTACCTCTGTTGGCTGATACCAGGTGCGCACCGCCAAATCATCACGTTTGACCAGTGGCCCGCCCTGGGCATTGACATACTCGGCCCAGTCCGGCGCATTGGCCGCCTCGTGACAGGCGGCAAACTCCACGCTCAGGCCGCGGGCGGTTTCACTGTCATTCAGCCGGCGCAACTCCCGCCACACCGTCACCGGAACGCTGCCGATAAACTGAAACTGGCGAATGCCCCAGAGCGACGCCCAGGCGGTAGCACGCTGCGCGTGATCCTTTAACGGCTTGCCGCTTTCGTCGTCGGTTTCACCGTCTAGGGCATAGCCATCAATATTTTTCGAAATGTATTTCGCGACATACCCGGTGGCGCTGCCTTTTTCTGGATCGATGGCTTTTGCGTCAAACCGGGCGTTTGCCGCGGCGGCACTCCGTAACTCCTCGCCGTCTTCCGCCATGGCATACTCGCGCAGAATGTCCCGAATGCGATCCATCTCTTCCGGGCGGGCAAACACCAACAAATGGGCATGTGGCGTGCCGTCATGGTGTGGCTCAGCAACCCGCATACCAAAAACGCGCAGCCCTTGGCGGTGGCATTTGGCGCGGGCGCGGGCCCATACATCATTGAGATAGCTCTGGGTCTCCTTCGGGCAGGCACCGTTCCATTTCCGGTTAGTGCGCCCGCTTTCCAAGGTGGAGTGATAGCTTGAGGGGGCGGTGATGGTCACAAATTCGCCAACATAACCCTGAGCATTGGCGATATCTTCATACCCCCGAATGCGTACCATCAGTTCAGTACGCCGGATGGCGGGATTGGCCTGACTGGCAGCATAGCCGTCCATCAGGTTGATGCGGTTGCCCTCTTCGTCTTCCAGATCCATGCTTTTGCGCCACTCGTTGGTGCGCCGCCGCTGCTCGTGCCAGTCACGCAAGGCGGTTGTGCTGACGTTCGGGGAGGCATGCTTGTGGACATACCCCATGGCGATGGCCAGATGTTCACGCCAGCGTTTGGCGGTACGACGCAGGCTGTTCAGCCACCACCGCGCATCACTCATTCGCCGAATGGCGGGCTGGGCATCAAAGGGAACGAAACATTTTTCCAGTTTGTCCCAGAGCGGCGGCGGTGCACCCAGCAAGCGGGTTATACGGGCCAGATGGTGGTAATGGTCATGGACGATGCGCCATTCGCTGTTATCACCTTGCGCCTGCGTCAGCCTTGCCAGTTCGGTGGCAGCAAAATGGGCCACGACATCAGCCAGGGACTTAAGCGCCTGGCTGTCCAGGTCGGGCAGGCGCTTACGTTGGGTGCGCAGGCGCAAAAAGGCCACCACGCCATTGTGTTGAGGGGATTGGGTTGCGCGGTCGCTAAACAGCGCACGGAAATCGTCGTCAGCTATCTCATCCAGGCGGTAGCCAGCGTTTACACGGGTAATGCGCGGCAGCATCACCTTAACCACGGACTCGGTTAACCAGCGGCGGGCACTGTCAATGCCCTTTTGCTTTTCACGCTGGTCGAAGCGCCAGTAAATGCTAGCGCTGACGCTTTCCAACTGGCTGTCGATCTGCTTTTTCGCCTGGAGATAGTCTTCCTGACGGCGTGCGGCGCGGTGCATTTCCTCATGGGTCGGGATACCGCGATCAATCGGCAGTAAGGGCTTGTCGTTCCACGGGTAGGCCCCCGCGCGTGGCGCGGGGGTAGACGTGATAGCAGCAGGATTATTGAGGGTCATCGCTGCCCTCCTGCGGTGACTCGAAGGCCGCAAACAGGCCACGCGCGCTCAGTTCCTGATGAATGGCGCTAAGGTCATCAGCCAGCCAGGAAAAAACAAACGGCAGGTAATATTGATTCAGCCCATCAGGGGAGCGGGTATGCAGATCGAGAAAGAGCCAGCGGGCGGTTTCACGCGCGCGGTGCAGCTTGCGGTAACAGTCAAGGGACAGGGTTTCAGGTAAAGCGGGGGTAGGGGTAGCAACCATAGCGGCGGCCTCTTTGGTAAAGTTTTTCAACCTCACCACCCCGCTTCCCAACAGGGCGGTGAGACGTAACAGGGTAGGAAGACCGGTACCAAAGAACCCGGCGAGCGCATGCGCTCCCCCGTTACGCCCCACCATAATCTGGGCGCAACTGTGGTATTGACGGACGTAAAAAAACCGCAAGAAGAAATAGCGGTCGTCCGCTTTGGCATTCGGGCTTCCCAACCCGACATCGACTTTTGTCGATGCCCGATCAGCATAACGCCGAGCAGCGGACGAAAACAAGGGCTTTTTCACGTTCATCAACCTCTCTCCTATCAAAAGACCGTCAGGCAGCCGTAGCCGCTACGGGTGAAGCGCTGCACACCTGGGCGGATAACGTGGCAATCACCTCCCCGGCGTTAACCCGACTGGCCCCCTTGGCGGCGATGCTGTAACGGGTGTGCGTGTAGTGAAACGTAAAGCCCCGATAGGCGGCGTGGGTCTTGGGGGCATTGCTGCCCGAAAGCACGACAGGGACGTCCCAGCGCAGGTGGGTCTCCGTCAGGGCATCGGCCAGCGCCTGATGTTCTTCGTCCCGAAACGGTGTGATGTAATAACCCGTGAAGCCGTCTCTGTCTTCAGGCGGTAAATAAGGCGGATCGGCATACACAGCACAGTGTTCATCTACATGAAACGCCAGCGTTTCCTCAAAGGGTAGGCAGACAAACCGGGTATGGGTATCGCGGGCCTTTTCGGCGAACAGGCGGATTTCTGCGGCGGGGAAATAGGGCTTCTTGTAATGTCCATACGGGACGTTAAATTCGCCACGCTGGTTGTAACGGCACAGGCCGTTGTAGCCATGGCGATTCAGGTAAAGGAACACGGCGGTACGTTTAAGGCCTCTGATCGCTCGCCATTGGGCAAAATCGGTGCGGTAACGAAAATAGTCAACAGAGGTGTTGGCGTGCTTGAATAGCGGTAGCGCTGCCTGTATGAGGCTTTCCGGGCTATCAACGGCCACCTGATAAAAATTGATAACGTCCGGGTTAATGTCCGCCAGCACATAGCGGCGATAGTCGGTATTGAGAAAGACCGATGCGCCCCCCACAAAGGGTTCAACCAGACAATCAGTTGTTGGCAGTAAAGGCCTTAAGCGTGGCATCAGACGAGACTTGCCGCCTGCCCATTTCAGGATCGGTTTCATGCTTTCCTCCTGCTGTCGTGTCTGTGTTTACGCTCATTGATTTCCTGGCAGGTCACGCAGTACTGCACGCCCGGAACCGCCCGGTGGCGGGCTGGCGGAATGCGTGCATCACACTGGGCACAGCGCACCCGCGAAACCGCACCGGGTCTGAATAACGCGCGGCAGATATGGCGCTGACGCGCTTCTTCCTCGTGCCACTGGATAACATCCATTGCATCTGGCATCAGCGGCTCTCCTGCGCGTCGTTCTGGATGCGCTGTGCGACATCTCGCAGCAGTTCGGCAGCATCAATACTGCCCAGTCTGTTACCGGTGATATGCACAGCCAGCCTTTCCAGGCGAGCGGCGAACACGTCGGCACACCCCCTGCGTTCATCCATCCGGGCCTCGTTCAACAGCAGGTTAACGCTGGTGGCGTCCAGGAAGTTTCTGGTGGTACGGGTTTCAGTCTTTCGCATTGTCATTTCTCCTGCATTTGAGCAATAAGCCGCCCGGCGGGTTTACGCCATTGATTTCTGTCGTGAATTAAACCGACAAGGTCAGTCGTTCAGAAAATAAGCTCACCATCACCCGAAAATGGTTCATGGCAATAATCAGCGCCTTTTTTTCCTGGTCGGACATTTCCACTACGTCAACACCATGCCGGGCCGTTTTTATTCCCGCGAGATAAAACAGTGCAGAAAGTGCCCGATTATTTTGTTCATATTTTTTGTCATGTTCATCTCGCATGTCAGCCAGAAAGCGGGCCAGATCCTTATCCATGATCGCGTGTGGTACAGGGCGATTTTTTTTATCCTGCTGTTTTACCCTTTTGTTTATTTCCCGCATTTCGGCGCGAATTTCGGCTATTTTATTCAGACCGCACAGGCGCTGACCGGCGTTAAAGTTGACTGTCATATCAAAATTATCGATAGCCATCGTGCGCGACCTTTCTGTTATTTCACGTGTTTTTTTCGTGCACGCCTTGCCTGATATTTTTTCGCGTAGCGTGCACGAAGCGGGTTATTTTTGTTCTGCCTTTTTTCCGTGATATCAATCATTCTCCCGCAGAGGTATAGCGGGAGTGCAATAAGCAGCGGGAGTACCGGTAGCAGGTAATCCATCCACCACAGGTCTTGCAGGATCATCATCAATAACCTCCGTTCTTTACTGTAGGGATGCCGGGATATTTCACCACGCCCCGCGCGTGGTTTTGTGGTACTTTCGTCATGCCCACCCGTTCCTTGGCCGAACGCGGGCACGACACCCACCCACCCACAAAAAGGAGATAACAAACATGAGCATCGAAGATAAATTCAGTTTTGTTGAGTCATTTGTTGTCTTTGAGGCAGATGCCAAATACATCGGTCAAGCTTATGCGCTGCGCTTTTCTTATAAAGTCAGTGAAAACCCGTTACCGCCTGCCGATGAAATATTGACAGCCCTGACTATTCCTCAGATAAAAAAGCTCATCGCTGATCTTCAAGCCGCTGTTTATGTCGCCGAGCATGAGCATGAATTTCTTGACAAAGCAGGTCGTCATTAAGGCATCCCAGACTTTTAATAATCCCGGCAGCATGATGACCCGCATCAAAAGTGCTGCTGACATTGTCCCCATCCCAGCACTGGCAACTAACAATGCCGCCGCCTCGCGTGAACTTTGTGCGGGTAACAACATGGCCCGGCCCTGAGTTCGCCTCGAAAGGGTCTTGAACAGTATTGACGTTTTTATGCTGCATGGGCTGCCCCCTGACCGGTGTAAAACAGCCGGATAACGCTATCAATCTGTTTGGCACTGGCGATATCTCCAGTGGCATAGGCATCGTCCAATGCGTCCTCCAGATCAATACTCAGCCGGTAGGCGTAATCGTTGGTTAACCACTGGCGCAGTTCGGGCGCAATAGCCGTCGCGTAGCGGAGGTTTGCCCGCTTGGTGCGGTACTCCTGCACGAGATCGTTTATCAATGTGGCGTAGGCCGATTGCATTGGCTTTCTCCTACAAACGTTGGCGTGCCTGGCGCTCAACGCTAGACCTGCGCGCCAGATATGCTTTGCGCATGGCTTCGGCACGTTTCTGCCGGATCCTGGCTATCTCTCTGTCGAAGAACGCATAGAGCATGAAGCCAATAGGGATCAGGCTGAGTAGCACGAGGATAAAATCACTCATTGGCGGCGACCTCGTTCTTTTCGCCTAGGCGATACGGCACGCCCAAATCTTCGCGGAGCTTTTTGACGCGTTTGTACCAGGCACGCTTCCAATCGTAGCGCTCGGGAGGAAGTTGCTCCGTCATTTCGTAAACCATTTCAAGCCATTCATTCCAAAGAATAAATAACCTGTATGAACTGCCGCCCTCCCCCATGATTTCACGTTCTGTGGCGAGTGGGAGCAGGCGACGCTCTATCAATTTGCGCACACTTGGCTCTGACTTCCCCGTGCGACGGACAAATTCATCCGTCGTGATAGGGTCAGGAAGCTTAAACAAAGTCCTCAATTCATCGTCTGTCATATGGTAATCTCCCAAATTGGGGTGTTAGTTCTTTTTACCCACCGAAACACCTCAAACCAATAATGCACCTAATAGTTGAGAATTGCAATATGAAAATCACTACTGCTGAGAAGTTGAGACTTATGCGTGAAAGTGAGCGCTGGACGAGTAGACCTGAAACTGCGAAGAAGCTAGGGATTCCTACTAATGCTCTTTGGCGATACGAAACGGGGAAGACAGTTCCAGATGCTGATGTGATAGCAAAAATCTTGAGCCACCCTCAATTTGAAAAATATACACTCTGGTTTATCACCGGAAAGGTAGCGCCCGACTCCGGACAAATTGCGCCGGCTCTCGCACACTTTGGGCAAGACAATGCGGAATCTGCGTCATTGGAACGGAAGGCTGGATAGGGATTTATGAAGCTTATGTTTGTCAAACAGGCAAACATTTAGAGCTTATGACCGGAGGGCGTAATCATGACGATTAAAACGCTCGATGGTGGACGATACAAAGTTGATGTAAGACCCCGTGGCAGGGATGGCCGCCGGATCCAGAAAATATTCAAGAAAAAAGCGGATGCCGTTGCCTATGAGCGTTATGTGCTTGGCAACATGCATGATAAAGAGTGGCTTGAAAAACCTGCCGATCAGCGGCGGTTATCTGAGTTGATGGAATTGTGGTGGCAGATGGAAGGTCGTAGTCTGAAATATGCAGAAAAGCGCAAAGCTGCCTTACTTGGAACCATAAGAAGCATGGATGATCCAAGGGCAAGCCACTTGAACCAACGCTTCATGAAAGAATGGCGAACTCAGCGCTTACATGATGGTAACAAGGCATCGACAATTAATCGTGACGAAACTGTCATGAGTAGCATGTTTCGGGTACTAATTGATGCAGGAGAATATCATGGAGATAACCCCATACGATTGCTTCCAGCGCTAAAAGAGAAGATCGCCGAGATGGCCTATCTTACGAACGAGGAAATAGCCCGTTTGTTAGATGCCACAGAGGGCGATGCGAGGCGGCTCACTATCTTATGCCTCAGTACGGGTGCAAGGTGGGGAGAGGCTACAAGCCTGAAAGCTGAAAATATCCAGTACAATAGGGCCACTTTCACTGAAACCAAAAACGGCAAGGTGCGCACAGTCCCCCTCTCTGATGAAGTGGTTCATGCGATAAAAATTAAAGCATCAGGAATTTTGTTTAATGTAAGTTACAGTGAGTACAGGCGAACGCTGCGCGAGGTCAAACCCGATTTGCCTAAAGGCCAAGCAGCACACGTACTACGTCATACATTTGCGGCGCACTTTATGATTAATGGAGGCAATATTTTGACGCTACAGAAGATAATGGGACACGCAAACATTCAGCAGACCATGACCTATGCACACCTCGCACCAGACTATCTGCAAGATGCCATAGCGCTCAATCCGTTGAAGGGGAACATCCACATTCCATCCACACCTACGGGTTCTTAGTGTTAATTACGAGACCCCAAATAGGGATTAAGCCTTTGAAAATAGTCTTAATCCCTTGTGGTATCTGGTATGAAAAAGCCTGCTACATGAAAATTGTTGCCCGTCGCCGAGCTGGGAGGAAAGTAAG
>SMLE01000507.1_pt1 | contig 23005 bp, 21 predicted proteins | sample 2451431 | NCBI scaffold set ML178787.1 | reverse complement strand
CCATCTCCTGCCGAATTTACACCACGTCCGTGGACTCTACCTTTCAATCTCACAGGACGAGGTGATCAAGGTGACGTCAGATCGCTTTCACCAAACAGGACGACGGCCTCTCATCCTAAAAGGATGTTAACGGTTTACTTTTTAGCAAACCTGTCAGTGTTAATATAAGATTGCTTTGCCGTAGCACCTTGCCTTCCCGTCCAAAAAGGACCTTTGTAGCCAGTGTTGCCCGCAGCAGTAACCGTATTTTTCTCTCCAGAAGACGCCACCTGGTGACGATTGGCCAAAGAGGACTCTCTGGCAGCGCTGATGTCGGACGCAGAATCCTCCCGTAACACATCATCTGTGGTTTCAACCTTCGAGGTTTCAGGTTCAACGCGTGCTTTGTGTTGAGAGACACCTGCAGTGTGCTCAACGCCACTGGTAACCGGGGTAGCTGCATCCATTTTGTTTACAGCGCGCCTTTCAATGGTGCTGCTTGAGACCGCTTTGGCCAAAGGTTCAGCATCACGCCCGGTACTACCTGGCCTGTTTAGCGCATGGCTTACTGTAGATGCATTTGAATCCGATGCATATTTTTTGAAATCTGCGGCACCAGTCCTACCCGTTCTGTGTGGTCCCATATAGGTATCAGACTTTGGTTTGCTGATACCAGCAGCATTGTTCAACTGCTGTTGTTGACGTATTGCTTGTGCAGGTGAAGTAATGGATTTTTGGGTGTGTGTCTCAAACACGTTGTGCGCTTTCTCGTTAGCTTTATCCTCGTCAAGCTCAACGGTTTTTTCTACCCCTGCTGCGTTTGATCTTGTCAGCAGCGCTTTTTCATCACGCCCTGAAAGCGGCTCTCGCCGTCCAGCCTGGGTATCGGTTTCAATAATCGTTTTTTTTGCTGGTTGCCAATAACGTTTAAACTCTGCGGCACCAGTGCGTCCTGTTCGGTTTGGCCCGATATAAGGTTCACGCGCAGGACTCGCCCCCTCTTGCGACCGAGGCTCAGATGATTGCACAACCGCTGCGTTGCTTTTGGCTTTGGTTAACGTCGTAGCAAACTGCTCCCGTTGCCGAGTGAATGACGCTGCATGAAGCGCTTGATTCGCTCCCCTATCGCTAACAGGATTTTCTCCTGCCTTAACGTGAGGGTTAGGATGACTGACATTCTCATCACGTGAACGAATACCATCACTTTTAATCCCCGTACCCGCATCGTTAGACTGCGTAATTGGAGACTCCTTTTTTTTATCAACTCGCCCGCTATCAGAGGACTGCTTGTATTTCTGAAATTGCGCAGCGCCCGTTCTACCCGTGGTAAAGGGGCCAATATAAGCAGTCTGGTGTGCGGCCATCGAAGAGCCAGGGTTACCCACTCTCTGAGGCTGCGCCTGTGGGACAGAAGTGCGCACATTCAGTTCGGCATTGGTTTCTGGCGTTGAAGATGTCTCTGTGGGTAACTCCGGTCCATCGATATCATCCCCCCCTGCATGCCCTCCCACTGTTACAGGTGGAGTCAGCGTTTCATTGGAAGATTTGTGACTGTTAACCGTAATATCTGACGTACCCGCTGTTGTCTCAGGGATATCGTCAAAATGTTGAGACTGGGTTTTCACTGTAGATGAAAATACAGTTTCTTTTTGTGGTTTCGATTTATCAGCATTAATTTTAATTATAAAATTACCGTTATATTTAAAATTAACCCTATCGCCAATAATAACTTTACTAAAGTCATTTACATTGGTGCTATAATCATTATAAATGTAAGTTACACCCTGATTTTCCTTGCCAGCATCAGCCTCTTTTTTTACAGGAACGTCATTCTTATCATCATTGGTTTTGGCCCCCCCTTCCCGCTTCAAGTAGTCCTTAAAGAGATCTAATTTGATTGGCTGATGAGAAAAAAGAGCACCAGCACGCAGGAATCCACTCGTTGCATTAATAACATTTTCCATCTTTTCAAAAATGCGGATTGATTCACGGAAAGGGCCATTCTCCCACTTCTTATGTAATACATCACGTAAATGACTATCCGGCACAGAATCAATTTCCTTCATAACCATGATATGAATTTCTTTATTATAATCTAAGCCTTTTGATATTGCCGCATTGGAAATTCTATCCATAAATTGATTAAATGACTTGAGTGCTTTAAAGCCTTTTCTCGAAGAACCCGTAACTGGTGAATCAAAACCCAACTTATACTTATTTACATTATCGACAAGAAATGTAACATCCTTCTTTATAGCATCAATACTAGAAATATCGTTATCAGCACATGAGTCATGCAACTTTTGAGTCATAACCAATGCTAGCTTAACTTTTTGTACTGATTGACTATTACTACCAGGAGCAGATAGTACCGATAAAAAATCACCAAATCCCTTGATATCTTTTTTATTTTTCCAAAACTCAACCGCATCCTGTTCCATTTTTTTGGAAAAATCGAAGCTGTCAGGAAGTGAGTTAAAGAAATTATTAATTCCTACCGTATCTTCAGGACAAGATTTCTGAGCTTTCACATTCTCATTTAACACTTCATTGCGCTTCGAGTTGTTCCTAACACTCATCAAATCTTTCTTAATGCACAGAGCGGGGTCTTGAGCCATCTGCTTTATCAAGTCTATTTTGCCTTTGAAATTCCCGCCAGAAGTTTGATATGTTTTATTGGATTGACGCACGTTTTTTAGTGATTTAAATTTAACATTTCTCTTTATTCCTCTAACGGCAGGATAAGAATTACGCACTGTGTGTGTATGTATAACTTTATTATTCATCATACTACCTCCCTAAACAAAGAATTGCTTATCGCACTCCAAAAGGCTTGCAATTGTGCTACTCAATACTTTAACTAAATTATCAAACGTGGAATGCGCGTTTGCAAATTTCTGGGTTAATGTTTGCATGCTGTTTTGGATATGATCTTTTTGCATATCAACGCCAGTCTGCCATGCAGACCATTGTGCGGCATTGAACGTCATCTTTTTATTTTTCACTGATTTATCAATATTTTTCACTGATTTATCAATATTTTTTAATGGGCTAATATCAATATGAACAATGTAAGTGCCATCGGGAAGCTGATAAATACAGTCATCTGTACTGAGCCCGAACTCTTTTGCCCAAGCTTCACATTCCTCACGACTCTTCGCCCCTTGAACCGTAGACCCCGTCTGGACAGGAAATAACGTCGTTGACACATCTGGAACAGGATATTTGTCCATCAATTTCTTAAGACTTTCTTTGAATGCTTTGCCATCCAGAATGGTTTTATCACCATCCGCGGAAATGAATTGTGGCAACGTGGACATAAAATCAGAAAAATCTTTATAAAATTGCGTATTTTTCTCAACAGCCTGTTGAAAAACATCCAAATAGCTTTTAGACATTTCCCCAATGGCACTCGAGAGTAATTCATTGATCTCTTTGCTTGATAAGGTACTAAAGCCGTCAAACTTTGAGATGCTTGGGAGGAAAACTCCATAATTCTCTTTCAGTTTGACCTGCTCCAGAAAGGTTTTTTCTCTGACATCTGATGATAGGACCTTATTTTTCAATTCAGGATTTTGTAAAAATAAATCATCAAGAATACACTGCTTGCTTTTTACATCATGAACGAGAAGTTCTCTCCGTGCCTGGATAGCCTCTATTTCATCAAAAAACGCATCAAAATCTAAAGCACCTAAATAACCAACCAGCTTTTCTGCTGAAACATTTATTAAGTTAAAGGGGCGGAGAAGTATGCGATGCATACCATCGTTATGAGTTGATATATTTATATCATCTGTAATTAATTCATTTAAAATGCAACCATTAGCAGAAGGTTCAGGTGGTAAAAAACGAGCGCTTGATGACACACTTGTTGCGGATACAGTAGCCATGTTTTCCTCTAGGTATACCGCCTGTATCAACAGGCGGTTTTATATCATTATCAATGTTTAGCAATTACATTTTGGTGTTATTGGCAACAACACTGGCAGTATCGCTGATGTCTTTCGCAATACTTTCGAGCGTTGCCAACAATGCAGCCTTGAGCTTTTCAGTATCCTGGGCTCTTTCATCGTTTCGTTGGCTCACCTGCATAAAGACATCTTTATCAAATTGCCGTAATTGACTTGACGCATCCTCCTCAGCCTTACTCACTATCATCTGAGAGGAAGAAATGGTTCCCATTGCCGCCGCTCCGCCCTGTAACGCTTGCCCAACACCAATTTGTTGCTGTGAGGCGCTTAGGGTCGTTTGGAGTTGAAACTCTTGTTGCTGCGTCAGCAGGCGTTCACGATTGGGGGATTGCTTCAAGTGATTCATATCTGGCGACCACGTCGGATCGTTCATATCCTTCGCACGTGAAAGCGTTGTTGGAGCATCGAGTTTATTCCCCATACTCTTATGCTGAGTAACATCGGCCCCTTGAATCTCATACCCTTTAATAGCGTGGCTGTGCCCTTTGTGGGTCTTGATCCCGCCCGCCAACGCCATACCACTTGTCACAATGCTACTGGTAAGATCCTTTTTAAGCTGCTCTCGAGCAGCCTGCACACGGTGCTCGACAGAGCTTTCAAGGCTTTTCTGGCTGGTTTCCAGCATCTTGGTTTTCATGCCATGTTCAGCATGCTTGCTCAATAACGCGGTTTTCGCCAACTCAATTAACGGAGCAAAACGCATGCTGTTATAACCACCAAGAAAACTTGTCGTAGACATGATTTTCTCTGACCGGCTAGCTATCTCTTTCTCCGGAACTACAGACACTTTTTCATTCTGTGCAGGCACCAAAGCGCTACTTTGAGAATACAAAGAAATTTGTTTGCTTAACAAATTCGCATCCGTGTCAGAAACCGGCTTGGTGATATCAGGAATTCGAATATCAATACCAACAAGGTGACTGGATGCGTGCTGTACTAATATCGTTTTATTTCGATTCAAGTCAGCGGTATCTAACGGTTTGGAATTTGATTTCTCGATGAAACCGGTATTATCCATTCCTTTACGATGCATCTCTTCAGGAAGAGCAGTCGCTCGCTGTTGGAACACGGTATTATTGGGGTTTGCAATAGATACTGCCATAACGCCTCCTATTAGGCTCTGATATTTCTTACAACACTCTTCCCAGTGTTGGCTTTACTACTTAACATGTCAGACAACGTCATATTTACCGATTGAGATACTTTGGAATCCTCTTCATGATTAGCAAGAATTTTACTAATGAGATCGCGCAAAATGCTGACATCCATTGCAGCCAAATTAAAATCGGCAATGGCTTTTGTCGCCTGGAGCCTGATATTTGAAATATTAATACTCATTCCACTTTGAACAACAGGCATCGCCGTGTTAACACCATTCTGCAACATTTCCAATCGTTTCAATGCAATGTTACCTAAGCGCTTCGCATCTTCAGGATCGTTTAATTTCAATACCTTCATAACATTGGCATTTACTTTATCTGAAATCATATCCAACTTTTTATTAATCTCTTTTGTAATTTTCCCAACCTGTTTTGTTACAGTTTGCATGCTCCGGCTTAATGCCGCACTCCCTTGTCTCATAGAGTTATTAACAAGTTGCGGCATAATTTTATTAATGACCTGCGTTATCGCCTGCTTGATTGACTGCATAATGGCAGAGGTCATTGCCTGGGACATTTTTTCTATCATGAATTTGGCTGCTGTTTTAGCCACTAAAGAAATAGCAACAATGGCAGCAATCGTCACTGCGGCAGTGACCACCATATGGATGGTATCCATCATGTTGGCACCCGTTGCTTTATCGATGGCATTTAGCAGCAATCCGAGTGGTGTTTTATCAAAAATCTGCGTGATAATATCGCCAAGAATATTCATGAGGGGCATAAAAACATGCTCCATGAGGGGATTCATCACCATTTCCGTTAATGACTTACCGGTAATAGCCGCAACAATGGGATCAGCAACCATCAACCCGATACCGACAGCCATTAACGCCACACCACCACCACCAAATACGGTAGTAATTGCCCCTAATGCAATCGCCAGGCCGCCTAAAACTTTACCAATACAGCTGGCCATTTTTTGCGCTTCTTCCGCTTTACGAACCTGTTCTTCGTATTCATCAGATTTACGCTGCATTTCAGCCTGACGCGCTTTGGCTTGAATGCGGTTCAGTTCGAGATCGTTTTTTAGTTTTTCAGCAGACGCCTCTTCCATTTGCATAATAAACTCGGTGATCAGCATGATCATGACAGCCGTTTTAGTCATCGCTTTCTCTGATTGCACCACTGCGTTGCTGGATACGACACCACCTTTTGATGTCAAGTCCACATCGTTGTACTTTGTATTCATTTCTGCCGTACTGGCATTAATGTCATTTAGGACGATCTGCATAGCAGCAAGCTTTTGCTCCGCGATCGCGCGCGCATCGGACAACGTTGATTGAGCATGGTCTAGCCCTTTTTGCGCATCAGCAATCTCCTTTTTCGCTTGCGTTACGTCAGGGTTATCTGCCAGTGATGGATCATCAGGATCGGTAACACCTAATTTTTCTAACAATTCATCCAGCGAACTCTGCGCCTCATCAAGCTTACGTTGCGCTTGAGCCACATCATCTGTTGCACCGTCAACGCCCTTTTGCGCCTCGTTAAACTCAGCCTCGAGGCCATCGTAGGATTGGTGCAACGCATCCAGATGTGCTGACAGCTCACGAGCTTTATCCATGCACGCTTCTGACTGGGTCAAAAAGATGGCCAGGGCATTGGCACGTTGCGTCGCGTCCATCCCATTGGTGACCTCCTGATACTGCGCCATTAAAAACAACATTTGCGCTTTGCTAGTTAACGGTGCCGATTGGCGGATTGCGGGTGACTCGACGTTCTCCGAGGTTAAAGATGCCGTTTGTGCCGAGACATCGTCAGCAATCATTTCCCTGGCACGTTGTTGGGCCAATTGATCAATAGCCTTTCCCTTTACCTGAGAAATATGCGTCTTTGATGAAATTGCTTCGCTTACTTTTCCAGTATTGGATGGCAAATTCGCAAGATTTATTACTTTACCTGTTTTGGAGACATCCATTTATTTAAGACCTATAAAATTAAACGGTTTCCTCAGAGGGCTTAGCGTTATTTAACGCTTCACTCTCTCCCATATTTTGACGAATTGTACTCATATACGCTTTAGCTTTGGCAACTAAAGATGAATCCTCACAGCGTGAGCAAATAATATCAAAGCACTGTAATGCCTTAACAACATTCCCCATAAGCAGTTGACACTGTCCAGAATAAAAGACAGGGTTGAAATCATTCTCAGCCATGACATAGGCCAGTGAATAAAAATCACACGCCTTGCTATAATTTTTCTTTACCTGGTTAACGGCCCCCAAACCAATAAAGTAGTCTGAATTTTTAAGATCATAGAGGCAAAGAAAATGGAACAAATTTTCCGCTTCATCTAACTGGCCATTTTTGTATGCCTGATAAGCATACGCATAGACATTTTCCATCATGTCATCAGTAATGCCATGAATCTCTTTTAATGTCGCCCCGTGTTCCAATGTTGCGGTCATTAATAACGTTGCTTCCTGCTCGGTGATAGCACCAGTGTTTTGTTCCATTTTTACTCTCCTCAGTAGGGTCACCGCTTACTGCTGATGACCGTTATTAAACCATGCGTTTATTTGATATTCACATAAAGAACGCTCATTCACCGTGTGTTCACGGGGGCGAGGCATTCTCACTTTCACAAGCACTTTCAACCTGTTGCAGCCACACAAGGATACCGATGACATTATCCAGCTCCTCAATGCTGACAAAAGAGTATCGCTGATGGGTTTTAAATATTCGTCGTGCCAACTTAATATCTTCAACGACAGGAACGCCCACCTTCTCAGCATAAGTTCTGACGGCAAGTGCTCTCTGATTTCTCTCGAGTACAGAGATAAATGGAATACCCACCACCTCCATATTGAGATAGATCCCAACCGCAATATGCGTTGGGTTAGCAATAATTACTGCTGATTTTTCAATGTCAGTTTTTATTTGTTCAGATAATAGCTCAGAATGCAGTTCTTTACGCTTAGATTTTATTTCCGGATCACCGTCCTGCTCTTTGAATTCTCGTTTAACCTCCTGCTTGTCCATTTTGAGATCTCTTATATGAAGGAAGTACTCGGCAAGCGCATCTAATACAAATACCAATAGCGCGCAGGATAAACATAGATAGATTAATGCGCCAAAGAGTTTCCCCCACACCAGGAATAAGTGTACAGGCTCAGCATTGAGCTGAGAAAAAACCATATGCTTGTGTTTATTCCAAAATACCATAGCGGCGACGATAAAACTCGTCAGGAAAAGTAAGGTTTTCACGACATCTTTTATTGTACGCAAACTAAATAATTTCTTGAAACCGTTAACAGGGTTTAAGACATTAAAATTCAGTTTCAACGCTTTACTGGCAAGCAAAAAACCGGTTTGCAATAGCGTTGGAAACACCGAGGCAGCAATACAAAGCAATAGGAAAGGCAAAAATAACTTTAGCCCTGTCCAAAACATCGCTTCAGCATAACCAAGTGTATCGTGAGTAAAACCATTTTCGATGACAAGTCGCCACATGGACATTAACTCAAAGACGCCAGAAAAATTAATCAGGTACTGCACGCCCAGCAATATCAGACAAGCAATGACCAAATCCTTACTCTTAAACGACTGACCTTTTTTCGCCGCGTCTTTTTTCTTTTTGTCAGTCGGTTTTTCCGTTTTACTTCCAGACATAAATTCCCTTTATACTTCAGGTTCACGCTGACGTGATAACCACGACATCACCAGCCAAGTAGATCGACGGGATAAAGGCGCAAATCCATAATGCGGTCGGGCAATATGGGAGTGAAATAGAGCAGTAACAACAAGAATCCAATAAGGCTCTTAACCGTCAATGCCAGCGAAAAGGCATTCAACTGCGGGGCAAACCGTGCCAGCAACCCTAAAAAAAGTTCAGACAACAAAAAAATAATAATCAAAGGGCTCGCAAGAATAACGCCATTCTTTACCACCAACGTAAGAAACCCGAGAACGGTACGATAGGCCGGAATATCCAATTGATAAGGTTGCCATAATTGATAACTTTTCTCGAAAACCTCCAGCATTAACAGTAGCCCACCGCTTTGCAGCACAATAACGGCAGCAAAGAGGTTGAAAAAGTTAGCCAGTTCTGAAGTATCCACGCCTGAAAGTGGATCAATGCTACTACTCAGAGTGGCACCACGCTGATTATCGATAAAACTCCCCATCGCGTGCATAACCCAACACGGTAAACACAGAAAACCAGCGATGATCAGACCAACAGCTAACTCCTTACCAATTAAAATTAAAAACCAGATGTTATCGTACCCAGCTATCGCTTCTCCCGTATGCGGCCACAACACACTGCCCGTAAGCAAGGCAACGGGTAACCTGATAGCGCCAGTCAACGTATTATTGTTGAAAAAGGGCAACAATATAAACGCTGGCATCAAACGAGCAGATACCATAGCCATTTCATAAAGCCAGGTGTGAAGGTCGAAAAAAATTCCAGTAAACATATTGCTTATCACGCAAGTGCTATTCTTATTACTTCACGAGCATAATTAAGCATAATATCGCCATACCACCCGGAAATAAGAAACAGACACAACGCTACGCTCAATAATTTGACGCCAAAAGGCAATGTCTGTTCTTGAAGTTGAGTTACTGTCTGGAATAAACCCACCAACAGTCCCACTATTGTGGCTACGGCAATAGGTAATGCCGACATTGTCAAAATCAGGTAAAGCGCTTTATTGCCTGCGAACGCTATTTCATCCATGATGACTCTCCACGGCTATAACGCCAGTTCCAAGTATTGTGTTACCAACCCTTTGGACAATAGCGTCCATCCGTCTAACACAACAAAGAGTACCAATTTGATGGGTACTGAAATGGTTACGGGACTCATCATCATCATACCGAGCGCCAGTAAAATACTGGATACCAGCAAATCGATAACAACGAATGGCAGGTAAAGATAGAAACCTATCTTGAACGCACTCTTTATCTCGCTTAAGGCATAAGCGGGTAATAATGCCAAGATAGAAGTACGCTCTTCTTCCTGCACTTCACTATCGGAATTATCTCCACGTTGAAGGTGAGCCAGCTCAAAAAACTGAGCCAATTCAGCATCAGAATACCTCTCAAGATAATCCCGATAACTATCCAGTCCATTCTCAACAAAATGTAATACCGATTGACTGTCTCTTGTATCGACATTGGCTTGCTGAAATTGCTCATAGCCATTTTTCACCACGGGCAACATGACAAAAAAAGATAAAATCAACGCTACGCCATTCAATGTCATATTTGAAGGAACTTGCTGAAGTCCCAATGCATTGCGTACCATCACAAAAACAATGGAAAATTTTATATAACAGGTTCCACATGCGATTAAAAAAGGAAGAAGCGTCGAAAATGCCAGTATCGCAATCAGAGAAATATCATTGCCGTTAGACATCACCAGCCTCTTGATAAATATCTTTTATTTCAATACCTAAACGATCCTCAATCCACACCAACTCACCTTTGGCAACCGGCACACCATTAGCAATAATGGATATATTCTGTTCTGCATCAGGATGACATGGAATAACCTGACCTTGATAAAAGGATTCCAATTCCGCAACAGTGAGGGTGCTTTGTTGCAATACTACATCGAGCTTTACTTTAATTTCGTCACGCGATCGTACTGGAGTAACAGCAACCTCATTGATATGCTCTGACACAGATAAGTCATTTTCACTTTCTGACATTGCCGTAACGTCCGTTTCATCAAACATAAATCCCTCCTCAATTTTGATAAAGCGCCCCAAAACATGGTTTGATGAGGCAACCGTACATTCTTCATGATTTACCAGTATCACATCACCACGCTGAACGCGTTTGAGCAAAGCCGTAGAGATATGGCTGTAGCCAATTTGAAACTGGATGGATAAAGGCAGATCGTCTGCCTTCAAATGGCGGATGCCCTTGTCCAACGTGGGGTGGGAAGGAAAGGTATGCAGCCATACGCGCCCTTGCGATGTCATGCAGGCGTAAGCCTGCGGTAGAACAGATGATGTTTCCACCCGACCTTTGCTTTCCAAACGTTGATATGCGAGGTCTTGCGGCAACCCATCAATAGGCCGAACACAATTGATGAACAGGGTCTCCAACTGATCTGGCGACCACGATGCACTCGACAATGCTGCGCTTTGAGGCACTCGGTGGCAAAACCAGCTCTCCAGATCGATAATGCCCTCCCATCCCGTATCCGCAATAAAATGCAGCAGGTGATTGCCTGGCACCAGGCGCTGGCATACGTCAAAGCCTTGGTTTTGCCAGGTTTTCACTCTGCGGCGCTCGGAGAGTTCGCGCTTTGAATAGCCGCGTAGGTGTTGACCAATCACGCATTTTCCTCATCGGCAAATGTGTTGTGCTCTTTCTTTGGCTGTTCATCTTCCTCAGAAAACACCCATTCCGGATCGCCTTGTCCCTGCCCCTCATAATCCGCTAAGCGTTGATGAACCAACGGATCAGAAACCTGCAACACATGTGGTGCCTTGGCGTGTGTGCCTATCAGCACATTGACCTGATGGCCATCTCCCCAATCCGAAAAGCGGTATAGCAATTGGTTCTCAGACGCCGTTTCATTTAAGGCGGCATTACCGATGTTTCTGAGTATTGCCTCAGAGGGAAGTGACTGTCGGCCCGCCCCTGCGAACGCGTTATCCGCACCACGTGCCGGCGTCTCCCCCGAAAACAAACGGTGCTGCACATCACCAGGCAGTGGAATGGCAGAGGGTGAGTGCTCACTTTCAGCCTTGGGGCCAGGCATTTCTGAAGGCATACTCGTAGAAGGCAAAACAGCCGTATCTGCTACCTGACTGACTATCGCGTGGGAAAGTGGTGTATCACGACGCTCCTGAAGTGCAATGGCAGCAGACTGACCATGCAACCCACCGGCTATCGCCACCCCTTCCCCCGCACTGGAAGAAAAGGACGACAAATTAATGTGTTGGGCTATTTTACTCTTTGACACACCCTTACCGAACGCTACCTCAGTCGCGCTGATCTTTACGGTTTTGCCCACCTCGGTGCGCGTTTCTGACGGCGTGGACAGCGTAACTTTTCCTCGCCCGCTTTCTCTCCATTTGCCCAGGCTGGCATGCAGTGCCAGTAGTGCGGCGGATAGCGAGGCGTGAGAAAGCGCTACTGGGGGTAAGGCACCTTCCTCGTGTCCTTTCTTCACCTGTTTTGCTTTTTGCTTTATGGCATTTAAAACAATGTGTTCTAAACTTTGTGTCGCATTCTCTCCCATGCTGGGATGACTGCCAGCAAAAATGGCTTTCACTCCATTTAACGTCGCCATGATATTCTTTCCTCTATCTCGTTATCTTCAATTTTGGCATCTCTGATACGCTTATTTTTTCGAACCTGGTGTTGGAGCGATTCATACTTCTTTATCTTTCTATCGAGCAGCTTTCTTTTTTCGAATATCGCCAGACGCTCTTGTTCACACTTTTCCTGTTCGAGAATTTTTTGAGATTTTTGAACTTTGATGTCCGCCAATTTCTTCTTAAGTGCACCCTGTCGACGTTGTATCGCGAAGATTTTCGCTTTATTGGTTTCGCCTTCGGGATACAAACTTCGGCTGAGCATCTCAATAGCTGAAATCTCTTTTTCGAAGCTGTCTATCTGGGTAATTAAGGTGTTGTGCTCATTTTTTTTTCTATTGAGCAGAACATCATTACGCTGAATTTTTAAGGCAACATGCCCAACCAACGTTTTCATTTCACGAAGCATGACGTTTCATCTCATCGGTTATCGTATTGAAATCGGCGTGTTCATCGACACGTTGCTTTAACCAGGCAAACAAACGATCGCGCTTATTCATCGCACGGTCGTTCTCTTCATTCTCGCCCGGTTGATATTCCCCCAGATCGACAAAGAGTTGCAGCTCATCAATTTTTGCTAAAACGCGACGTAGTTCGCCCGCGTAGTGAAGATGTTCACTGTCACAAACCTGGTTAGCAACGCGGCTAACACTGTTCAGCACATCAATCGCCGGATAGTGATTTTTGGCCGCCAATTTACGACTCAGGTAGATATGACCATCGAGAATTGAGCGAATTTCTTCCGCGATGGGATCCGGCTCATCATCACTTTCCAAAAGAATGGTGTAATAGGCCGTGATACTTCCCGTTTGGGTGACGCCTGGGCGTTCCAATAGCTTGGGCAGGGCATCAAATACCGAGGCAGGATAACCGCGTCGCGCCGGTGATTCCCCCGTTGCCAACGCCACATCGCGTAGCGCCCTGGCATAACGCGTAATCGAATCCAGGAATAGCACGACATTCATGCCTGCATCACGAAAATATTCAGCAACAGTGGTTGCAACCTGCGCAGCATTGCACCGATTCAACGATGAATAATCTGAAGTCGCGTAAACCAAAATACACTGACTCTGACGGTCGGACTGACGCAATGCTTCAATGAATTCCGTCACTTCACGTCCACGCTCACCGACAAGCGCAATCACAAAAACATCGGCCTGTGATTGCTCGATAAGCATGTGCATCAAGGTCGTTTTCCCACACCCTGCCGATGCAAAAATGCCCATGCGCTGACCCACGCCGCAAGTAATCAGCCCATCAATGGCTCGGATTCCGGTCAAAAACGGCTGCCGGATACCCACTCGGTCCTGGTACAGTGGTGGCGGCGCATCTATGGTGCGGCGCTGCCAGGCAAACCCTCGCTCCTCTCCCGCTAATCGCTCCACAACTTCACCAAACGGGTTGAGCACACAACCCAGCAGGTCGTGACTCAGTACTACCGACAGCCCTGTCCCTGTAGGACAAATTACCGCCTCTCGCGACAAGCCTTGCGCATTACCGATCAAACTCAGCAGTGTCGTATCGCCATGAAACCCCAATACCTGAGCGCGGGCCAGGATCTCTGGCTGGCTCCAGCCTTGCCGAACTTCGCAGACTTCCCCGACAGTCACACCGGGCAATCGCGCTTCAATGATGGAGCCAGACAGGCGCAAAGGATGTGCTTGTTGACGTAAGAGCTGTCGGTTCGCCATTAGCGAATCACTCCCAAAAACGCTTCTTGCAATTGGAAAAATTCGTCCATTGCCTCTGCAAAGCGAGCACCGTCAGTCAGATAGTCAGGATGTACCAACCCTTTTAATTCGATGGTGTCATTGTTAATGGCAATCTGTAATTGCCCAGTCATCGCAAAATGGCACCCTTCCATAATTTTTTCCTGGATTTGGGCTGATTTATGCTGCAATAACCCGGGTGTATTTTCACTGAGCTGTGACCAGATCCATATCTGCCCATCAACATTGCTAATTAACAAGCTGGGATAATTTTCAAAATCGAGCGCAATGGTTGAATGACCATCAAAATCACTCAGAATGGATTCATCCACCCCACTGTGCAGTAGCGCATCACGAACCAATTTTACAATATCAATATACATTTTAGTTCTTCCTTAATTAAATGGTTTTCACCACATTGATTGATACCGTATCGGTTATTTCACCGAACGATATAACTTCAAGATCTTTAAAGCGTGACTCGAGAAAACGCTTTAAGAAACGGCGTATATCCACCGAGGAGAGCACAACTAAATCTTTACAAGACATCGCGACACTCTCCATGGCCAGTGCAAACCGATCAATCAATTCATCTGCCACAGCAGGTTCAAGATGAAGGAACACACCCGTTGAGGTATTTCTAATACTCTGCCGAATATGGTCTTCAAACTCTGCGGATAACATAATCACGCGAAGCGAATTTCCCACAGAAAACTTATGGCAAATATAACGTGAGAGTGCACCACGAACATGTTCCACTAAAGAAATAACCTCTTTTTCACGCGGTGCCCATTGGGCAAGGGCTTCCATAATTAACCGCATATTACGCACTGAAATACGTTCACTCAAAAGGCGCTGTAATACTTCAGAAATTCGCTGAATAGTGGCATGGCGCATAACTTCTTTCATCAGGTCAGGGTATTTCTCTTCCATTTTATCGAGAATATGCTTTGTTTCCTGAACGCCGAAATACTCATTAACATGACGAATCAACACGGCGGCCAAGGTGTAATACATTTCATCAATACCACTACGCAGCTGATACCCTAATGCAGCAACAGATTCTCGCTGTTCTTCGGCAATCCATTGCATGTTATCAATGGTAGACACCGGTATCCCAAGGTGTAGCAGTTCGTCAGAACCGTTAACAACGCGGTATTCATTGAATTTTATTTGAAAACGCTCTGCGCTAATTTCATTGATTAACACAGAGACTGTTTCAGGCTCTATGTGCTCGGACGCTCTCACCGTTATTTCCGGTAGGTTTATCCCATAGTCAATAAAGAATTGGCTGCGAAAGCGTTCAGTAATATTCGCTTTTCCCAGCATCTGTTCATCGCTTTTGTGAACGACAAGAATCAAAGGCACCGTTTCTGCTGAAACATTATTCAGATTGTTAATGATACCCAGTGAGCTTTCCGCTTCGGCCAGCACATCCCCTTCATAAGGTTGATGTGACGTTGCCCCCTCAAGAGCGGCCCGTGCCTTCTTGTTTTTCCAACGTTGATAACCGTAAAGTCCGGCGAGCAGCAATGCCAAAATCATAAATACAGAAAAGGGGAATCCTGGCAGGCTGCCGATGCCCAAGGCAATAATCGCCGCAATCACCAGTACTGAGGGGTTGGTGAACAACTGATCAACAATGGTGCGCCCCATGTTGTCACCATCACCGTTGACACGCGTCACAATGAAACCCGCGCCAATGGCGATCAACAGCGCCGGGATTTGAGCAACCAGACCATCACCTATCGTCAACATCGTATAGGTAGAGAGCGCGGTTGACATGTCCATGCCATTAATGGATACCCCGACGCTGATGCCACCAATGAAGTTGATGAAGATAACGATGATTCCGGCAATCGCATCGCCCTTGATAAACTTCATCGCACCATCAAACGAGCCATAGAGTTGGCTTTCACGTTCGACCACACTGCGCCGAGACATGGCATCTTCAGCGTCAATGGAGCCCGCGCGCAAATCCGCATCAATGCTCATTTGCTTTCCTGGCATGCCATCCAGAGAGAAACGAGCGGCTACTTCAGCGACGCGTTCGGTACCTTTGGTTATCACCATAAATTGCACAATGGTGACTATTGCAAAAATCACAAACCCAACGACCAGGCTTTCCCCAATAACGAATTCACCAAACGTGGAAATGATGTCACCCGCATCCGCATCGTTTAATATTAGGCGACTTGTACTCACGGATAGCGCTAATCGAAACAGCGTCGTAATCAGCAACACAGAGGGAAATGTTGAAAAGCTCAGTATTTTATCAATATAAAACGATGCTAAAAAAACCAGAATGGACAAAACAATGTTTAACCCAATCAAAAAATCGACCAAATAGGTTGGCAGAGGAATAACCAACATAGAAATGATCACAACAATCAATATAAGAATAAAGAGTTCCGGATGGTTCCTTACCCGATTTAAAAAGTCAATCATCCTATCAACCTATTTTATTCAACTTATGTATAGAAATCACTGTGCGGTTTTCCGCTGTTCAATTCGTTCGTGGCATAATGCTGCATTGAGTCTTTCTTCAAAATACATCAATAATTTTACTCTTTCTTCCTCTGAAAAAAAAACTTCATGAGGTAATTTTTTGCAATAGTAGTAAATCATTTGTAAAACTACCGCTCGATTTTTATGTTCCGCAAAACGTAAATGGTGACCTACTGTTTGCGAAAGCAACATATCCACATCATCGCAGTGTTCGATCATGCCGAAGAGCAATAGCAGCCAGGTCTCTTCTTTTTCATCAACATCGCGAATAAGGGGGTTCTTGAGTAACCCCTGCACAAACAAAATATCACTCGATCGAATGCGCTTAATTTGCTTTATTCTTTCCTGAAGAAAGAAAAACTCCGAGTGACTACAGCTGGGATCAGCCGCGTCAATATCTGCCAACAGCGCATCTTCCATAAACGTGGTCAGGATCCCGCGATTTTCAACGCCATAGGTCGATATCCACGTTTGGTACTGCATCAGGTCCGTATCATCATTGGCTAAAAAACTTCGATAGCTCTCACGCAGTAATGTGGGAGTCATCTTGAGCGTCGAGCCTAATAGCCGAGCCTTTAACGCAATATTAATTCCGGCTTTTAAGCGCTTGGGATCTGCTTCTTTTTCAACTTGGGACAGCAGCACTTTGAGACGTTTCCGGCGTATCTCATCCAGATTTCGTCGATACAACAACTCGCGTAAAACCATCACCAGATCGCTTTCATCTGGAAACAATGCGCGCGCCTGTTGTAAAAAACGCGTAATAGCCGCCCCTTCTTTCCCATTCAGGGCTTGAATCAGCTTGCTCACTTTCGGCTGAGCATCATCATCTAACACGCGCTCAAAGCTGCTTTCTTCCATTGCGCTTGATTTCTTTTCATATTCCCTGCGCTGGCGAAAGCGTCCCGCTACTGCAGACATATCATCCGCAGCGTTATACAACTTCTGTGCTCTGGCTGCGGGAGAAAGATCTTCCATATCCTGCATTTCATCGCCAGATGAAACATTATTCTGTTCAGCAGAAACGTTTTTTTCTGCATTCTGCTTCTCGCGTCGAGCCATCTGAAGCTGGAGAGAAGAGCTACCAGACCCAACGCTTATCGCCATTTTTGGCTGTCCAAATAATTGGTCATCCAGTTTTGCAATTGATCGTTACCCAGATCTTTGCGTATATCGTTAATCATCGTGTGTGCATCCGGTGATAACGGTGCATCAATCTCTCTTGGCTGAATGAGGAATACCCGAACCATGCTTGATTCTCGGTCGCGAGAATATTGGAACAGTTTGCCAAGTAGGGGAATGTCACCTAATAAAGGGATTTTCCCTTCCACGGTGCTTCTTTCATCATGGGTATACCCACCAATCAACAAGCTTTTTCCTTTCGGTACGCGGGCGATGGTGCTGATATTAGTTCTGCCGACTTCAGGTAACGTGGACTCGTTAGTTTTTGTTGTATCAAATTGGTTACCGTCTTCAACGTTCAGCATCATTTCAATTTCCCCGTTCGCGGTAAAACGAGGAAGTACACTGACCAAGGTACCGTAGGTGACGTTTTCTAACTGGGCGGTGCGCTCACCCACCAGGCTGGCATAGAAGGTTCGGCTGTTGTCAAAAATGGCCGGAATATTTTCCTGGGTCAGCAGCATGGGGCGGGAAACAATGTTGGCTTTTTTCTTTTCACTCAATGCCAATGCCGTAACCATAAAGCTGGCACCATCAATGGTGCTCGTGCCGCCGTTAAGCGAAATACCCAGATTGCCCCCGACATTAAGATTGCCGCTCCACTGAACGCCAAGATTGTCGAAAGCTTCTTTTTGTAAATCCACAATCCAAACGGAAAGTTCAATATGCCGCTTGGCGATATCCAAGGTTTTTGCCAGATTACGAATATATTCAACCTGCTCAGGGCTTCCTCGCACCAGAAGGCTATTGGTTCCCGGCTCGGCAATAACACCCACTTCACTGGCATCGCGTGTAATATTCGCTGCCGTCATCGCATCTTCATGCGCATAACTGTCCAGCAAATCCTGCGGCAGATCGGAGGTATCCAGCTCGGTTTTGACCGGCTTACGCGGCACCACCTGCATACTTCTCCCTGCCGTCGGTCCGGTACTGATAATTTTATTTATCACCGTCGAAATGCCAGGAATGACGATTTTTTCATCGCGGTATTTAAAGGAGCGGTCTTCAACAAAAGTGTTGTGTAGCTGAATCACGGCAATGCTCTCTCGCCCGTCGAAGGTATCATTTTTTTGATCGAGATATTTCGCCGTACTGGTGATCAGGTCGACATAGATTGGTGGGCCAGACACATAAAAAGTGGAATTGCGATTATCCGAACGCAGAGGAAAGCGAGGATCGTGCAAACCAGAATTCTTCAAAAAGCTTTCAACCGTGCTGAATGAAGTATTACGCAAAACGATAACTGCATTACGCATTTCCGTTGCGTCATAGACATAAATCGCCTGGCCATCACTATACCAAATCAGTCCAAGCTGCTCGGATACCGATACCAGCACATCCTGCGGACGGCTCAGATCAAACTCACCGGTGACTTTTTTACGTGCCGCCAGCTTACTTAAAATCACGGGTTTCCTCATGGCAGCAGAGATAGCATCAAAAATGCCATTCACACTCTCCTGCCGGGCCATATATCCGCTTCCCTGTCGAGAAGATTGATTATTCTCATTTACTGTTTCTGCAAATACCTGTACTGGCATTAGTACAAACAGAAATATGGCTATTGATGCCCGTATTTTTTTCGAAAAATCTGTACTCATCTTACTTTAACTCGCTTGCAATAATTTCTTCAAATTCCTTGGCGAAACACCAATCACTTCTTTCACCTCATTGGAGAAATGAGAAAGTGATGCATATCCATGATTCATTGCGATAGTCGTTAAATTATTATCGCCATTAATCAATTCAAACAGTGCCTGCCCCAGACGCCAATCACGTAGCGCAGATTTTGCCGTATTGCCCAATGCGCGCCGCGATAAACGTCGAAAATGAGAAACCGAGAGCCCATAACGAGCACAGAGCGTCTGCAAACGCTGGGTGGAATTACTTCGATAAGAATCAAAAAGAAACTCAACCAGGGCATACCATTCAGATTGTCTCAATACATTGGAAAAACACGCCATGCCTTCCGTTCCCAACAACGTCTGATGCAGCAGCCAATATTCCAGCTCCTTTTGCTCAGGCTCGTTGCCAAGTGTCGTTGGCATGCTTGCCAGCAGCGATCGTGGACAGTGAATACTTTCTTTATTCATTGATTTATCGATAAACACTTGCAGTTTTGCCAGCAACGTAAAATCAAGAAATAAACAATCTACTTCACCGTGCTCAACGGTAACTGTGGCCGGTGCGATAGCAAGCAAACGTCGCTGGTTAGCAGGGATTGTGCATTCCGCCGTATTTGCTTTGTCGCGGAAGCGAAGGCAACATTCTTGCCCGTTGTTCTGTGCCAGTAATAAAGCATACTGAGAGAACTGATATTCCTCGCCAACATTAAGCTGACGGTATTGCCCCATATCTTCCATTGATTAGCTCTTTTGCATCCAAACGTTCGATGCAGTATAAAGTCTCGCCAATGGCATTCCTGATGAGATAATAATGGCTGGCCTTCCTGCTTCCGGCACCGCCATCAAATTATAAGTGGGAATAGCTTTTTTTATATTTTATTTCATAAAGATAATTAAAGTTAAATGAACATAATCCGAATCAACATTGACAGGATTAAAGATAATGACAGTGGCCGCGGTGTACGTAAAAGGCGCTTTTTTTATAGCAGGCCCACCATCATACGTGAAAAGTCAGTACTCACTCCGCCGTATTAGCGAACTTCGGGTACAACCATGTAGATGAAAGAGGTGACGATCTCTCCCTCTTTTGTCGTGACGTCTACCGGCACCCTGGCATACTCCTCACCTTCAAATTCATCAAGCGCATCCCAATGCTCTGCCAGGCGCGTAGAGTAGAACAGATATCCCTCAACGCGGTTTCCGGTGTTATCGAGAACGATCCCCGGATCCCCCATACCGGCCCCCCACCCTGCATCAAGCAGTGAACCGGATACGGAACCCTGCACCCAAGAACCGCCAATCGATTCCAATAGATGCGCATTTTCACACCCTGGCATTAGCGTGCCGTATACAAAGAGACTGTCCATACCACTCCTGTCCTGTTAACAATGATGTATCCTGCTCCGATAGTGAGGAGCGCCGCATGACGTTTAACGTAACGCAGCAAGGGGATCATTATCAATATTGACGATGAGCGAACCCGCACGCCCTCAAAACAGTCCATTGACCTGGAGGCAAGGTTGTCTCTGTAATATTTCTAAATCCATTTCATCAATACCAGATACTTTCTCCTCAGCGTAACGTGTATTCTTATTCTATTGCGCCAATTGCCTGCATACATTTTGGACGTACCGATAATAATGAAAAATGATGAAGAAAAACCATTGGGTTTCGACAAGGTCGATGTAAACCATCTGTTTGAATTGCTCCATCACAACTCTGATTGGGTATGGGAAGTCGACGCTCAGGGTCGTTATACCTGGGCCTCTGAGGTGGTCACCGAACTACTGGGATTTACCCCGCAAGAAGTGATAGGCAAAACACCGTTTGATTTTATGCCGCCGGGTGAAGCAGAACGGGTTGGGCAAACGTTCGGTGAAATTGTTGCGGCCAAAAGACCTTTCTCAGGCTTGGTGAATCGCAATCAACGGGCTGATGGCCGAATTGTGGTTCTGGAAACCAGCGGCATTCCTTTGTTTGGCCCCGACGGTGAGTTACGCGGTTATCGCGGCGTTGATCGCAATATATCAACGCTCGGTGAACGGGTTTTGCAGTTGGAAACCATCTATGACACCACGCCCGTTGCACTCTGCATGATCGATCGCGCGGGTCGCCTTGTGATGTCCAACAAGGCCATGATGCGTTTGCTGAATCACAGCGATGAGCCTGCGTCAGAACTCCATGTATCCACCATGATGCCCGATTGTTGGTCCCAATTTGAAACCGATTTCACATTGGCCGACAAAGGGTGGGATATCCCTAGCCGTGAGGTTACCTGGCTCGATCGCTGCTATTACACCCAGCCAGTGCCAGTGCGGGATGCCAGTGAGAACGTGGTGGGGCTTTCCGTCACCTGGGTTGATATCACCCGACGCAGTCAGGCAGAGCAAAAGCTGGCCGATGCCAATAAAGTACTGCAACAATATGCGCAACACGACCACCTTACCGGGCTGTTTAACCGCCGTAAGATGGACGAATGCCTGATTGAAGAAATAACCCGCACCCTACAGAAACGCATCCCACTCTAGGTGTGTCTCGCTGATATCGACTTTTTCAAACACTACAACGATACGTTTGGCCATCAGGCAGGGGATGACTGCCTGCGCACGGTAGCAAAAACGCTGCTTTCTTCTCGGTTGCGCAGCGACGATAACGTTAGCCGCTACGGCGGCGAAGAATTTCTGGTGATTTTACCTCATACCGACAAGGCGGGAGCGGTAACCGTTGCCGAACGCCTGCGGGAAAACATTCATGCACTGCGATTACCGCACAGCGCCAGCGCGACGGGTTACCTCACTATCAGCATCGGCGTTGCAACGTTGAACAGCGATCAGACCAGCCCGGAAGACAGGCCGCTGCATATGATTGCCAGCGGACTGATTCACCATGCCGATACCGCCCTTTACGCGGCCAAAAACCAAGGGAGAAACCGGGTGGTTGCCGCCCAGGATGACGATCAACGGGACGCACCCCCTCATTCCCTCATACAGTGAGATAAAAGGTCATGATGACTTCACTTGAAGCGGAGTAACGATATCTGCTAACAATGAGGGTCCTGCACGCAAATCATAATAAGGTAACCTCAAGATGGACATGGCAAATATTCCGTTTGGTACCACCGATTGGTCACTGATTGAACCGACCACGCACAGCGGCGACGTCGGCCATGCACTATGGCGCACACAGCATTTCGGCGATATTCGCGTAAGAATGGTGGAGTACTCCGCGGGATACATTGCGGATCACTGGTGTAAAAAAGGTCATGTTCTTCTTTGCCTTGAAGGCGAGTTGCTCACCGAACTGGATGACGGCAGAACCTTTACTTTAACGCCCGGCGTTAGCTATCAAGTCGCAGACCAGGCAGAAGCACATCGCTCTACATCCCCCAAAGGCGCCAAGCTGTTTATTGTTGACTGAAAACGCAGATGGTGTGTTGTGTGGCATTGAATGCAGAGCCGACCGAGAAGGTAATCTCGGTACAGGAAATACATCCGCAAAGTAAAGATTAATCTACGCTAACCAAGAAAAAGCCAGCGCGAGCGCGCTCTGAGGAATCCCCAGCAATGGGCGGGTAAAAAAAGACAGGCATAGAGT
>SMLE01000130.1_pt1 | contig 23486 bp, 21 predicted proteins | sample 2451431 | NCBI scaffold set ML178787.1 | reverse complement strand
CCTGTCTTTTTTTACCCGCCCATTGCTGGGGATTCCTCAGCGCCTGCGCGGGAATGACGGGATTTATGCAAGAATGACTGTTTTAAGTGGGTTATCAGTACCCTGACAGCGTGTTTTTGTGCTCATCGCTGTTAGCGGAGATTATTAATGGTCGCCATGCTCTCCGTGCCGTAACGATCGCCCGCTGCGGCGGCGAAGGGGAAGATGGCTTCAATCGCTGCCAGTTCCTCTGGCGTCAGTTGAACGTCCAGTGCAGCGATATTCTCTTCCAGATAGCGACGGCGTTTAGTGCCCGGAATTGGCACGATATCGTCACCCTGCGCCAATACCCATGCCAGTGCCAACTGCGAAGGGGTAACGCCTTTTGCCCGCGCCAGTGTTTCTACTTGCTCAACCAGCGCCAGGTTTTTGGCAAAGTTATCCCCCATAAAGCGCGGATTGGTGCGGCGGAAATCATCCGGAGCCAAATCTTCCGGGCTGCGTAACGTACCGCTTAAAAAGCCACGCCCGAGCGGGCTATAGGGGACAAAACCAATCCCCAAGCGGCGGCACGCCGGGAGGATCTCCGCTTCCACATCGCGCGTCCAGAGAGAATACTCCGTTTGCAGCGCGGTAATCGGGTGTTCGCGGTGTGCGCGCTCCAGCAATGAAACCGGCGCTTCACTTAATCCGATATAGCGGATCTTGCCGGCGGTCACCAAATCGCTCAATGCGCCGACGGTCTCTTCAATCGGTACGCTCGGATCGACGCGGTGCTGATAGTAAAGATCGATCTCATCGACACCGAGACGCTTCAGGCTGCCTTCGACCGCCTGGCGTACATAATCCGGACGACCACAGACACCGCGTGCATGCGGGTTGTTCGGATCGCGCATGATCCCAAACTTGGTGGCGAGCACCACCTGCTGGCGTTTGCCTTTGATGGCGCGCCCGACCAACGCTTCATTGGTGTGTGGGCCATACATATCGGCGGTATCCAGCAGCGTGACGCCCAGTTCCAGCGCGCGGTGCAGCGTGGCGATGGCCTCTTTTTCATCCTGCGCGGTCGAATAAAAATCGCTCATGCCCATGCAGCCAAGCCCGATGCTGGAAACCAGCGGTCCCGTTTTGCCAAGTTGACGTTGTTGCATTGTGTATTCTCCCTGCTCATAAGATGAAAGCAGTGTGATTGTTCAGAGAATAAAGATAAATAGCGGATAATGTGCAACACTGTTCAAAAATCACCAACAATTGGGGTGTCGATGGATCATATTCAGGCGATGCGCACCTTTGTGCGGATTATCGAACTGGGCAATTTCAGTCGGGCAGCCGAAAAGCTGAATTTACCGCGTGCTACCGTCAGCCATACGATCAAGCGACTCGAGGCGCGCCTCGGCGTCCGACTGTTGCTGCGCACCACGCGTCAGGTACAGGTCACGGCTGAAGGCGAGATTTACTATCAGCGCTGCCTACGATTGCTGGCGGAAATAGATGAAACGGATACGCTGTTCTCACGCCAGAAATTGCGCCCTTCCGGGTGCATTCGTGTCGATATGCCACACTCACTGGCGCGTGAGATTGTGATTCCCGCACTGCCGCAGTTTTATCAGCGCTACCCCGAGATCACGCTGTGTCTGAGCGCTAATGATGCAGCGATCGATGTGCTGCGAGAGGGCGTAGACTGCGTGCTGCGGGCCTGGCAGGTGGAAGATGAATCGTTAATTGCACGCCATTTGCCCGCGTTGGAGCAGGTAACCTGTGCGTCGGCAGACTACATTGAGCGCTATGGCATGCCGCAAACGCTGGATGATTTAGCCACACATCAGGCTGTAGGCTATTTTTCTCAGCGCACGACTCGCCACTATCCGCTGGATTTTATGTCACAGGGGGTGTGCGAGCAGCGAACGCTGCACAGCCAGATTGATGTCAGCGGGGCGGATGTCTACGTGGCGGCGTGTCGCGCCGGGTTGGGACTGATCTAGTCTCCGCGCTATGGTGTGCGGCACTGGCTGGAAAGCGGTGAACTGGTGGAGGTTCTGCCTGAGATGCCGCCACCGGATATGCCGTTGTACATCATGTACCCTGCCGGGCATTTCCTGGCGCCGCGCGTCAGCGTGTTTATCGATTGGCTGCGGGAGTGCTTCGCGCGTCCCTTATAAGGTCAATATGACGATTTTTGCAGCAAACCCAGCACCCAAGCGGAAATAATCATTGACGTTGTTGAGAAAATCTCTAGAATTCGCCCCCGTGGTGACACGATGCAGATCGTGTGACGTCGTTGCGAAGGTGGCGGAATTGGTAGACGCGCTAGCTTCAGGTGTTAGTGTCCTTCGGACGTGAGGGTTCAAGTCCCTCTCTTCGCACCATTTCTTAATGCTTTTCCCTTCTTTTTTATTTCTTCGTGTCGATCAAACATTTTTCTTGGTACTGCATGACGTATTGTCTGTTATGGCCACGTCGTTTGGAATGCCACCACCAACGCGCTCAATCCGCCCGCCAGTACAATGCAGGAAGGCAGCAGCAGGTAATGGCGCAAACGAGGATGGAACAGCATAACGGCGGTCGCCAGTAGCGCAATCGCTACGATCAGCTTCCAACTGTTGAGTTGAAGATCGAGCAGAGCAAGCAATGGCATCAGTGCGGCGGGTAGCAGAATACCCCAGGCACTGCTCAGGCGTTTACCCAGACACCAGCTGGCACTCCATAACCCGCACGCGGTAATCATTGCGGTTAGCATGGCTGCGCTCCTCTATGGATGATGAAACCTATTACTGATAATGATAACCACTATCATATGTGAGTTTATATCATTTACGGACGGGCGTAAACCCCGACAAGCGATGCCGGGGGAGTGGAAATAATGAAGGGAAACCTGCGGAGAGAGAATCAGTAGATTGACTGATATAGCGCCTTGATGTGCTCCAGTGTCACATCACGTGGGTTGCCGCCGGTGCAAACATCGTCGAAAGCGGCCTGCGCCAACGCTGGAATATCCTCTGCTTTCATGCCCACTTGACGCAGACGTGCTGGGATATCCACATCCTGAGAAAGTTGCTTCACGGCAGCAATGGCGGCTTCCCGCGCTTGCGCGATCGGCATCTCTTGTGCACCCGGGACGCACATTGCAACGGCAATCTGGCGGAATTTATCGCCGGTGTAGTCAGCATTGAACGCCATGATATGAGGCAGCAGGATTGCGTTTGCCACGCCGTGCGGGGTGTCATAGAAAGCGCCCAACGGGTGTGCCATACCGTGAACCAATCCCAGACCCACGTTGGAGAAGCCCATGCCGGCGACATACTGTCCCAAGGCCATTGCCTCCACGCCTGCGGCATGGCCTGCCACGGAATCACGCAGCGAACGGCTGATGATTTCGATAGCCTTCAGATGCAGCATGTCGGTCAGCTCCCACGCGCCTTTGGTGGTAAAACCTTCAATCGCGTGCGTCAAGGCATCCAGGCCGGTTGCCGCCTTCAGTGAGGCGGGCATGCTGGCCATCATGTTGGCATCGATAAACGAGACGATAGGAATGTCATGCGGATCGACGCAGACGAATTTGCGACGTTTTTCTTCGTCGGTGATCACGTAGTTAATCGTGACCTCGGCAGCGGTGCCTGCGGTGGTCGGGATCGCGAAGATTGGTACGCTGGGACGACGTGTGGGCGCAACGCCTTCCAGACTGCGTACATCGGCATATTCCGGGTTGTTGATGATGATACCAATTGCCTTACAGGTATCTTGTGGCGAACCGCCGCCAATAGCGATCAGGTAATCGGCCTGCGCGGCCTTGTAGCGCTCAATACCTGCGGTCACCACGCGAATAGTGGGATTAGGCACTACGTCATCGTAAACCTCGTAGGGCAGGCCCGCTTGATCAAGCAGAGTGATGACTTTACTCACCACACCATATTTCACGAGGTCTTTGTCAGTGACGACCAACGCTTTGTGGAAACCACGCCGGGTTATCTCTTCCACGATATGGTTAACCGCCCCCGCACCAAAATACGAGGTTTCGTTAAGGATCATTCTTTGGGTCATCGTCGTAATCTCCATAACATTTATGATTTTAAATGGGTGCTGAAAAGGGTCGGGTAGCGCGAGCGATCGGGGCGGGAAACGCCCTCATGGTGCGAAATATTAATCCTCATAGCGTTAGCTTCTATGCCATCAATAACGGAAAGACCGTGATGCATCGCTGATAAATGGATATTACCCTTTTAATTAGTATTGGTATATGGCAGGAAAATTGCCTTCCCCTCGTTGCCATCAGTGGTGACGCGGTGGCAGTGAGCGCAAGGTGGGTGTGATCGTCGCCATCTTTAGCGTTTTTGGCACCATGACATAATCGTAGCCTTTGGTTGAAATAATCTAATTTCAGCCATTTTTTTGCATTACAAAAACTAATCCATTGCAAGTATCACTGTGGCGATCATTCTCTAATGATGCGAATGTTTGTGTCATAATTTTTGTTTAAAATTTCTATTATTGGTGTTTTGTTCTAATTAATGATTTTAATTTGGCGGGTTTCGTTGTCTTGTACTCTGTCGCTCTTTTTGTCTTTCACGGCTGATATATAGTTTAACTTATGACAATGGGTGTGGTAGCCCTGTGGAAGAGGTGGTAAGTTCAACGCAAAGAAAGCGTTTGCGTGGCGTGATTCGCGCCGTTAGCAAGGAGAGGTTCGGGAGAAAAAATGACACAGCAAACTCCGTTGTATCAGCAGCATATCGTCGATGGCGCGAATATGGTCGACTTTCACGGCTGGATGATGCCGCTGCACTACGGCTCACAGTTGGATGAACATCATAGCGTTAGGCGTCATGCAGGCATGTTCGATGTCTCTCACATGACCATTGTGGATTTACACGGCCCGCGCGTGCGCGAATTCCTGCGTTATCTGCTGGCGAACGACGTTGCCAAACTAACGCAACCGGGCAAGGCGCTTTATACCGGGATGCTAAACGCCTCGGGTGGTGTCATTGACGATCTCATCGTCTACTTTCTGACTGAAACGCATTTCCGGCTGGTGCTGAACTCCGGCACGCGGGAGAAAGATCTGGCCTGGATCGCCGAGCATGCCAAGGTGTTCAACGTGGAGTGGCAGGAACGCGATGAACTGGCGTTGATTGCGGTGCAAGGGCCGTTGGCTCAGGAGAAAGTGCAGGCGTTGCTCAGTGCGGAACAGCGCGCGGCAACGGCGGGCATGAAGCCCTTTTTCGGCGTACAAACCGGTGACTATTTTATTGCTACCACCGGGTATACCGGTGAGTCAGGCTATGAAATCGCACTGCCCGCAGAGCAGGCAGTGGCGTTCTGGCAACAACTTCTGGCGGCCGGTGTGCAACCGTGCGGCCTCGGCGCGCGCGATACGTTGCGCCTTGAAGCGGGCATGAACCTGTATGGTCAGGACATGGACGAAGGCGTTTCGCCGCTGGCTGCCAATATGGGCTGGACCATCGCCTGGCAGCCGGAAGGCAGAGATTTTATCGGCCGGGAAGCGCTGACCCATCAACGCAGCGAAGGTACTGAGCAGTTGGTCGGACTGGTACTGCGTGAAAAAGGGGTATTGCGCCATGAAATGCCCGTACGCTTTACCGATGCGAGTGGCACGGTACAGGAAGGCATGATAACCAGCGGGACCTTTTCTCCAACGCTGGGCTTCAGTATTGCACTGGCTCGCGTGCCGCAAGATATTGGTAAAACGGCGGTGGTGCAAATTCGCCAGCGCGAAGTGCCCGTAGAGGTGACCAAACCGGTATTTATTCGTGGCGGAAAGCCACTGGTTTGACGCAGTCCCCGATCTGACCATGATTATTGATTAACGTTAGCGCGATAGATGCCGCAGCCCCTTCGCGTTGCAGGAAGGCGGATATCGCTCGATTCGATACGACGAAGCGATTTTTAAGGAGAGCAGGCAATGAGCAGCACAATCCCAACCGAGTTGAAATACACCTCATCCCATGAGTGGGTCCAGGCCGAAGGCGAGGGTGTCTATCGTGTCGGTATTACCGAACATGCCCAGGAACTGTTGGGATACATGGTTTTTGTCGATTTGCCTGACGTTGGCACGCAGGTTGCGATGGGCGACGACTGCGCTGTTGCTGAGTCGGTCAAGGCCGCCTCAGATATCTATGCACCGTTGAGCGGTGAGGTAGTGGCAGTGAACGATGCGCTGGAAGGGCAACCGGAACTGGTCAACAGTGCGCCTTATGCCGACGGTTGGCTGTTTAGCATCAAAACGTCTGATGAGAGCGAATTGAACGATCTGCTGGATGCCACGGCTTATCAGGCGCTGTTAGAAGAAGACGAATAATCTTGTCACCCCGTGATGGTTTTATCGCGCATCACGGGGTAAACCGATTTGTCAGAATGTAAGACACTGAGCGCAGTCTACCGCGTTCGCACTTGTTGTTTGCCATGAACGTTCACATGCTATAACAATTGCTTGAAGCAGGAAATCCCCCTAATGACCCAGACTCTCAGCCAACTCGAACATGACGCCGCTTTCGTGGAGCGTCACATCGGCCCTACGCCCGCGCAGCAGGCTCACATGCTGGAAACGCTCGGTGCGGATTCATTGTCGGCGTTGATTCGACAGATTGTGCCGGCAGATATCCAGTTGCCCAACCCGCCAGCGGTGGGGGATGCGCTGCCCGAACATCAGGCGTTGGCGGAGCTCAAGTCGATTGCCAGCCGCAACCAGCGCTATAAAAGCTATATCGGCATGGGGTACACCGCTGTGCATATGCCGCCGGTGATCTTGCGTAATTTGCTGGAAAACCCTGGCTGGTACACCGCCTATACGCCTTACCAGCCTGAAGTCTCGCAAGGGCGGTTAGAAGCCTTGCTGAATTTTCAATAGATGACGAAGGACTTGACCGGACTGGAGCTTGCCTCCGCCTCTCTGCTGGATGAAGCGACGGCGGCAGCGGAGGCGATGGCAATGGCCAAACGCGTCAGCAAGCTGAAACAGGCTAACCGCTTCTTCGTGGCAGAGCATGTGCATCCGCAAACGCTGGATGTGGTGCGCACCCGTGCAGAGACCTTTGGTTTTGAAGTTGTGGTCGGCGATGCCACCGCCGCATTGGAAACAGAAGGCGTGTTTGGCGTGCTGTTGCAGCAGGTGAACACCTATGGTGAAGTGCATGATTATCGTGATCTTATCGCGCAACTGAATGCGCGCAAGATCATCGTTAGCGTCGCTGCTGATATCATGGCCCTGGTGCTGCTGGCCGCACCGGGCAAGCAGGGAGCCGATATTGTGTTTGGTTCCGCCCAGCGTTTTGGTGTGCCGATGGGCTACGGTGGTCCGCATGCGGCCTTCTTCGCCTGCAAGGATGAGTATAAACGCGCTATGCCGGGGCGTATTATCGGCGTTTCGCGCGATGCGGCAGGTAATACGGCGCTGCGTATGGCGATGCAGACGCGTGAGCAACACATCCGCCGCGAAAAAGCCAACTCCAACATCTGCACCTCTCAGGTGCTGCTGGCGAATATCGCTGGGTTCTATGCGGTTTATCATGGACCGCAGGGGCTCAAGCGTATAGCTGAACGCATTCATCGTTTAACCGATATTCTGGCCGCCGGGTTGCAACAGGGCGGCTTGAAACTGTGGCACTCCACCTGGTTTGATACGCTGGCGGCTGAAGTCACAGACAAGAACGCCATTATCGCCCGCGCGCAGAATGCCGGGATCAACCTGCGCACCGATCTCTATCACGGGGTCGGTATCACGCTGGATGAAACCACAACCCGTGAAAATGTCGCAGCGCTATTTGACGTGCTTCTGGGAGACGATCACGGTCTGTCCATTGCTGCGCTGGATGCGGTGCTCAGCGGCGGCTCATCATCCCTCCCTGCTGCGCTATTGCGCACGGATGCCATTCTTACCCACCCGGTGTTCAACCGTTATCACAGCGAAACCGAGATGATGCGTTACCTGCATCGCTTGGCGCATAAAGATCTGGCGCTGAACCGTGCCATGATCCCGCTGGGTTCCTGCACCATGAAGCTGAACGCGGCGGCGGAAATGCTGCCGATCACCTGGCCTGAATTTGCTGAACTGCATCCGTTCTGCCCGCCGGAACAGGCACAAGGTTATCGTTTGATGATCGAACAGCTTTCCGGTTGGCTGGTGCAACTCACTGGCTATGATGCCGTGTGTATGCAGCCTAACTCGGGTGCGCAGGGCGAGTATGCCGGTTTGCTGGCAATTCGCCGCTACCATGAGAGCCGAGGTGACGATCAGCGCACGCTGTGTCTGATTCCAAGCTCTGCGCACGGCACTAACCCGGCATCGGCACAGATGGCCGGGATGGCGGTAGAAGTGGTGGCGTGTGACAAACAAGGGAATATCGATCTGCACGATCTGCGGGAGAAGGCCGCGCAGGCGGGCGATCGCCTCTCCTGCATTATGGTGACCTATCCTTCCACGCACGGTGTCTATGAAGAGACCATTCGTGAAGTGTGTCAGATTGTCCATCAACACGGCGGACAGGTGTATCTGGATGGCGCCAACATGAACGCACAGGTAGGTATCACCACGCCGGGCTACATTGGCGCGGATGTGTCGCACCTTAACCTACATAAAACGTTCTGCATTCCGCACGGTGGCGGCGGGCCGGGTATGGGACTGATCGGGGTGAAAGCGCATCTGGCGCCGTTCGTGCCGGGGCATCAGGTGGTACATATTGAGGGTTTGCTCACCACGCAGGGAGCGGTATCTGCCGCACCTTTTGGCAGTGCGTCCATCCTGCCTATCAGTTGGATGTATATCCGCATGATGGGTGCTGAAGGGCTGAAGAAGGCCAGTCAGGTGGCGATCCGCAATGCCAACTACATTGCAACGCGTTTGAAGGATGCCTATCCGGTGCTCTACACCGGCCGCGATGGCCGCGTGGCACACGAGTGTATTCTGGATATTCGTCCGCTGAAAGAGAGCACTGGCATCAGCGAAATGGATATCGCTAAGCGTTTGATCGACTATGGCTTCCACGCGCCGACCATGTCGTTCCCCGTGGCGGGAACGCTGATGGTAGAGCCGACGGAGTCAGAAAGTCAGGTAGAGCTGGATCGCTTTATTGATGCGATGCTGGCGATCCGTGCAGAAATTCAGCGGGTGGCCCAAGGTGAATGGCCGCTGGAAGATAACCCGTTGGTGAATGCACCGCATATCCAGCAGGAGATCGTCAGTGAGTGGTCGCATCCCTACAGTCGCGAACTGGCGGTGTTTCCGGCGGGGACTGAGCATAAATACTGGCCGAGCGTAAAACGCCTCGATGACGTGTACGGCGATCGCAACCTGTTCTGCTCTTGCGTACCGATTGGCGATTACGCGTAGCTTCCTGCGCAACCACTCGCACTCTCTCGTCATTCCCGCCTACGCGGGAATGACGGAGCTAGGCAAGCAGTAGAATTACCCCAACCACCCTTTGGCCTGTGCGGTTTCCAGATGATCTTTCAGGTAGCGCCACAGTTCGGGATTGATCTCGGCGATAAAGCTGGCGCGTCCCAATACTTGCTCCAGTCGGATGCCGTTTTCCACCCAGTTTTGTCCACCGTTATGCAGGTTCATCAGGATAGGCATAATGCGGTCGATCATCAGTGCAAAACGCGCGTTCGCGGTGTCGCCGGCTTCATATTCTTGCCACAGTTGCAGAAAATGCTGACGTTGCGGTTCGGGCAGTAGGCCAAATAACCGAACCGCAGCGGCTTCTTCCTGCGCCTGAATCGCTTCTCGAGCGCTTAGATCGTAGACCATCACGTCGCCCGCATCGATCTCGACGATATCATGCACCAAGGCCATTTGAATCACGCACTGAATATCCACGTCCTGACTGGCGTAGGGTGCCAGGCTCATCGCGGCAACGGCAAAGTGCCAACTGTGCTCTGCGGAATCTTCGTGACGGGAACTGCCGATGATTTTTGAACGACGCTGTACGCTTTTTAGCTTATCAATTTCCATCAGGAAACCAACTACTTCGGTCAGCGTACCAAACTCGAGAGTGGGTAAAGCCAGGGACATCAAAACCACCTTACATCCATTGATGTGTCAAACGCGGTTGTATCAAACACTGCGCAGTCAAACAAAACCGGCTCATTGTAGGGGAAGCTGGTGAGAATTTACACGCTTTATTCCGTAATGATATCCCTTTGGCACTGACTATTCCGTCTTATAACAGACCTTTCGGGAGGGGAAATTGTCGACTATCGTTACAGTCATGGCACATGACAATCTGCTTTACCGGTCTTCCCAAATGCACTGTGCGCAATGCACAAGGCGAGGTTGGCATTGAGCCCGTGACAAGGCGAAGTAAAAATCACAATAAAAGCGCTAATAATAAGGGGGCAATGATGCCTATTCGTATCATTCGACGCACGATCAAATATGCTGTGGTTATCGTGTTGGCCATTGCGTCGACGTTTCTGGTTATTCGGGTGTTTGATTCACAACGGGGACCGGCACTGGCTCCCTGGCACATTTATGTGCCGACTGAGATGACACCTGACCAACTCGATCGTGCCAACTGGGAGCAATATTTGGCTCATGAGGATCGCTTGTTTCAGGAGGTGGCCGAGCAGGTGACCCAGACGCTGGACAGGGATGAGCAGGTTGCCTTAAACCGCTATTTTGTCGGCAGCCCTGTTTATCCGGGGCGCTTCGCGCATAACTGGAACCACTCTTATGAACTGGTGCCAGAAGGCGAACCCAAAGGTGCTGTGGTGCTTTTGCATGGGTTAACCGACTCTCCCTACAGTATGCGAAATGTGGCTGAGCTTTATCGCCAGCACGGCTTTGTCGCTATCGGGCTGCGTATTCCGGCGCATGGTACTGTGCCCGGTGCGTTAACCAAAGTTCGTTGGGAAGATTGGTTGGCTGCCACGCGTTTAGCTGTGCGCGAGGCTGCGCGTTTTGTGACGCCCGCCAACGGTGGAGAACGCTTACCGCTGCATATCGTTGGTTTTTCTAACGGCGGGGCGCTCACGTTGAAATACGCGCTCGATACGCTCAGCGATCCTAAGTTGCCCAAGGCGGATCGTCTGGTCCTGATCTCTCCGATGATTGGCATTACGGCTTACGCGCGTTTTGCCGGTTTGGCTGGGTTACCCGCGATATTCCCGCCGTTTGCCAAAGCGGCCTGGCTCGGTATTGTGCCGGAGTTCAACCCGTTCAAGTACAACTCGTTCCCGGTGAACGGTGCGCGCCAGTCTTATCTGCTCACCAGCGTGTTGCAGTCACAGTTGGAACAGGAAGCGCGGCAGCGCAGGCTATCGGAACTGCCGCCGATTTTAACCTTCCAGTCGGTGATGGATTTTACCGTCAGCACGCGGGCGGTGATCAGCGCCTTCTATAATCTGTTGCCGAAAAACGACAATGATTTGGTGCTGTTTGATGTCAACCGCACCATCAATTTTGGTCTGTTACTGCGGGATGCGTCCGCATCGGCGATTGGGCAATGGTTGCCGCCGACCCCCCGTTTTTACGGCACCACGGTGATCACTAACGCATCGGTACAAAGCGCAAAGGCGGTCGCCTTTGACACCAAAGCTGGCAGCATGGAGGTCACGCGCCGCGATCTCGGGATGGATTACCCTGAAGATGTCTATTCGTTATCGCACGTAGCGCTGCCATTTTCTGACAGCGATTCGCTTTATGGCCGTTTCTCTACGCCGCCGTATGAGTTTGGTATTCCACTCGGGCGTATTGCCGCGCGCGGAGAACGCGGGGTGTTGATTCTTGATTTGGATACGTTGTTGCGCCTTTCCTCTAACCCCTTCTATGACTACATGATGCAGCGTATTGATGATGTTATTCCTGGCGAAAGGGAACCCGGACCGATACCGGGCTCTGTTCAAGCCCAGTAGCGCGGCGGATCGAAGAATAGTTTCAGCGTACGCTTGTACACTGAAACTATTCTCGATTACACTCTTCCCGGTAAGATTGCATGAAGTTTGTACAGCCAATCGTGCCGGGAGTAAAAACGGAATATGGTGAAATCAGAAAGTAATGCGGGTTATACGTTGGCGGAAGAGATAGCCAACAGTATCAGTCACGGTGCTGGAGTAGTGTTGGGGATTGTCGGGTTGGTGGTGGTGCTGGTGCAAGCGGTGGACAATGGCGCGACGAGCACGGCTATCGCCAGCTACAGTTTGTACGGCGGCACTATTATTCTGCTGTTTCTGGCCTCCACGCTCTACCATGCGATTCCCAGCCCACGGGCTAAACCCTGGCTCAAACGGTTCGATCACTGTGCCATCTATCTGTTGATAGCGGGCACCTACACGCCGTTTTTACTGGTGGGGTTGGATTCGCCGTTGGCGCATGGCTTGATGATTGTCATCTGGAGCATGGCGCTGGTGGGCGTGTTATTTAAACTGGCCTTTGCACATCGTTTTGAAGTGCTGTCGCTGGTGACCTATCTGGTGATGGGGTGGCTGTCACTGATTGTGATTTATCAGTTGGTGCAGGTGTTAGCACCGGGTGGTGTCACCTTACTGGCGGTGGGCGGTGCAGTGTATACCTTAGGCGTGGTTTTTTATGTGTGTAAACGTATCCCGTATAACCACGCCATCTGGCATGGCTTTGTGCTGGGTGGCAGTCTGTGCCATTTTCTGGCGATCTACCTTTACGTTTAGCCGCTAAATATCACTCTGGCACCGTTTCTTGATGAAACAGAAACGGTGCTCTGTGGTGAAATTATTCAGACAATGAATAAGGCAGTGGTTGCAGACTCAACTGACTTTCCGCTGCGTCGCGCACGCGCAATACACTATCCGCTTCCAGATCGTTATTCAGTACCGCTTGCACCCAAAGTGTGCCATCGCTTAACTGGCTGGCGGCGAGTATCGTACCGGTGCGACGCCAGTTTTCACCCATTTTCAGTTCCAGGTCTTCGCCCGCTTCTGGCTCGCGCGGTGAAGTACCCGCTAGCCAATAGAGTGCCCGCTTGTTGGTGCCGCGAAATTTTGCCCGCGCCACCATCTCCTGACCGGTGTAGCAGCCTTTATTAAAACTGATGCCGTTAAGTGCCTGTATATTCGTTGCTTGCGGGATGAACTGCGCGCTGTTTACGTTGTCAATAATCGGCAGTGCGGATTCAATATCCAGTGCCAGCCACTGTTGACTGTCGGCCCATTGCACGTTGTCTGCCAGTGTGGCACTCAGCGCGGCGACACCTTCGTCGTTCAGTACCAAAAGAAAACGTTCAGCAGGAAGGGCAAAATGCAGCAGTGTACCGAAGGGGTGGCTGACAACGGGATGCTCACTGTCCGGTAGTGCAGAGAAGACCTCGGCTAAACGTTCGCGTATAGTGCTTCCCGCAGCACCGATAAGCTGGAGATTCTCCTCTGCGGTGATAGTGGTTTTGGCAAAGACGGCGTATTTTTTTAATTCGTTTAACTGCGTATCACGCAGATTGCTACGTACCAGATAGGCGAAGCCATCGTTGTGGGCAAACAGACGCAGTGCGCTCCACATTTTGCCCTTGGCATCACAATGGCCGCAAAGTACATGTTGATCGGGGGCTAACGCATTAACATCGGCCGTCACCTGGCCTTGCAGGTAAGTGCGAGTGTCCGGACCGGTAAGTGTCACCAGTGCCCAGTCATCAAGTGCTATCAGCGTAGCGGGAAGCTGCGCCGAGGCCGTGATGGCGTTTGATTTAACCGTTTGTGCAGCAAAGGGAAGTGGGGTAGCCATGTAACCATCCTCGCGAAGGTTTGCGTTTGGCCTAATGGTAAAAGAGCTTGCAGGGTTTGCAAGCAGTTATTCGTGCCATTGCCCCCATGATTTTCAGTTAGCATATTTGAAAGCGTTACTGAGCGTGCGCACGATCGATGACCTTCTGCGCGATACGCTGATATGCGCTAAAATATGTCAAAATGTTACATTTAGTTGAGTGTTTATCTAGACATCCGAGTTACACTACACGTTGGCGTCGATAAAAAGTAGGAAAAGCAATGGATATCGATAATAAGGCGCGAATTCACTGGGCGTGCCGCCGAGGAATGCGAGAGTTGGATATCGCCATCATGCCTTTTTTTGAACATGAGTATGATGTGCTAAACGATGATGATAAACGCGCGTTTGTGCACCTATTGCAGTGCGATGACCCTGATTTGTTCAACTGGTTGATGAACCACGGTGAACCGGAAGATGGGGAACTGAAACGCATGATCTCTCTTATTCTGACGCGAAATAAAGATCGTGGCCCTGTGGAGCTGTGATTTACGCGTCTCCTGGCGCATGCAGGTATTTTCTTTGCTGGTGCACGGGTTGTTGCTGCTGTTGATTCTGCTGGCACCGTGGCCGGACGGTTATGCGGTGCTTTGGCTATCGCTAATGACGCTGGTGGTGTTCGGGTTTATCCGTAGTCAGCGTAATATCAAAGCGCGTCACGGTGAAATCGTGTTGCAGGCTGAAGCGAACCTTGAATGGCAGCATCATCGCTGGCGCATTATCCGCCGTCCTTGGATGTTGAAAAACGGCATCTTACTGTCGCTGCGGCGCAGTGATGGCAAACGACGACAGCGGCTCTGGCTGGCATCCGACAACATGGATAAGCAGGAATGGCGGCATTTGCGTCAGTTGTTGTTGGAGAGTAACGCGTGGGCGGAAGAAAACCCGGACGTGCATTAGTTTCAGGTTCAGCCGGTAGCACGCTGCCGGCTGATGTCTATCGGGATATCTCCCAACGATTACAGCTGCTCTGCCATTTCCTGTAAAATCTGCTCGCACCACTGCTGCAAGCGCTCATCGTTCAGGTCATACTGATTTACTTCATCAAGCGCCAGCCCGACAAAGTGTTTTCCATCTGGTGTGAGCGGCTTGGTGGTGGTGAACTCATAGCCTTCGATGGGCCAATAGCCAATAAAGGTTGCGCCGCTCGCGGCCAACTGCTGATGCAACATACCGAGGGCATCAAGGAACCATTCACCGTAGCCTAGCTGGTCACCCATGCCATACAGCGCAACGATTTTTCCTTGTAGATTCAACGAGGATAGCTGTCCCCAAATGGCTTCCCAATCTTCCTGAATTTCACCGAAATCCCACGTTGGGATACCCAGAATCAGGAATTCATACTCTTCCATCTTCTGCGGATCGACATCTTTTACGTTATGCAGGTCGACCAGTGATTCGCCCAAAATATCGCGAATCTTTTCCGCTGCCATCTCGGTGTAGCAGGTGCTGGAGCCGTAGAACAAACCAATTTTCATATGCAATTGCAGCGTATTAAACAAACTTGCCACTAGCCTAACCGAATCTTACAGCGAGGTATATATCCGTCATACTTCAAGTTGCAGGTGCGTTGGCTGCGCTCACTCACTGTTTTCCTGTCACTCGAATTATTTAGGGTATCGCTTTGTCATTCCCGCGAAGGCGGGAATCTCTTGCAGAAGAAACGCGTTTTTTCTCAGAGTCATCCCCGGCTTTTGCCGAAGATGACGAGGAGTAAGGTGAGTGGTTAGCAGACTGCGGGTGAAGAATGACCCTTCACCCGTATTCACGCTTTCCTGTGAGGCTTAGCCAAGCGTTTGGTGACGCGTTTCTTTGGTCAGCAATAATGCGATAAGCGTTAAAGATGCCATAGCAAACAGATAAACGCCTACGTAGAACAGCCCGTAGTTGGCGGTCAGCCAGGCGGCGATATAAGGTGCAACCGATGCTCCCAAAATCGACGATACGTTATAGGAGAACGACGCACCGGTATAACGCACTTCAGTGGGGAAAAGTTCAGGTAGCAACGCGCCCATCGGGCCGAAGGTTAAGCCCATCAGGCCCAGTCCCAGCACCAGAAACAGCATCACCAACGGTTGGCTGCCAGACCCTAACAGGGACGGGAACAGCATTGCGAACACCAGCATGCCGCAGGTAACGACGATCATGGTCTTACGGCGGCCATAGGCATCTGCCAGCAACCCGGCAACCGGGATCAGCAGACCAAAGGCGATAACCGCTACCATCAGCATCCACAGGAAGCTGTTACGCGAGAAACCCAGCCCTTTGGGGATTGGCGAGGTGCCAAAGGTCATGGAATAGACCGTCATGATGTAGAACAGCGTATAAGTGGCAAGCATGATGAAGGTGCCAAGAATGGTCGCTTTCAGATGCTTGCTCAACAGCGTTCCCAGCGGAATGCGGACTTTCTTGCCCGCTTCGATAGCTTTGGTAAACACGGGCGCTTCGTGCAGAGAGACACGAACATACAGGCCGATCAAGACCAATACCGCAGAGGCAACGAAAGGTACGCGCCATCCCCAGGTCATGAATTGCTCTTCGCTTAACAGCCAGGAGAGCAGTAGGAACGTGCCGTTGGCGAAGAAGAAGCCGATCGGTGCGCCCAACTGCGGGAATGAACCATACAGTGCACGTTTGTGGGCTGGCGCGTTTTCGGTAGCCAGCAACGCGGCTCCGCCCCATTCGCCGCCCAGACCAAGGCCTTGGCCAAAACGTGCCAAGGCCAGCAGCAACGGTGCAAAAATGCCGATGCTATTGTAGGTCGGCAGCAGGCCGATCAGCACGGTAGAGATCCCCATGGTCAGCAGGGAAGCAACCAGTGTCGCCTTACGGCCGACGCGGTCACCGAAGTGACCAAACAGCGCAGAACCGATCGGACGTGCTACAAAGGTAATGGCAAAGGTGGCGAGCGACTGTAGCGTCGCGGCGGTCGGATCGCCCTGCGGGAAGAAGATGTGCGGGAAAATCAGCACAGCGGCAGTGGCATAGATATAAAAATCGAAAAATTCGATCGCGGTTCCGATCAATGAAGCGACAACAACCTTACTGCGGGAGTTAACCGGGGCTGTGTCCGCCTCTGCATCGAGAGTGGGCGTGATGGTGGCTTGCATAGGACTCTTTTATCTTTTTTTATCGACAGAACTGTAATTCTAGTCACAGAAAAAAAAGCATTTCAATGCTAGCCCAAAAAGCGCAAAAGCGACTACCGAGTCTGCTTTGGCGAGTTGCGCGATTGTAAATACTTCCTGTGATATAAGTTATGCTTTACCCTATTTTGTAGTGCGGAGCGGTGAATAATACAGCATAAAATAAATTTGCATAAAAAAACGGCGACGCGAATTCCGGTGATGATCCTGCACCTTATTACCGTCACTTCGGGCATAATAACGTCAGGGTTTTACCCTGCACGCCGCACAGCGAGGAGAAGCGTATGCAAGCACAGGATCGGGCACACATCGAACAGTTTCTGGAAGCTATGTGGCTAGAACGAAACCTGGCTGACAACACGCTGACTTCTTACCGGCGAGATTTAACCGCACTGGCCGATTGGTTGGAGCGTGCCGACAGTGATTTATTGCAGGTGCAGGCGCTTGATCTGCAAGCTTATCTTGCCGAACGCGTGGAAGGGGGATACAAAGCGACCAGTTCGGCGCGTTTGCTGAGTGCCATGCGTCGCTTTTTTCAGTATTTATACCGGGAAAAACGGCGTAGTGACGACCCCAGCGCGGTATTGTCTTCTCCCAAATTGCCCCAGCGCTTGCCCAAAGATCTCAGCGAAGCGCAGGTGAGCGCGTTGTTGCAAGCGCCCTGTGTGGATGAACCGCTTGAGCTGCGCGATAAAGCTATGCTTGAGGTGCTTTATGCTACGGGGCTACGCGTCTCGGAACTGGTGGGGCTGACCATTGCTGATGTCAGTTTACGCCAAGGCGTCGTGCGGGTGATGGGTAAAGGCAATAAAGAACGGCTGGTGCCGCTGGGGGAAGAGGCTATTTATTGGCTGGAGCGCTACCTCGAGCACGGCAGGCCCTGGCTGCTGAACGGACAAACACTTGATGTGCTGTTTCCGAGCTCCAGGGCGCAGCAGATGACGCGCCAAACCTTTTGGCACCGTATCAAACACTATGCCGTGCTGGCATCCATTGACAGTGAGAAGCTTTCACCGCATGTTTTACGCCATGCATTCGCTACGCACTTGCTGAACCACGGGGCTGATTTGCGTGTCGTACAGATGTTGTTGGGGCATAGCGATCTTTCAACAACGCAAATTTATACGCACGTTGCCACTGAACGGCTGAAGCAGTTGCATCAACAGCATCATCCGCGCGCCTGACAGTGCAGGCGACACAAGGGCCAGACGGCTAAACGCGCCCTTTACAGGCGGAATACATCATGAACGGGACTGAATACGATGAAAAAAGGGCTAATGGCGCTTTCTTTACTGCTCGCGGCGACGAGTAGCGCAGTACACGCCGACGACGCGGCGATTAAACAGACACTGACCAAACTGGGCATTGAAAAGATGGATATCCAGCCTGCGCCCGTTGCTGGCCTTAAAACGGTGCTGACGGAAAGCCGCGTACTTTACGTAACGGAAGATGGTAAACATTTGCTGCAAGGGCCGCTCTACGCCGTGGATGGCGGCACGCCGGTGAACGTGACCAACCAGATTCTGAAAGGAAAACTGGATGCCTTGCAGGATCAAATGATCGTCTACAAAGCGACGCAGGAAAAACATGTGATTACTGTTTTCACCGATATCACCTGCGGTTACTGCCACAAACTGCATGAGCAGATGAAAGACTATAACGATCTGGGTATTACCGTTCGTTATCTGGCTTTCCCGCGTCAGGGGCTGAATTCGCCGACGGAAAAAGACACGCAGTCTCTCTGGTGCACCGCTAACCGTAACAAAGCGTATGACGCCGCGTCTCGCGGTGAGGCTATCTCCCCGGCAACCTGCAAGACCAATATCGGAGCGCATTATGAACTCGGTATTCAGTTCGGTGTGCAAGGTACGCCAGCGATTGTGCTGGAGGACGGCACCGTGGTTCCGGGTTATCAGGCACCGAAAGAGATGTTAGCCATGCTGAACGCGCATCGTGCTGCAGCTAAGCCGGGCGCATAAATTGTCGTCAGGTTGCCCCATTAAAAGCGATAACGTGTAATGCACGCCGTCACGCAGTGGAATTGAAAATAAAGTGGAATTAAAAACCATACTTCGCCGGCGTCCGCTGGCGGAAGGCAGTGGACTTCCCGCAACGCTTCCTCCGTTACTACGCCGTTTGTACGCGCAGCGCGGCGTCACCGGGGGGCAGGAATTAGATCGCAGCCTGCGCGGCCTGCTCGATTATCGCCTACTCGATGGCATTGACGACGCGGTCGTGTTGTTGCAACAGGCGCTGGCAGAACAACGGCGCATCGTCGTCGTCGGTGATTTTGACGCCGATGGCGCGACCAGCACCGCGCTTACCGTGCTGGCACTGCGCAGTATGGGCGGTAGCCAGGTGACCTATCTGGTGCCGAACCGTTTTGAAGATGGCTATGGCCTGAGCCCGGAAGTGGTGGTGCAGGCCGAGAAGCTGGGCGCAGAGCTAATCCTGACGGTGGATAACGGTATTTCATCCCATGCCGGCGTGGATGATGCGCACCAGCGTGGTATTCAGGTGTTGGTGACTGACCATCACCTGCCGGGGGAAACGTTGCCCGCCGCTGATGCGATAATTAACCCCAATTTGCGCGACTGTGCCTTTCCTTCTAAATCGCTGGCCGGCGTCGGCGTGGCGTTTTACCTGATGATTGCGCTGTTTGTGCGTCTGCGCGACAGCGGCTGGTTTAGCCAAAAAGGATTGGCGGAACCAAAACTGGCGGAACTGCTCGATTTGGTGGCGCTAGGCACAGTGGCCGACGTGGTGCCGCTCGATGCCAACAACCGTATACTGGTATCGCAAGGGCTGAATCGCATTCGTGCCGGTAAATGTCGCCCTGGCATTCGCGCCTTGTTGGAAATCGCCAACCGCGATGCCAGCCAACTGGTAGCCAGCGATCTGGGCTTTGCGATTGGACCACGCCTGAATGCGGCAGGGCGTTTGGATGATATGTCGATTGGCGTGGCGCTGCTGCTGTGCGATGACATCGTCGACGCGCGGATGCAGGCCAGCGATCTGGATGCGCTCAATCTGGCGCGGCGTGAAATCGAGCAAGAGATGCAGGCGGAAGCCATGCAACTGTGCGAAAAGCTGGAACACGGCCTGGAACAACTGCCGCTGGGATTGGCGATGTACCATCCCGAATGGCATCAGGGCGTGGTCGGTATTTTGGCATCACGGCTTAAAGAGCGTTTTCATCGACCAGTGATTGCGTTCGCACCTGCGGGCGAGGGCGTGCTCAAGGGGTCTGGCCGTTCAATACCCGGTCTGCACTTGCGCGATGCGCTGGAACGCCTGGATACTCGCTATCCGGGGTTGATGGTTAAGTTTGGCGGTCACGCGATGGCGGCTGGATTATCGCTGGAAGAACATCAGTTTGATACCTTCCGTGAGCGCTTTGGTGAACTGGTTGGCGAGTGGCTGGATGAATCGCATCTGGAAGGGGTTATCTGGTCGGACGGTGAACTGATACAAACCGAACTGAATCTGGTGACGGCAGAGATGCTGCGCGATGCCGGACCGTGGGGACAAGCGTTTCCTGAACCCACGTTTGATGGGCGTTTTCGTATCTTGCAGCAGAAACTGTTGAAAGAGCGCCATTTGAAGCTGATGGTGGAGCCGGTTAACGGCGGGCCACTGCTGGATGGTATCGCGTTTAATGTGGATACCCGCTGCTGGCCCGACAGCAGCATTCGTGAGGCGGAACTGGCCTACCGCCTTGAGGTTAACGAATTTCGCGGTAAACGCAGCGTGCAATTGTTGATACAGCATCTGTGGCCGGTGTAGCGATAGGGGTAAAATTGCGCCAGACGGCTGTAAACCTGGCGTATATTCCGCTAGAATCGTTCGTTTATATCCATTTTTTTCCGTCGTTTGACGGCTAACGTAAGACGCTAATCATGTTTGAAATTAATCCGGTAAAAAACCGCATTCAGGACCTGTCTGACCGGACAGCTGTTCTGAGGGGGTATCTTTGACTATGATGCCAAGAAAGAACGCCTGGAAGAAGTAAACGCCGAGCTGGAACAGCCCGACGTCTGGAATGAACCTGGGCGTGCACAAGCGCTGGGCAAAGAGCGCTCCTCGCTGGAAGCGATCGTCGATACCATCAATCAGATGACACAGGGACTGGAAGACGTTTCCGGCCTGCTCGAACTGGCGGTGGAAGAGGACGACGAAGAGACGTTCAACGACACCATCACCGAAGTGGACGCGCTGGAAGCCAAGCTGGCACAGCTCGAGTTCCGCCGCATGTTCTCCGGCGAATACGACAGCGCCGACTGCTACCTCGATATTCAATCCGGCTCCGGCGGCACGGAAGCGCAAGACTGGGCCAGCATGCTGCTGCGCATGTACCTGCGTTGGGCTGAGAGCAAAGGCTTCAAGACCGAAGTGATTGAAGAGTCTGAAGGGGAAGTCGCGGGTCTCAAATCGGCTACCATCAAGATTATCGGTGACTACGCGTTTGGCTGGTTGCGCACCGAGACGGGCGTGCACCGTTTAGTGCGTAAGAGCCCGTTTGACTCCGGTGGTCGCCGCCATACTTCATTCAGTTCCGCGTTTGTGTATCCGGAAGTGGATGACGATATTGATATCGAAATCAACCCGGCAGATCTTCGTATTGACGTGTATCGCGCCTCCGGTGCCGGTGGACAGCACGTTAACCGTACCGAATCTGCGGTGCGTATTACCCATATACCCACCAATATTGTTACCCAGTGTCAGAACGACCGTTCCCAGCACAAGAACAAAGATCAGGCGATGAAACAGCTGAAAGCGAAGCTGTACGAGTTTGAGATGCAAAAGAAAAACGCTGAGAAGCAGGTGCTGGAAGATAACAAGTCCGATATCGGTTGGGGCAGCCAGATTCGTTCCTACGTACTGGATGATTCCCGAATCAAAGACCTGCGCACCGGGGTGGAAACGCGTAATACCCAGGCTGTGCTGGATGGCGATCTGGACCGATTTATTGAAGCAAGTTTAAAAGCGGGGTTATAACAAGTCACATGGCTGAGTCACAATCACAGGGTGCCGATCAGGCGCTGGATCTGAACAACGAATTGAAAGCGCGCCGCGAAAAGCTCTCGGCGCTGCGTGAACACGGTATCGCTTTTCCTAATGATTTCCGCCGTGATTCTACTTCTGATGCGCTGCACGCGGCTTACGACGATAAAGAAAACGAAGAGCTGGAAGCGCTGGGCATCGAAGTGGTCGTGGCGGGTCGAATGATGACGCGCCGCATCATGGGTAAAGCCTCGTTCGTGACGTTACAGGATGTCGGTGGCCGCATTCAGCTGTACGTGGAGCGTGACGATCTGGCGGAAGGTATCTACAACGAACAGTTCAAAAAATGGGATCTGGGCGATATTCTGGGCGCGCGCGGCAAGGTGTTCAAAACCAAGACCGGTGAGCTTTCCATCCATTGTACTGAACTGCGTTTGCTGACCAAGGCGCTGCGCCCGCTACCGGACAAATTCCACGGTCTGGCGGATCAGCAAACCCGTTATCGCCAACGCTATCTGGATCTGATCGCCAACGACGAATCGCGCAATACGTTCCGCGTGCGTTCGCAGATCATGTCTGGTATCCGCCGTTTCATGGTGGAGCGCGGGTTTATGGAAGTTGAAACCCCGATGATGCAGGTGATCCCCGGCGGTGCTTCCGCGCGTCCTTTTGTGACTCACCATAATGCGCTGGATATTGACATGTATCTGCGTATTGCGCCGGAACTTTACCTAAAGCGTCTGGTGGTTGGTGGTTTTGAACGCGTGTTCGAAATCAACCGTAACTTCCGTAACGAAGGGGTTTCGCCGCGTCACAACCCGGAATTTACCATGATGGAACTTTATATGGCCTATGCCGATTATAAAGATCTCATCGAGTTGACCGAGAGCCTGTTCCGTACCCTGACGCAATACGTGCTGGGCAGCACCACAGTGCCTTACGGCGATCAAACGTTTGATTTTGGTAAACCGTTTGAGAAGCTGACCATGCGCGAGGCGATCTGCAAATATCGTCCGGAAACCAACGTGGCGGATCTGGACGATTTCGATAAAGCGTCTGCCATTGCAACGTCTCTGGGGATCAAGATAGAAAAAGGCTGGGGTCTGGGCCGTATCGTGACCAAGATCTTCGAAGAAACCGCAGAAGCGAATCTGATTCAACCGACCTTTATCACCGAATATCCTGCGGAAGTTTCACCGTTGGCGCGTCGTAATGATGAAAACCCGGAAATTACCGATCGTTTTGAGTTCTTCATCGGTGGACGTGAAATTGGTAACGGCTTCTCCGAGTTGAATGACGCAGAAGATCAGGCAGAGCGCTTTGCCGATCAGGTACGCGCAAAAGATGCGGGCGACGACGAAGCCATGTTCTACGACGAAGACTACGTCACCGCGTTGGAACACGGTCTGCCGCCAACGGCGGGCCTGGGCATTGGCATCGACCGTATGGTGATGCTGTTTACCAACAGCCACACCATTCGTGACGTGATCCTGTTCCCGGCGATGCGTCCGCAGAAGTAAACGTCTTCGAACGACTGACGCATAATGAACCCCATGCTTGCATGGGGTTCATTAGATGGTCACCCCCACCCTGTGAGCGGTACGCTGATAGGGTGTTTT
>SMLE01000605.1_pt1 | contig 23702 bp, 21 predicted proteins | sample 2451431 | NCBI scaffold set ML178787.1 | reverse complement strand
CCATCTCCTGCCGAATTTACACCACGTCCGTGGACTCTACCCAAACAAACCTTTCGATGTAGCCGATTGTCCGGGGTAATGATGTCAACGACGTGTTAACGCCATGACATTTCAGTGACAAGTAAAGCTCCTCAGCGGAGAGGGCCACTGAGGTAGCTAATAAACATATCTAAAACGGTCATTTCCGCGCAGACAGGAATCTCTTGCAGGTGAAACGCGTTTCTTCTCACAGAGATCCCCGGCTTTCGCCGAGGATGATGAGGGGCAACATGGTTTTGTCATCAATCTGAGCGGCCAAAGGCCGCCCTGTTTCAGAGGCGTTTACTACAGCAATTGCGCCAATCGGTTGAGATCCGACTGAATCGCCCCGGCCGTTACATCGCGCCCGGCACCCGGCCCGCGAATCACCAGCGGGTTGTCGCGATACCATCGGCTTTCGATCGCGAAGACGTTGTCACACGGCAGCAGGGAAGCCAGCGGATGATCCGGCCGCACCGCTTCCACGCCCACACGCGCTTTGCCGCTGACATCGAAACGCGCTACGTGACGCAGCACCAACCCCATTTCCTGCGCCGCTTCCAGACGCTGTACCATCTGCTCGTTGAGCGAATCGCCATTTTCAAAAAACTGATCGATCGACCCCGCTTCACTGCCCGCAGGCACCAGTGATTCCACCCGCACCTGATTGGATTCGATGTCATAACCCGCTTCGCGCGCTAAAATCACCAGTTTGCGCATTACGTCTTGCCCGGAAAGATCGACGCGCGGGTCCGGCTCCGTCAGCCCCTGTTGCCAGGCCTGATCCACCAGTTCGGTGAACGGTACGCTGCCATCAAATTGCAGGAACAGCCACGACAAAGTGCCGGAGAAGATGCCGCTGATGGCTAAAATGCTGTCACCGCTGTCGCGCAGATCGTGCACCACATAGTTCACCGGCAGCCCTGCACCCACCGTAGCGTTATACAGCCAGTGACGTCCGGTTTTGGCAAAGGCATCGCGGATCTGGCGATAACGATCGCCACTGGATGCCCCCGCAATCTTATTGGCGCTGATCACGTGAAAACCGTAGCTGGCGAAATCGAGATAGAGATCTGATACCGCTTCACTGGCGGTCACATCCAACACCACCAGGTCATCGTAGGGATGAGCACGCATCCACAGGAAGAGATCTTCCCCATCACGCTCCTGCGCTTCATCATCAAAGAAGGCCAGCACTCGACTGGCTTCCAGACCGTCGTAGTTCAGCAGGCTACGCGTGCTGTCTACTACGCCCGCCAGCACAAACTCAAAGCCGGTACGCGCCGAAATCAGCGCCTGCTCGCGGGCAAACAGCTCCAGCCAGCGGGAGCCAATATTGCCCTTGCCGAACAGTACCAACCCGATTCGTTTTTCTGCACGGAATAACGACTGATGCAAACCACGAATCAAATGCTCCGTCGGGCCCACGCGCAGTACCGCAACCAGGCTAATGCCATCGTCGGACTGCCACACAAACTCGATAGGCTGATCTTTTAACTGCTGATAAAAACGGTGGCTGTGCAGCGGGTTACGGCACACGCCGGCCCCAACCATGGCCACCAGCGCTAATCCTTCACGCAGCGTGAACGTCACGGGCAATCCGGCCTGTTCCAATGCATGCCAGGCGCTGTCCACCACTTCCGAGGTGTAACACAACTGCACCAGATTGCGATCGGCGTGCACGTCAATCGCCAGAGGACGCACTTGCGCACGGCTAACGTATTGTTCAATCTCTTTGTGCACGCGCGCAAAATCATGCTGTGTAGGTATCTGCACGTCGATCAGACAAACGTCATCGTGGCTGGTGACAATCTTCACCCCCGTGCCCGACGCTAACACGCGTTCAATGCGCGTAGAGCCTTGTTCCGGGTTGTAACTGCAACGTAATTGCAGATCGATATCGCTTGCTGACACTGGCTGCAAGGTGCGTGCATGCAGCACCGGCGCCGCTAGGCGCGCCAGTTCGCTGGCCTCATCAAGGCGCAGCAGAGGCAGCAAACAGGCATCTTTCACCTTACGGGGATCGGCACTGTAAACACCGGCCACATCGCTCCAAATGGTCACACGCTCTACGCCCGCCAACGCACCAATTTGCGTCGCCGAATAGTCACTGCCGTTGCGCCCCAGCAAGACCGTTTCACCGGCTTCGTTGCGGCTGATAAAACCAGTCACCACCAGCCTTTGCCCCGCATGCTGCGTCAACAACTGTTGCAGCAGCGGCCAGGAGCGACCTTCGTCCACCTGTGGCTGTGCAGCCCGTTCAGCGCGTAAAAAGTCGCGGGCGTCCAGCCAGTTGGCATCGATGTTGCTCAAGTTCAGTACCGCCGCCATCAGACGCGCAGACCAAATTTCACCGTGCCCCACGACTTCGGCATAAACCGCATCGGTCACGCCACCATCCAGCAGCGCCGCCAGACGCTCCAGATCGCGGATAAAAAGAGTGGTCAACCGCTCTGCGGCATCCGCAGGCAGCAAACCGGCAATCAAATCGCTTTGATAACGACGCAGCGCCTGCTGCACCTGATGGGCAGACAGACGATCGCTCTGGCTCAGTTTCAGCCAGCTAATCAGTTGGTTGGTTGTGCCGCCAGCGGCTGACACCACCATCAAATCGCCGGGGCGGCTATACTCGGCCATAATCGCCGCGACACGTTGATAACATTTCACATCTGCCAGACTGCTGCCGCCAAATTTATGCAGTTGGCGGCCAGAAACCGCCGCTGATACGCCTAACGCACTCATGCTGCTCCCTCCGTTGCCACCCGGAATGCTCGATCCAGATCGGCAACCAGATCGTCACCGTCTTCAATGCCGACCGAAATACGCAGCAGAGTTTCGGAGATACCTGCTGCCGCACGCGCTTCCGGTGCCATGCCCGCATGGGTCATGGTGGCTGCATGAGAAATCAGGCTTTCCACGCCGCCCAGCGATTCTGCCAGTGTAAACAGTTCCAACTCCCCCAGGAAACGGCGCAGGGTGTCTTCATCACCGTTCAGTTCAAAGCTCAACATGGCACCGAAACCGGACTGCTGACGACGTGCAATCTCATGACCGGGATTGTTCGGCAGCGAAGGGTGATAAAGCTTTTTCACCAGCGGCTGCGTTTTCAGGTAATCAAGTCAGTTGCAGCGCATTTTTCTGCGCAGCGGCCATACGAGGGCCCAAGGTACGCAATCCGCGCAGCAGCAGATAACTGTCAAACGCCGCCCCCGTCACACCAATGTTGTTCGCCCACCAAGCCAGTTCCGTCACCACCGCCGGATCGTTGGCAATCACCGTGCCAGCCACCACATCGGAGTGACCATTGAGATACTTGGTGCAGGAGTGAACCACCAAATCCGCCCCCAATGCCAACGGACGTTGCAACGCCGGGCTCAGGAAGGTGTTGTCCACCACGCTGACCGCACCCGCATCACGCGCTGCCTGACAAATGGCGGCGATATCCACCACACGCAGCAACGGGTTGCTGGGGCTTTCCACCAGCACCAGTTTGGGTTTCTCTTCCAGTGCCGCTGCCAGCGCGGCCGAATCCCCCTGATCGACAAATTTTACGCGAAATTCACCGCGCTTACTGAGGCTGTCAAACAAGCGGTAGCTACCGCCATAACAATCATGAGGCGCAACCAACAAATCACCCGGACGCAGAAACACAGTGCACACCAGCAAAATGGCTGACATGCCGCTGCTGGTCATTACCGATCCTGCCCCGCCTTCCAATTCCGCCAACGCACGCTGCACCACATCACGCGTTGGGTTACCGCGACGTGAGTAATCATGGGCTCTGGGCTGGTTGAAACCGGTGAAGTTGTAGGTGCTGGAGAGATGAATCGGCGGAACGACACAGCCGTATTGTTCATCATTATTAAGTCCGCTACGAACAGCGATCGTTGCTTGTTTACGCGTCATGGTCATTTTCCTAACTGGCGGCAGGGTATAGGCTCTCAAGAGTAATCCCAAGCTCAACGGACGTCAATACATCTAGACTTCTAAACTTCTTTGCGTATAGATTGAGCATTGACGGAAATCCCGTTAGAATTACCCTCATATCATGACGGTTTTATCTTCCTGACGACTATATTTTTAAGGTATCCCATGGCTGAGTGGAACGGCGAGTATGTCAGCCCTTACGCTGAACACGGTAAAAAGAGCGAGCAAGTTAAAAAGATCACAGTCTCGATTCCGCTTAAGGTGCTGAAAATCCTGACTGATGAGCGCACCCGACGTCAGGTCAATAACCTGCGCCATGCAACCAACAGTGAATTATTGTGCGAAGCGTTTCTGCACGCATTTACCGGCCAGCCACTACCGGATGACCACGATTTGCGTAAAGAGCGTAGCGATGAAATCCCTGAGGTGGCCAAGGCGATCATGCGTGAGATGGGGATTGACCCGGATACGTGGGAATATTGATCTGTTGATCGGGTGGTATACCGCTCTGGCGATAGAAACAATAAAGGCTCCCGGTGGTGCCTTTATTGTTTATGCGCAGACGCTTATTTTTTGCTGCCCGGCACGCTGAAACGCTTGTTGAAGCGCTCAACACGACCACCGGTGTCAACAACACGTTGTTTACCGGTATAGAACGGGTGGCATTCGCCACAAACGTCCAGGTTCAGATCGTGACCCACGGTAGAATGGGTTTTGATAACGTTACCGCAAGAACACGTTGCAGTAATCGCTACATAATTCGGGTGAATACCTTTTTTCATGGCAAACCTCTGTTAAGGCCGTGTCGCTATCCAGCCCTGTTTCGCCAGACACCACACGAAGTTAAGCACTGTAAGTACAGTACTGTACATTGACTTTCTACGATCAGTATACGCTTCGCCATCGCGTCGGTCATTACACCACGCATAGCAAAGTCGTATAGAGGCGGCGAATCATACAGAAATTAGCCAGCCGATGCAATCAGGTAACACATTTTAGTCTGCAACCTGTACACTGGCGGCGCAAGCCCCCATGACGTCCGCGGAGCGGTAACACATCGTACCGTCGGGCTGCGCTGTACAGGGAAAACAGCAGAGCGCCAGAGTTATCAGCCGGAGAAAGCATGTCTATCGTTCAGGTCGCATTGCCCGTGCCGCTGGCACGCACATTCGATTACCTGCTGCCCGCAGGCATGACGCCATTGCCGGGCGTGCGCGTCAGCGTGCCTTTTGGCAACCGCAAGGCAATTGGTATTGTCGTTGCGTGCAGCGATCGCAGCGAACTTCCGGTAGAACAGCTCAAATCCATTCACGACGTGCTCGATGCGCAGCCTCTTTTCCCTGACAGCCTGTGGCGCATTCTTCTCTGGGCCGTGGGCTACTATCACTATCCTATAGGTGAGGTACTGTTCCACGCCTTGCCGATTTTGCTGCGACAGGGCAAACCGGCCCATCGCGCTCCGCTCTGGCAATGGTTCGCCACCGAACAAGGTAAAGCCACACCGCTCGCCACGCTGGCGCGAGCCCGCAAACAGCAGCAGGCGCTGGCAGCCCTGATACAAGGTGCGCTGTACCGCCATCAGGTGAATGAATCCGGTCTGACGGAGACCGCATTGCAGGCACTGCGCACCAAAGGGTTGTGCGATCTCAAGGCCATCGACGCGGAGGTGCAAGACTGGCGTCATCAGCCCATCACCCATGATGAACGACTGCGCCTCAATACCGAGCAGGCGACCGCAGTGGGCGCTATTCGCAGCGAAGACAGCCATTTTACCGCCTGGCTACTGGCCGGGATCACTGGCTCCGGAAAAACCGAGGTGTACCTGAGCGCGCTGGAAAACGTGTTATCACAAGGCAAGCAGGCACTGGTGCTGGTGCCCGAGATCGGCTTGACGCCACAGACCATTGCCCGTTTCCGCGCACGCTTCATCGCTCCAGTGGATGTGCTGCACTCGGGACTGAACGACAGCGAACGTCTGGCGGTTTGGCTGCGCGCACGCAGCGGAGAATCCGCGATTGTTATTGGCACTCGCTCTGCGCTGTTTACCCCGTTTGCTCGCCTGGGAATGATCATCATCGATGAAGAGCACGACGGCTCATATAAACAGCACGAAGGATGGCGCTATCACGCGCGTGATTTAGCGGTGTTCCGCGCCAGAGAGGAAAATATTCCCATCGTGCTCGGCTCCGCCACGCCGGCGCTGGAAACGCTCTACAACGTGCAGAACGGCAAATACCGTCAGCTCACGCTACGCAAGCGTGCGGGCAATGCACAACCTGCGCGCCAGCATATCCTCGATGTCAAAGGATTACCGCTCACCAGCGGCCTGTCACAGCCGCTGATTACCCGCATTCGCCACCATTTGGAACACAACAATCAGGTTATCCTGTTTCTTAATCGCCGGGGTTTTTCGCCGGTGGTGATGTGCCACGAATGCGGTTGGATCGCGGAATGCCAGCGCTGCGAGCACTATTACACCTATCACCAGCAGCAGCGTCAGCTCCGTTGCCACCATTGTGACAGCCAGCGTCCGGTGCCGCAGCAGTGTCCGCACTGCGGTTCAACGCATCTGGTGCCAGTTGGTTTGGGCACCGAGCAGTTGGAGGCATCGCTGACCTCCCTGTTCACCGATGTGCCAATTACCCGTATCGATCGCGACACTACCAGCCGCAAAGGCATGCTGGAACAGCAACTGGCGCAGGTGCGTCTAGGAGATGCGCGCATTCTTATCGGAACGCAGATGCTGGCAAAAGGGCACCATTTCCCCGATGTCACGCTGGTGGCGCTGCTGGATGTCGATAGCTCGCTGTTTTCTGCCGATTTTCGTGCAACAGAACGTTTTGCCCAGCTCTATACGCAGGTTTCCGGACGTGCTGGACGCGCCGGGAAGAGCGGCGAAGTGGTGCTGCAAACCCATCACCCTGACCATCCGCTACTGCAATTGCTGCTACAAAAGGGCTACGACGCCTTCGCCAGTCAGACGCTGAAAGAACGTCAGAGCGTGTTTCTGCCCCCCTACACCAGCCACATTCTGTTCCGCGCCGACGATCACGATAATCAGCATGCACCGCTTTTCCTCCAGCAACTGCGCAACCTGTTGGAAAGCAGTCCGCTCAAGGATGACACGCTCTGGCTGCTCGGCCCGGTTCCCGCATTGCAACCCAAACGCGCCGGGCGCTTTCGCTGGCAATTGCTGTTGCAGCACCCTTCCCGCGCCACACTTCAGCGTGTCGTTAAAGCCTCACTGCCGCTTATCCCGCTACTGCCCGAAGCGCGAAAAGTGAAATGGGTGTTGGATGTCGACCCCACCGATAACTGATCCCCGTCGTTAACGCACCGCGAAAAATGCGAACGGTGCCGAAAAAACGACATCCGTCACATCTTTTATGCAATCTGAGCAGCAAAACTTGCGCGCCATCTGTTAAGCGTAGGCAGAGAAACAGTATCCTTAGCAAAATGGGTGGTATAAGCCTGTCGGGCAAAAAAATCGGGCGGCGAGCGTGCCGCCGTCCTGTTCGCCAATCGCATACGATGCAAGGAGAACCGCGTTGGACTATAAAAATGACACCACGCCGGCGACGATGAAAGACGTGGCAGAGGTCGCGGGTGTATCGACCGCCACGGTCTCCCGAACGTTAATGAACCCGGAGAAGGTCTCGAGCCAAACGCGTAAGCGGGTTGAACAAGCCGTGCTCACCGTGGGTTACGCGCCGCATGCGCTTGCCCGTCACGTAAAACGCAGCGAGTCACGCACGCTGCTCGCGATTGTGCCAGATATTTGCGATCCCTTTTTTACCGATGTCCTGCGTGGTATCGAAGAAACCGCCGCAAAACAAGGTTATCTGGTACTGATTGGCGATTGCGCTCACCAGCATCACAAAGAAAAGTCCTTCGTGGATTTGATTATCACCAAGCAAATTGATGGCATGTTGCTGCTCGGGGCCAATCTGCCGTTTAGCGCCAGCAAAGAGGAGCGGCGCAACCTGCCGCCGATGGTAATGGTCAACGAGTTCTCACCCGATCTGGAATTGCCGACGGTGCACATCGATAATCTCACCGCCGCCTTTGATGCCGTTTATTATCTGCACCGGCTCGGACATCGCCGTATTGCTTGTATCGCGGGTCCCGAAAACATGCATCAGAGCGAATACCGCTTGCAAGGGTATATTCAGACGCTGCGCCGCAGCGGCATTCAAGTGGATAATCAGTATATCTATCGCGGCAGCTTCAGTTATGAAACCGGCGTGAACGGGCTGATGATGCTGATGAAGCACCCGGCACCGCCCAGCGCCATATTTTGCCACAGCGACATGATGGCGATGGGGGTACTCTCTCAAGCGAAAAAAATGAAGCTGGATGTTCCCAAAGACCTGTCGCTGGTGGGCTTTGATGATATCGAGCAGGCACAATACTGTTTTCCAGCGCTCACTACCGTCGCCCAACCCCGCTATGAATTGGGGTGTGAATCCATGCATCTGCTATTGGAACAATTGCAGGGCCATCCGGTGCCCAGCGGTTCACGGTTACTCAACAGCAAACTGGTTATTCGTGACAGCACGGCCACACCAAATTACGCTCGTTATCGGGTTTAAGAATTCCGGTGCTGGTCAAAGTTTTTAGGGTTCAGTAACATGCTCCCTAAATCTTTCATTTCATTTGTAGCGAAACGACAGTGGCACAACGAGATTACGTCAGCCGTGGGCGCTCAGGCGCACGACGAAAAAAGACAACCAGTCGAAGAGGTGGCTCTTCGTCGGGCGTATCTAAGCTCATGATAATGCTGGCCGTTGCCGTTCTGGTGACCTTCGCGGGCGGACTCTATTTTATCGCCAACAACAAGCCTGCTGAGTCGCCCGTGCTACCGCGCAGCGCCACCAACAACGGCAATGGTCTGCCACCGAAGCCGGAAGAGCGCTGGCGTTATATTAAAGAACTGGAGAATCGTCAGTTGGGCGTTCCTGAGCCAACGGCACCCAATTCCGGTGGAAAAATCAAATCACCGGTCCAACTCACGCAAGAACAACGCCAACTGCTAGAACAGATGCAGGCGGATATGCGCCGTGCGCCGACGCAGCTGTCAGAAGTGCCTTATAACGATCAAACGCCGGTGCCTCGCTCCCAGGTCACCATCACCGCGCCTAAAACCGTGGTGGTACCGCCGGTAGCAACCACGCCGACGGTGACGCAGCCGCCAGTGAGTACACGTGCGCCCGTCACCGCCCCCGCGACACAGACGGCTACACCTAAGCAGGAAACGCCAAAACAGGTAGAAACTGCGAAGCAGCCGGAAACGCCCAAACCAGAAAAAGCACAGCGCTGGATGGTACAGTGTGGTTCGTTTAAAACGCTGGAACCGGCAGAATCAGTGCGCGCACAGTTGGCTTTTGCCGGTATCGAAAGCCGCATCGCCAGCAGTGGCGGCTGGAATCGCATCACGTTAGGGCCGTATAAAGATCGCGCCACCGCCGACAAAATGTTATCGCGCCTGAAAGACGCTGGCGCAGCAAACTGCATTCCTCTCGCTGCCGGGGGTTGAAAACTCCTAAGCGCTCCCCCATCTAAAACATTAATATGCCCCACAGCACTGTGGGGTTCTTTTTCCTTATCTAGCGGGGATCGACGCGTGACAACTATAGTAAGTGTACGTCGCAACGGCCACGTGGTGATTGGCGGCGACGGCCAAGCCACATTGGGAAACACTGTCATGAAGGGCAACGTGCGTAAAGTACGTCGCCTGTACAACGACAACGTGATCGCGGGCTTTGCGGGCGGCACCGCTGACGCCTTTACACTGTTCGAGCTGTTTGAACGCAAGCTGGAACTGCATCAAGGCCACCTGGTCAAGGCCGCCGTGGAATTGGCAAAAGACTGGCGCACCGACCGTATGCTACGCCGTCTGGAGGCACTGCTGGCCGTCGCAGACGAAAACGCGTCGCTTATCATCACCGGTAACGGCGATGTAATTCAACCGGAAAACGATTTGATTGCTATCGGTTCTGGCGGCCCGTATGCGCAAGCCGCAGCCAGAGCGCTGCTGGAGAACACCGAGCTCAGCGCGCGCGCGATTGTTGAAAAGTCGCTGGGTATCGCAGGCGATATCTGCATCTACACCAATCAGTTCCACACGATTGAAGAATTAGCCTCCAAGGCGTAAGGAATGACATCATGTCTGAAATGACCCCGCGCGAAATCGTTAGCGAGCTCGACAGCTACATCATCGGTCAGCACAAGGCCAAACGTGCGGTGGCAATCGCATTGCGTAACCGCTGGCGCCGTATGCAGCTTTCCGACGCGTTACGCCATGAAGTGACCCCCAAGAACATCCTGATGATCGGGCCGACCGGCGTCGGTAAAACTGAGATTGCCCGTCGTCTGGCCAAACTGGCCAACGCCCCATTTATCAAAGTGGAAGCCACTAAATTCACTGAAGTCGGCTATGTTGGTAAAGAAGTGGACTCCATCATCCGCGATCTGACGGATGCGGCCATCAAAATGATGCGCCAGCAATCGCTGGAAAAAAACCGCTTCCGCGCTGAAGAGATGGTCGAAGAACGCATTCTGGATGCGCTGATTCCCCCGGCAAAAAATAACTGGGGTCAGCCGGAAGAGCCGCAAGAGCCATCTGCGGCGCGTCAGGCCTTCCGCAAAAAATTGCGTGAAGGGCAGTTAGATGACAAAGAAATTGAAATCAATCTGGCAGCAACCCCGGTGGGCGTTGAAATCATGGCCCCTCCTGGCATGGAAGAGATGACCAATCAGTTGCAGTCCATGTTCCAGAATCTGGCGGGTCAAAAGCAGAAAGCGCACAAGATGAAAATCAAAGATGCCTTCAAGCTTCTGATTGAAGAAGAAGCCGCCAAACTGGTAAACCCAGAAGAGCTGAAACAGCAGGCTATCGAGTCCGTTGAGCAACACGGTATCGTGTTTATCGATGAGATCGATAAAATCTGCAAACGCGGGGAAACCTCCGGCCCGGACGTCTCTCGTGAAGGGGTACAGCGCGATCTGCTGCCGCTGGTGGAAGGCTGTACGGTCTCCACCAAACACGGCATGGTGAAAACCGATCACATCCTGTTTATCGCCTCCGGTGCGTTCCAGGTCTCCAGCCCGTCGGATCTGATCCCCGAGCTGCAAGGGCGTTTACCTATCCGCGTTGAGCTGCAAGCGCTGACCACGGAAGATTTCGAACGTATCCTGACGGAGCCAAGCGCATCACTGACTGAACAGTACAAAGCGTTGCTGGCGACGGAAGGCGTGGATATCGTCTTCACGACGGACGGCATTCGCCGGATTGCCGAAGCGGCCTGGCAGGTCAACGAGCGCACTGAGAACATTGGCGCACGTCGTCTGCACACTGTTTTGGAGCGTTTGATCGAAGAGATCTCTTACGATGCTAGCGAAATGAACGGCCAAACTGTTACCGTGGACGCAGAATACGTGCGTAGTCATCTTGACGAGCTCGTAGCAGATGAAGATCTGAGCCGTTTTATCTTATAATTCCTACAATTCGGATTGTCCTGTTGCGCAAACGCTCTGTTTGGCAAATGATGGGAGGCTGATGCCTCCCATTTGCGTTTCTGGCCAGCGCTCATGGACTGGACTTCTCATTAACACATGCATGCGACAGACATTGCATTGAAAAAACGAAACGTATCATGACTTTATCAACCAAAAGCAGCAAAACCAAAGCCTGGCTGGACAACTTGCGTCCGAAAACGCTTCCATTGGCGTTTGCGTCCATTGTGACAGGCTCCGCCATTCCCAGTTGGCACAACAATTTTAAACCGGGTATAGCTCTGCTGGCGCTCCTGACCGCCGGACTGCTGCAAATCCTCTCCAATCTGGCGAACGATTACGGTGATGCGGTAAAAGGCAGTGATACCGAAACCCGTATCGGGCCTTTGCGCGGCATCCAAACTGGCGTTATCTCGCTGTCGCAGTTGCGCATGGCACTGATCGTCACCGTGGCGCTGACCATCGTATCTGGGCTGTCGCTGGTCATCATGGCGTGCGAAAAACCGTCGGATATCATCGGCTTTCTGATCCTCGGGGTGCTGGCGATGGTCGCCGCCATTACCTATACCGTGGGCAACAAACCCTACGGTTATATGGGACTGGGGGACATATCCGTCATGATTTTCTTTGGCTGGCTCAGCGTCGCAGGCTCCTATTACCTGCAAACCGGCCATTTTGACAGCATCGTTATGCTGCCCGCCACCGCCTGTGGCCTGCTCGCTACTGCGGTGCTGAACATCAACAATTTGCGCGATATCGACAACGATCGTCTCAGCGGTAAAAACACGCTGGCCGTTCGCCTCGGCGCGCAGCGTGCCCGGTGCTACCATTCCCTGCTGTTGCTGACCGCGCCGCTGTGCCTAGCCCTGTTTGCCATGTTTTATCTGCACACGCTGGCTGGCTGGCTGTTTATCCTGACCCTGCCGCTACTGCTCAAGCAGGCAGCCTATGTGCGCCGTGAAATCAGCCCGTTCAGCATGCGCCCCATGCTGGAAAAAACCGTCAAGGGCGCGCTGCTGACCAATTTGCTGTTTGCCGTGGGTGTGATGCTCAGCTAAGCGGCGAGTATTTACTGATACGCACCAAGTTAACATTTGATGATTTTGCCAACACTTGCCTTTAAGGGATATACTCAGGATCCCGGCGGCAAACTGACGTAAATCCGATGAAATACGATACTTCCGAGCTGTGCGATATCTATCACGAAGAGGTGAACGTTGTTGAACCTCTGTTTTCCAACTTTGGAGGACGCACTTCCTTTGGTGGCAAAATCACCACGGTGAAATGCTTTGAGGATAACGGCATCCTCTACGATGTGCTGGAAGAGAGCGGCGTAGGTCGTGTACTTCTGGTGGATGGCGGCGGTTCTGTGCGTCGTGCGTTAATCGATGCTGAACTGGCCCGTCTGGCGACACAAAACGCCTGGGAAGGCATCGTGGTTTACGGTGCGGTGCGCCAGGTGGACGATCTGGAAGAGTTGGATATCGGCATTCAGGCCATGGCCGCTATTCCGGTGGGTCCCTCCAGCGAAGGGGTTGGCGAAAGCGATATTCGCGTCAATTTCGGCGGTGTGACCTTTTTCTCCGGCGATCATCTGTATGCCGACAATACCGGCATTATCCTGTCGGAAGATCCACTGGATATCGAATAGTTCGGCAGTAACATATTGATAGAAAAGGGCGCACTGCGCCCTTTTTTGACTTTTACATTTCTCGCTTAGACTTCTTCCATCTTGCCCAACAGCGCGCGTAGGCGCTCCTGCCAGACAACCTGTTCTTCTTTCAAGTGTTCGTTTTCACGCACCAGCGTTTCACGGGACTCAGCGGCCTGCTGCACTTCCTGGCTCAACTGACCGTTCTTTTCCTTCAGCTCTTCGATTTCCATTTGCAATAATGTAATGGTGTCAATCGCTTGCTGAACTTTGGCTTCCAGTTTCTCAAACACTTCAAATGACATTCTTCAACCCCTTTTAATCGCAAGGCACCAATGAGGCGTACTATCTCCCCTTCCCATGCCAATCCCGCTTCACATACGCTCGCTATCACGCTTGCGTTGAGGATGGCACTCCACCAGCACGTCTCTTTCGTTCAGTGTATCGGTAAATTGTATGGGGCTGTCAGGGCGCTGTCTAGCAGCCATCCACTCTGATGGGAGTCTTGATCGTTTTTTTAACCGCAACAATCAGTGCAAACTGAAATTACGTGCTTGCTTGCGTAATAATTTGCACGCTACCCTTCTGTGCACTCGCGCTCATGTTAACAACGTTAACGCCGTCATTAACATGAAACGGGCGTAAGTAACCGTATAGCAGCGCTTTTATAAGCGAATACGCTCATTTTTATGACGAACAACACACATTTTGATTTCGATATTTCTCGTTTTCGAACATTAACGATAAATTCACATCGTCCACACATTTATACAGGGTCGCTCTATGTCAGCGGCCTGAACATTACTCTGTAGCCCCGTAAACAGGAAACCATTATGAGTCAATCGAGAGTGCCAACCTTAAAAGGCCAATGTATCGCCGAGTTTCTCGGCACCGGTCTGCTAATCTTCTTTGGAGTGGGCTGCGTGGCAGCACTAAAACTTGCCGGTGCCAGCTTCGGTCAATGGGAAATCAGCGCCGTCTGGGGTTTAGGCGTCGCCATGGCGGTCTACCTGACTGCTGCTATTTCCGGTGCCCACCTTAACCCGGCAGTTACCATCGCCCTGTGGCTGTTTGCCTGCTTCGACGCGCGCAAGGTGATTCCTTACATCATTGCGCAGGTAGCAGGTGCCTTCTGCGCCGCCGCGTTGGTGTATGGTCTTTATCACAATTTGTTCGCAGATTTTGAACAGACTCACAACATCGTGCGCGGTAGTGTGGAAAGTTTAAATCTGGCGGGCACGTTCTCGACATATCCGCACCCACAGATTTCCGTATTCCAGGCCTTTGTGGTGGAAATGGTCATCACCGCCGTACTGATGTGTTTGATTCTGGCGCTCACCGACGATGGCAACGGCGTGCCACGCGGTCCGTTAGCGCCGCTGCTGATCGGTATCCTGATCGCAGTAATTGGTGCTTCCATGGGTCCGTTGACTGGGTTTGCGTTAAACCCCGCACGTGACTTCGGTCCGAAGCTGTTTGCCTATCTGGCAGGCTGGGGACAAGTGGCCTTCACCGGCGCGCGTGATATTCCGTATTTCCTCGTGCCGATTTTCGGACCAATCATTGGGGCATGCCTGGGCGCTTTCGGCTACCGCGCCCTGATTGGCCGTAATTTGCCTTGCGATGTCTGCGAAGTAGAAGACAAAGAAACGCAGCGCACTGAAGCACGCTAAGCGACGCCCACGGCATACGCTTTTTTACCCGCTACACAACAGGATTAGAACCTATGACACCGGAAAAAAAATACATTGTCGCGCTGGATCAGGGTACTACCAGCTCCCGCGCCGTCATACTCGATCATGATGCCAACATCATCGCCATCTCCCAGCGCGAATTCACCCAGATTTACCCCAAAGCAGGCTGGGTTGAACACGACCCAATGGAAATCTGGGCAACGCAGAGCGCCACGCTGGTTGAAGTGCTGGCCAAAGTCGATATCAGCTCTGATGAAGTCGCCGGTATCGGTATCACCAACCAGCGTGAAACCACGGTGGTGTGGGAAAAAGAGACGGGCAAACCGGTTTACAACGCTATCGTATGGCAGTGTCGCCGTACCGCTGATATTTGTGAAACCCTGAAAAAACAAGGCCTGGAAGATTATATCCGTACCAACACCGGTCTGGTGGTTGACCCTTACTTCTCCGGCACCAAGGTGAAGTGGATTCTGGACAACGTGGAAGGGGCTCGCGAGCGCGCCAAACGTGGTGAACTGCTGTTCGGCACGATTGATACCTGGCTGATTTGGAAAATGACACAAGGCCGAGTACACGTCACCGATTACACCAACGCCTCGCGTACCATGCTGTTCAACATCAAGACGCTGGACTGGGACGACCGCATGCTGGAAGCGCTGGATATTCCACGCGTTATGCTGCCGCAAGTGCGTCCTTCTTCCGAAGTCTACGGTCAAACCAACATCGGCGGTAAAGGCGGTACGCGTATTCCTATCGCCGGTATCGCAGGCGACCAGCAAGCAGCGCTTTACGGCCAGCTTTGCGTTCAGCCGGGTATGGCGAAAAACACCTACGGTACTGGTTGCTTCCTGCTGATGAACACCGGTAAAGAGCCGGTAAAATCCCAGCATGGCCTGCTGACCACCATCGCCTGTGGCCCACGTGGCGAAGTGAACTACGCGCTGGAAGGCTCCGTGTTCGTGGGTGGAGCCTCTATTCAATGGCTGCGTGATGAGCTGAAACTGATCGGTGAATCCATGGACTCAGAATACTTCGCCACCAAGGTGAAAGATTCCAACGGCGTCTACGTGGTTCCTGCCTTTACCGGGCTGGGCGCACCGTATTGGGACCCGTACGCCCGTGGTACCATCTTCGGCCTGACGCGCGGCGTGAACGCCAACCACATCATCCGCGCTACGCTGGAATCCATTGCGTATCAAACGCGTGACGTACTGGATGCCATGCAGGCGGATTCAGGCACACGTCTGCAATCACTGCGCGTTGACGGCGGTGCGGTTGCCAACAACTTCCTGATGCAGTTCCAGTCAGATATCCTCGGTACCCGCGTAGAACGCCCTGAAGTGCGCGAATCTACCGCACTGGGCGCCGCGTTCCTGGCAGGTCTGGCTACCGGGTTCTGGAATGATTTGGATGAAGTGAAGAGCAAGGCAACGATTGAACGTGAATTCCGCCCCAGCATTGAAACCGTGGAGCGTAACTATCGTTACAGCGGCTGGAAGAAAGCCGTGGCACGTGCTCAAGCGTGGGAAGATCACGAATAATTCCCGTAGGGAAAACCGTAAGGGCGCAGCTATCGCTGCGCCCTTTTTTATTAACCGGCAACGGGTAATCGCTCAGGCGTCAGCGCATTGATGCAGCGCTGTACCACACCGTCGACGGGTACAGCGATATCTATCGCCACCACATCCGGTTCGTCCGCCTGTGGCGTTTCCAGCGCCATAAACTGACTTTTCAGCAAACTTTCCGGCATGAAATGGCCTTGACGCTGCTGCATACGCGCTAGCACCAGCGCGTAATCTCCCGTCAGCCAGAGAAAGGTAATACCGTGATTTTCCTTCCTCAGCCGATCGCGGTAGCGTTTTTTCAGCGATGAACAAACCAGAATGCCGGTCTCATTCTTTTGTTGCAGGCTAAAGATCACATCGTTCAACCGTTCAAGCCAAGGTTCACGGTCATCATCATTCAGCGCCTGCCCCTGTGACATCTTGAGAATATTGTGACGCGGGTGCAGATCGTCACCATCAATGAACTTGGCTCCTAACCGCTGCGCCAACTGCGCACCCACGCTCGATTTTCCCGTGCTGGATACGCCCATGATCACCACGCATTGTCCTGCCATAACGGCTCCTTGTTACACCGCGTGCTTAAACGGCGACCAGCATGCCGCCATCAACAAACAACAGATGTCCGTTAACAAAATCAGATGCCCGTGAGGAGAGATAAACCGCCGCGCCGATCAGCTCTTCCGGGTTACCCCAGCGCGGCGCGGGCGTACGTTTATATAGCCATTGGGTAAAGGCCTCATCCTCAACCAACGCTTTGGTCATATCGGTTTTGAAATAACCCGGCGCAACGCCATTGACCTGAATGTTATAACGCGCAAGTTCAACGCACATACCACGCGTCAGCATTTTCACCGCCCCTTTAGAGGCGGCATAGGGGGTAATGGTGTCCCGCCCAAGCTCACTTTGCATTGAGCAGATATTAATAATCTTGCCGCGTTGCCGTTTCACCATAAAGCGAGATACCGCCTGAGAAACCAGAAACACGGATTTCTGATTGACGTCGATCACCGCATCCCATTCATGTTCAGGAAACTCAGTGAAAGGGTGACGGCGTTGGATGCCGGCATTATTTATCAGCACGTCAATTGCGCCAATATTTTCTTCAATATCAGCAATGGCGTTATTAACCGCCTGACCGTTGGTCACATCAAAGGCGCAGGCATCAGCCACAAACCCAGCATCACGTAATTGACTGGCAGCATGTTGGGCACGATCGTCAGTAATATCGTTGATAATAATATCAGCACCTTGCTCGGCTAAACCTTGCGCCAACAGAAAACCAATACCCTGCGCTGAACCCGTAATAAGGACTTTTTTATTTGTTAACGAAAAAAGATCTTTCATTATGCTTTCCCGATAAATAATAGAACGGCGTGTCCTATTGATAGCGATAAGAAACTCAAAGCCCGCTGAAAAGAAGGCTCAATAAGTGATCGTGTGGGGCGCCGCTGTTGTAATAATAACCGCGGCGCAAATAACATCGCCAATGCCAGACGCCCTATTATCAAACCGGTTTATTGCTAGCAAAACTGTGAGAGAGATCACTCAATATCATGTTACGAAAGGAGGTTACTTTTTACGTGATCCTTAGCGCGTATTTTTACTGAAATATCGGCTACCGTTCGTCCCCCTCACGCTAACACCCGAAAAACAATTATTATTTTTGCGCTCACAGCCATGTTACGAGAGGTATTCCAGTAACACGCTTTCCTTTTCCCGGAGCGGCAGTGCATAATCCTCGTTTTGAATCAGGCAACACTCGGGCTTTCCTGCATGAAGAACCAGCGCGTTACGTTACAGGACATCGCACAATTATCAGGCGTCACCAAGATGACCGTCAGTCGTTATCTGCGCACGCCGGATAAAGTGTCGCCTGAAACCGCGCAGCGCATCGCTCAGGTGATGGCGGAAGTGAATTACACCCCCGATGAGCGTAAAGAGGCGACACAAGCGCCCGCCCCGCGCATCGGCATTCTGGTACCCTCGTTTAATAACCAGATTTTCTCCGATCTGTTGGCCGGGATTGAATCGGTTACCGCGCTGAACGGCTACCAAACGCTGGTGGTCAATTACAACTACGATAAAACGCGAGAAGAAGAGCAGATCGTTAACCTGCTGTCTTGTAACATTGCTGGCTTAATTCTTACTGACTCCGAGCACACGCTGCGCGCCAACAAATACCTCGATTCCGCCAATATTCCCGTCGCTCAAGTGATGGATCTGGAGCCGTTGCCAGGGCGCATTGTGGTCGGATTCAACAATACGCAGGCCGCCTATGATATGACGGTGGCGATTCTGGCCAGCGGCAAACGCCACGTGCTCTACTTTGGTTCCATGTCCGACGTGCGCGACCGTAAGCGCTATCAAGGCTATAGCCGCGCCATGCAGGAAGCAGGATTGGAACCGATGCAAATTTCGCTCAACAAGGTCTCTTCTGTGTCGATTGGTGCTGATATGCTGGCACTGATACGCCAGATGTATCCACAGGTAGATGCCATCTTCTGTACCAATGACGATATCGCCGTTGGGGTATTGCAAGAGTGCCTGCGCCTGTCGCTTAACATACCGGGTCACATCGCGATTTCCGGTTTCCACGGCTTGGATATTGGGCAAGCCACGACACCCGCCATTGCCAGCGTAGTCACGCCCCGTTTTGAGATGGGTAAAGTGGCAACAGAAATATTAATCAAAAAATCAATAAACTGCCAACGATAGAATACGTTGATTTGCATTATCGCCTGTCACTGGGCGGTACGCTGTAATCACCTGCCAAACGCGCCATAGCCACCAACATGCGGCGTGACTTACCACCAAATGTCAGGCCGATCACGTTACCAGCAACATCTTTTTTTAACATGATTTACAGTGATGTATGTCACAAAAATAAAAGCTGAAAAAGGTTCTCATATTTACAACGTCAACAATGTCTGATGACAGTGAAGTGCAAAATAAGTATCAGCAATATTTATATTGCCATTGATTAATTAACATTCACTCGGAGCACCTATTTCTAAAATAGATCTCAACGAAAAATGATGCGCATTAATAATACGCATCACCTAAACCCTTTTACATAAAATTATGTGCCTTATCATTTGATTTGGCATCCAGAATGTTTTTCAACATTATCCTGCTGCACGATAAGATGCAGATGATAACAATGCAAAATAAACAGGTAACCATGATGACGACTAAAAAATTAGCTGTTCAGCGTTGGTGGTATTTAATGCCCATCATTTTTATTACCTATAGCCTCGCCTATCTCGATCGCGCCAATTATGGTTTCGCGGCCGCATCCGGTATTGAGGTGGATTTGGGCATCAGCAAGGGAACATCTTCACTGATTGGCGCGCTGTTCTTTCTCGGCTATTTCTTCTTTCAGGTTCCGGGCTCCATTTACGCCGTTAAACGCAGCGTGCGCAAACTGATTTTTGTCAGCCTGATCTTGTGGGGGTTGTGTGCCGCCGCCACCGGGTTGGTCAATAATATCCCGATGCTGATGGTGATCCGTTTCATCCTCGGCGTGGTAGAAGCAGCGGTGATGCCCTCCATGCTGATTTACATCAGCACCTGGTTCACCAAAGAGGAACGCTCACGCGCCAACACCTTCCTGGTATTGGGCAATCCGGTCACCGTGCTGTGGATGTCCATCGTCTCCGGCTACCTGATCAATGCGTTCGGCTGGCGCGAAATGTTCATTATCGAAGGCGCGCCGGCGATTATCTGGGCGTTTATCTGGTGGTTCCTGGTGCGTGATAAGCCCTCCGAAGTCACCTGGATGAGTGCGCAAGAAAAAGCAGATTTCCAGGCGGTGATGGATGCGGAGCAGAAGAGCATCAAGCCGGTACGCAACTACGGTGAAGCCTTGCGTTCACGCAATGTGATTATCCTGTGTGCCGTTCATGCCTTGTGGAGCATCGGGGTCTACGGCTTTATGATGTGGATGCCGTCAATCCTCAAATCGGCAGCCTCTCTGGATATCGTTTCCGTCGGCTGGCTCTCGGCACTGCCTTACTTTGCGGCCATCGTGCTGATGCTGACGGTCTCCTGGCTGTCGGACAAAATGCAAAACCGTAAGCGCTTTATCTGGCCTTTGTTGTTGATCGCGTCGTTAGCTTTCTTCACCTCTTACGCCATTGGCACGCAGCACTTCTGGGTGTCTTATGCGCTGCTAGTGGTTGCGGCTGCCTGCATGTACGCCCCCTATGGTCCGTTCTTCGCGCTGATTCCTGAACTGTTGCCTAAAACGTTTCTGGGGTATCGATTGGTTTGATCAACAGCGTTGGTGCACTGGGCGCATTCCTCGGGGCCTGGCTGGTCGGCTACCTCAACGGCCTTACCGGCAACCCGAGCATGTCCTATAGCTTTATGGCCGTTGCTTTGCTGCTCTCTGTGGTATTAACCATTACGGTTAAAGCGCCAGGCAGTGAGAAAAAAGCGCAACTCGCCGCTTCACACCGTTAATACTCATGACGCCGCTCTGCTGAGCGGCGTCAACGCTGCTGATCCATTTACCTAAAACAGTCATTCCCACCTACCTCTGTCATTCCCACACAGGTGGGAATCTCTTGCAGGTTACACACGTTTCTGCTGGCAGAGATCCCCGGCTTGCGCCGAGGACGACGGAGCATAAAGAGGCTTTGTCTGCACGACCCTTACTTATTACGCCTAACGCATTCGCCACTCCCTTGATATCATCCAGCTCCCGCCCACAGCGAGTGTGGTAAAATCGCGCTCCATTCCTTCTTTTCCTATTACACAACAGACAGGTATCCATGAAACGTGAATTGGCGATTGAGTTTTCCCGCGTGACAGAAGCTGCCGCGCTGGCAGGCTACAAATGGCTTGGCCGTGGCGATAAAAATGCCGCCGATGGTGCGGCGGTGCAGGCCATGCGCATCATGCTCAATCAGGTTGATATCAACGGGCAGATCGTGATCGGTGAAGGCGAGATCGACGAGGCCCCCATGCTTTACATCGGTGAGCAAGTCGGCACCGGCGTGGGTGATGCGGTGGATATCGCCGTCGATCCCATTGAAGGCACACGAATGACGGCGATGGGGCAAGCCAATGCGCTTGCCGTACTGGCCGTCGGTGAAAAAGATACCTTTCTGCACGCGCCCGACATGTACATGGAAAAGCTGATCGTCGGCCCACAGGCCAAAGGAGCTATCAATCTGGCACTGCCACTGGCGGATAATCTGCGCAATATCGCCATCAAAATTGGCAAACCGTTACAGCAGCTTACGGTGATCACACTGGCGAAACCGCGCCACGATGGGGTGATTGCCGAGATGCAACAACTGGGCGTGAAAGTGTTTGCTATTCCCGACGGTGATGTCGCGGCCTCAATTCTGACCTGTATGCCTGACAGCGAAGTCGATGTGCTGTATGGCATCGGCGGCGCGCCGGAAGGGGTGATTTCCGCTGCGGTGATCCGTGCGCTGGATGGCGATATGCAAGGTCGCCTGCTGGCTCGTCACCAGGTTAAAGGGGACAGTGAGGAAAACCGCCGTTTGGGCGAGCGCGAGCTGGAACGTTGTGCGGAAATGGGGATCGAAGCCGGACGTGTACTTACACTGAGCGATATGGCGCGTAATGACAACGTGATCTTCTCGGCTACCGGCATCACCAAAGGCGACCTGTTGGAAGGGATTGCCCGTCGGGGTAACATCGCCACCACCGAAACCCTGCTGATTCGCGGCAAATCACGCACCATCCGGCGTATTCGTTCAACACATTATCTCGATCGCAAAGATCCCGCGTTGCATGACTTCCTGCTGTAATAGCATGAATGCACAACGTCTATTGTATTGATTGTTTCACTGTTGTTAAAAAATCGCGTATCGTAAAGGCCCTCTCCCCTGACGCACCGTTTTGTGAGGGGATGGCCTGAGTGGCCGAAAAACATCAGGAGCACAGCACTATGGCAGAGTGGGTAACCGGTAACGTTATTCAGGTAACAAATTGGACGGACAGCCTTTTCAGCATTCAGGTTCAGGCGCCGATTGCCGCGTTCACTGCGGGCCAGTACGCCAAACTGGGATTGGAAATTGGTGGCGAACGCATTCAACGCGCCTATTCCTACGTGAATGCCCCCAGTAATCCCACTCTTGAATTTTATCTGGTCACGGTGCCGGACGGCAAGCTCAGCCCGCATTTGCATGCTCTGCAACCCGGAATGCCACTGGACATCACCAAAGAGGCGGCAGGTTTCTTTGTACTGGAAGAAATCCCTGACTGCGACACGCTGTGGATGCTCGCGACCGGCACCGCTATCGGCCCTTATCTGTCGATTTTAGAGGAAGGGAAAGATCTGGAGCGTTTCAAGCACATCGTATTGGTGCACGCGGCGCGTTTTGCCAATGATCTTAGCTACTTACCCAAGATGCAGCAGCTACAGCAGCGTTACGGCGATAAACTGCGGATACAAACGGTCATCAGCCGGGAAACACAGATAGGCTCCCTGACAGGACGCGTTCCGGCGCTCATCAGCAGCGGAGCGTTGGAGAAGGCGGTCGGGTTGCCACTCAATGCGCAAACCAGCCATGTGATGCTGTGCGGTAACCCGCAAATGGTGCGCGACACCCAGCAATGCCTGAAAGAACAACGGGAAATGACCAAGCACCTGCGTCGCCGTCCGGGGCATATTACCAGTGAGCATTATTGGTGAGAAGATGCGGTGTGGCTGGCTTACAACTATCTGCCCGTTTAGGCAACGCGGTGTTTTTTACGCGGTAATGAAAGGTTATTTTTCAGAAAAATAACTAAGCCAGTCATACACATCATCAAACAGCTGATGATGGACAATAATCGTTTTATTTTCCCGACATATCAGCCCTTCACTTTGCCAATGTGCCAGTATTCTGGAAATGGTGACGCGAGTCACGTTGATGATCTGGCCATATTCCTCATGGGTCAACGTCAGCGGCACAGTATACCAGCCTGTTTTAGGCTCAATTCCACCTTCCAGTAACATGCTTTTAAGTAAAATTTTAAGGCGTTGTGCGGGTTCACAACTGGTGTTGGTGATTACCGCCTCCAGGCTGCTCTCCTGCTTGGCCACAATGTGACGGCATATTTTTATCGCCAGTTCAGCATCCTGCCGCATGGCATCCAGTAAAATATCGGGTGGTACCACCAGAATATCCGCATCGCGGATCACAATGGTTGTGACATTAACATGCTGCTTGGTAATACAAGTAATATCCCCCATCGTGCGTTCTGGCAGCACCAATGAGAATGACATCGGATTATTTTCGACATAGTTGCATAATACATATAGAGCCCATTAACCAAATAGAGGCTTTGTTGAATAAATAAATTTCGAGG
>SMLE01000566.1_pt1 | contig 24020 bp, 26 predicted proteins | sample 2451431 | NCBI scaffold set ML178787.1 | reverse complement strand
GAACGGCTTTACTATACCTCGAAATTTATTTATTCAACAAAGCCAGTATAAGGAGTTCTTTTTCTCTATCTCTAATTTTTTTTGCTGGACAGCCAAAGTACATTCCCCATTCATTTAAATCTTTGGTGACGAGAGACTGTGCTCCGACGGATACGCTCTCTTCAAGCGTTATATTAGGAAGAACAACAGTGCCGGAGCCGATGATAACATGTTTCTCGAGGGTAACTGTACCTTTTATCACACCTGTGTGCTCTTCACTTATTGTTGGATTAGTCAGTTTCTTTCCTGAGTAGTCATCAGACTTGCTGTAAATTTTGACACCTTGTGAAAGGCCACAAAAATCTTTGATGATTATTCCTGCGCCCGCGGACAGAAACGTGTATCCACCAATGTGCACATACGAGCCTATATTTAAGAATCCGGTTCCTGATGCAACAATGGTGGTGAATCCATCAATTCTAACATTGTTGCCTATGGAAATATTTTTTAACCCTATAATGTTACAGCTTTGAGCTACCTGAACATTCTTGCCCACATGTTTAAAACCAAATGAACGTAATTCGTCATCTGTGTAGTAACTAATGCTGAAGGGATTTTTCATTTGATAGCCCATGTGTTTTCTGAAGCAAGTAAGGATTTAATCTACGGAGAAATACTCTTTCGACTCAATTATAAATTTTTTGACGTTAAGAATTGATTCATTTTTTTTCAAACACTAAATCTAATGCGGCTTTACGGTTTTTGGTCGCCTCTTCAATTTGCTCAAACCCATATGCAATACCTAATCGCATCTTAGGGTCAGATTGCCATTCTGTTAGTGATAAATTTTCATCAGGAACAACAATCGGAATACAGCCACACATTATGGCAAACAGCGAATATCCAGTATATAGGTCATAAGAGATAAAATATTTTACACGCTTAAATATTTTAGCTACTTCTTCATGTTTTTTTTCGTCGATAAGAATTGAATCAGATAGGTCATGGATTATCTTTCTTCCTTGACCTTTTCTAATGCAATATGCTGTACCTTTGCGTTCTTCAGATGCACCAATCTCATTATAAATATCATTCATCTGATGAAATACATGAAGTACTGTGTCAGATGTGTGGGAATCATATAGCTTAAAATCTCTGCCAAATGCACCGTATGAGAAATACAGTTCGCGAGAGAAATAATTTACGTTTCCTGTTTGATAACCCGGATGGTGTAAGAACCATCTGACTACATTTTTAGCTTTTAACGGGTTTCCTGATACTATTTCTGGATAGACAATAATAGAATTTTCTAAATCGTCTTTTGTTAATTTATTAATGACAGGGGTTTGGAACATTTTGTTTGTTTTATACTTTTTGCTCTTATATTTTAGTTTTATTTTTGCTTTTATCTTAATAAAATGGTTTTTCCAAGATAAAGGATATTCTTCGACCATGGGATGTAAGTAAGTATTTTCTCCAAGTTGGTTGAGAATATGACATAATTTATGTAGAACGATAACTCCACCACTCCATTCAGTATATGCTGGAGCCATTATTATAAATCGCATTGTAGCCATGCCCTAGGTAAGAGTCGAATGTTGTTCTCTTACTTAATAAGAGATGTGGAAAAGCATGTTGTTAATTAAACATATTACTTTGTTGAGGTCTGTTGTGGTGGTAAATATCTGAAATCAATCGATTTAACATTCCGTCAGCTGTGTATTCTTTTATCGATTCAATATCTACAGGTGCTAATGGTCTTTCTAAAAAACTTTGCAAGGAGTCAATGTCATTATGCCCTAATATGAAAAAACGGTCGTCAGTATAAAAATCATATTGCATTATTTTTATATTGTTGGTTATTGTTTTTTTGTTAAAAGCCAGAGCCTCTATCGTTCGTAACGTTAAACCATCTTGTCCTGGGTGGTTTATTTCTATAACAACATCAGACTCAATAACTTTCTGTATATTTTCTTTATAATCAAGAGATTGATTTTTGCAAAAAAATGGGTAATTTATTGATTTGTTATATTTATCAAAAAGATAAAAATCAAGTTTGTAATTTAAACGTTTAAAATAAGGAAAAATGTCTTGGAGAGATTTTTCGCGATCAGGCCTGTATTCACCAATGAAAAAACATGTTTTTTCAGATAATTTGTTTTTTATTGATGTTTTAAGTATGGTGCCAATATCTTGGGATGTAAATGGAAGGAACTGCTTTAAGTATATGAAGTTATATTTTTTACAGTCGGATGGGTCGAAACTATATACTTTATCAAAATGTGAATCTATTTCTTTAATAATATCTTCGTCAGGTGGAAGCCATCTTTTGTTTTCTTTCATTCCTCTTTCTAAATGAATTATAGTATCTCGAATCACTAAGGCTTTTTTACATGGGAGTGTTTTTATTATATCAAGAAAACCTAAAAAACTATATCCATTACAAATTATTAAATCATCTTCTTTGATTTTTCTTAGTTTTAAAAAAACATGTATCTTAATGAATAACCAATTATTAATATTGGCTTTTTTAAGTCTAATATTATTTCTTGTAAAATGCTTCATGACATTTTTTATTTCTGTGTCGCCATGCGGCCCTAAATTTTTTATCGTGAGCTTTTCATAATTGGCATTCCATTCTAAAAAATATACATTCATGAAACCATTCTCTTATTTTGTTATGATATACTTTAATCTTGCTAACATCCCGCTAAATAAGTGATATTTCCGGAACTCATGCTTTGATTTTTTCTTCCATTGTAAAGATGTTCGGGGTTTAAGTAACGGTACATCATGCCATTCTGAGGCTAGATAGGCTTTTTGAAAGAATATTGTTGAGGGATATTGTCCCCATTCATTCCAAGGCTTAGTTGTACCAACATAATGAATTAAGATAGATTCATTATTTATGAGTTTTTTATATTTCTGATGAGTCCTGTCGTATAACTCGCTTTTTATACTATAGATACTATTGTATTTTCTGGGTAAGAGAAATGTTTTGCCAAGCAAAAGCATATTTAATGCATCTTGATCCGGATATTTTAGTTCTGAATGTTCAAAGATAAATTTAATAACGTTAGAGGTTAAGTTTTGTTGATGCCATTGTTTTAAATCCACAAACATTACACCAGAATTAAAATAGACATCTTCTACTTCTGGACAATGGAGTCTTTCAATTGCTTTCTTATCCATCCCCTCAATGTCAGTGATAACCGCACAAATAGCATTATCAAAAGATAAATGTATTAATTCGTCAAGGGGCGCTTTACATACAATATCGGCATCAAGATATAATAATCGATCTGTATATGATCCCAAGTAATCGAATGCGATTAACCTGTAATAAGCAGAATAAGGCCAATTTTTTGTGGGTAAGTCTTTTAATGGAGTGTTGTCAATGTGATATATGAATATATCTACATTTAACCTACCAGACATTTTCTTGAAACGATGAAGATCATCATCGCTTATGGAGTCAATGAAAAAGTGTAAGGTGATAGGAATTTCACTGTTTATAATCGTCGATGTGGCCGAAATTGCAGCACCGAATAAAAAATTCTTATCGACACCGTATGCAATATGCAACATCTTCTCTTTGTTGGTTTCCTGCGCACCAAGAAATTCAATCTTATTCTTGATCACACTGCTATCAAAATACATAATTTTCTATGCTCTGAATTAGATGATTTTTTTTAAGAAATAAAGCAAATAGTTTTTTAAACTTGAAAATATTTTTTTATTGTGAAATTCATGTTTAGCACAATAACGCAGCTGATTAGCTGAATGAGCTTTAAGCAATTCAGCGTCTTTCCATGGGGAGTTATTTTTTGCGTTTGTGAAATAGCAAGATGAGTCATAATAAATGGCCCACTCATGCCACGGCTTTGTTGGGCATATATAATGAATGAATACCGTGTTATTGGTGATGGGGGTGAGCATTTTTTTATTTTCATTTAGCTCATAGTTAATACTAAACTGGGTGTTGTATTTTTTATCCAAAAAAATAACTTTATTCACAAACAATATGTTTAATATATCTTGATCTAAAAATGATATCTTTTCTTTTATTTCTTCTTTGGAAAGAAGATTCATTGCTTGTCGACTGATATCTTCTTTCGCCCATAAGGGAATGTTTATTAAAAGGAATCCTGCATTAAAATAACCATTACTTATATCCTCATCCCCTAACGCATGTGCCCGCTTGGTCCACCAGGGTTTCTCTCCTTCACTGACCACGGCAGCGAGATGATCGCCTAAGTCTAGATTTATTAACTCATCCAGTTTCCCATTACAAATAATATCAGCATCAAGATACAGTACTTTAGATGATAACCCATTGAAAAAATCAGCAATGATAAAACGGAAATAGGTTGCATAAGACCAGTTTTTAGTGCTTGGTAATTTTTTTAACTCATCGCAGTTGATAAGATAAACGATGATTTGGGTGTTGTATTGATGGCTAAGTTCAGTAAATTCTGAGATATTTTTTTCATCAAAATAATCGGTGAAAATATGAAGTACTATTTCTCTTCCTTTATTGTTTAATAATATGGAAGATATGGATATTCCGCAACCAAATATAAAGTTTTTGTCTATTCCATAAGCAATATTAAATGCATTGGCAGGTAATGTATCAATATTGTCATTTAGTGTTATTTTCTCTTTTATAACATGTTTGATATTAAAATACACAATATCACCATTATTTTAATGTTTTTTGATTGTTATGATTAAAAATAGATTCCATGAATGTAGAGTAATAGTTTTCATCATAAAATCCACTGATGGATTTTTTAATTTCTTCTACATTGTGATTGATTTCTTTTTTTTGTACTTGAGATAATATCTTAATAAAACCTTTGATATTACTCGGGGCATAAAGTTGCCCATTCACACCGTTTTTGATGATATCACCTGGTCCTGATGGGCAATCGCTGCTAATGCAATAAATCCCATAAGACATGGCTTCAAGCAATGTCATGGGAAGCCCCTCAAAAGCAGAACTCATAACAAAAGCTGAGACTTGCTTGATCTCTGTCTGAACATATTCCCACGGCTTTTCTTGCCATCCGTGCCAATGCAAATGATCTGCAATGTCCAGTTGATGCGCGTAGGCCTGGCATATTTCCGCATCTGAACCATCACCGATAAAATGGCATTCCCATTCACCGTGCAAACCGGAGAAAGCATCTAACATGTCTTTAAGACGCTTTTGGCCCTCAAACTTAAGACGCCCGACATAGATAAAGACGGTTTTATCGGTTGGGCGCGGAATCACGACACTTTGTGGCGTGACTGGGTTAAAAATCACAGAGATGCGTTCGGGAGAAACGCCACGCTTTATTAATTGCTGCTTGATACCGGAGCTGATGGCCAAGTGATGATCCGCGACCAGTGCCTGTTCAGCATGTTTTTTGTGGTCGAGAGAGTAGTGCAGCCACGAAATCAGCGGCAGCATTTTCTTACTGTAACGGATCGCTTGTGCCGCAACGCGGCAGGATGGCGCATCAAAAGCAATAACCGTATCGGGTTGGTTCTGTTTAATGAAGCGCGCCAGCGCACACGCGTGGCTCATTCTACGCAGAAAGGAGATCTTGATGCCGGAACGATGGCAAATAAAGTGCTTTCCTTCCAGCCAGGCTTTATCCATGCGGTTATCACGGCAGAGGAAATATAAGGTATAGGTGTTTTTAGTGTCTTGATCACCTTCCAGGAAGCTAGTGACCTTTTTTATTACTGTTTCAATCCCGCCGAAACCGGAGGTGGCCTCACCGACGAAAAGTATATTCATAATGATAATCAGGACTCAGGTTAAAGTGCCTTACGCTCTGTTCTTTCTCGAATTTTTTCTGCTTTGGTAAACGCTTCATGAAATAGCGCTTGTTCCTGACGCAACGTAGTACGCAAGGGTTGATGATCAAAATAGATCTTCAGGAAAAACAAGAGATCGTATTTGCTCAGCCCAATATCGAGTGAGGAAAAATAGAGGCCGATAAGATCTTTATTACGCCATCTCAACGGAACACGTTCGCGGAGTTGTGCCCGATGCAGGTCGATGACCGAAAGTGTAAATTGCGTATCGGTGGGCTGATAAGGCTGACGCAGCAAGAAATGGCAAATATAGCAATCACGGTGATTGACGCCACCAGCATGCATCTTTCTCACCATTTCTGCCACACGGCGAATCAGTCGCCGTTTTTCGGCAAGCATTGGCGGATGCTTCGGCCAGTTGGCGCAATAATCTTCCAGGCTGATGGCCGGGCTTAAATCCTCTGTAATGATAAAAGATTCGCGCTGTAGCGGGTTTATTCCCCGCTGGCCAAATGCGGTGCCCGTCATGGTGTCTACACCGAGATCGCGCAAACGGTGAATCGCGTTCCATTCGCGATCGGCACCCAATACGGGCAGTCGTAATGAAAGCAGGTTTTTGAGTGCCTCTTTTAATGCCGTACCGCGATGTATTTTGATAAACCAGGAGCGTCCGGCCAAAGTAAAACGTAATGTTTTGCGGCTCTCTAGTGCGCGAAAGACATCGCCATCCAGTTTTTTGACTTCTTCAAACGGGTCGCGTTCCTGCCAGAGTGAGGCGAATGGCTCTTTTAACGTAATGACACTTTTCATTTAGTGACGATCCTGGCCCGCAATCAGCTGCGCGGCTTTTTCCGGTAAGCTGTAAAGATCTTCCGTATTGGCATAATGCCGGGCATTCTCCGACCAGCGATGCAACGTTTCCGTTTGTCCTAATGCCCTGTGCAGCGCAGCGTTCAGCGCTTCCTGACTGAAGGGGGAGGCGATGACCTGGCCTGCTTGTGCCTTATCAATATGGAACGCGTAGCCACATACCTCTGTCACGATAACCGGTAGCCCGGCAGTAATCGCTTCAAGGAGCACAATGCCTGCGGCTTCCTGATGTGCAGGGTGGAGTAACAGATCTGCGGAGGCCATAAAATCAGGAACATCGCTACGCCCAGCGAAAAAGCGCACCTGTTTATCAATCCCTAACTGACCCGCCAGCGCCTGATAACGGTCGGGTTTATCTTGGCCGACAACCAGGAAAACGACCTTTTCCCGTAGTGCTTCCGGCAGGCTGGCAACAGCGCGCAGGCTGCGCTCGACGCCCTTACGCTTGAAATCTGAGCCGACTTGCAGCAGTACCAGGGCGTTTTCGGAGATGTTTTGCGCATGACGAAAGGTCTGGCGAACGCCGGGAGTCTGCTGGTCATATTTTCTGTCCAGCGCAATGCCCGGTGGAAGAATCAGAAAACGCTCATCCTGCGTGCCATAATGTTTTTTAAAATCTGCAATCTGGCGTTGAGTCAGCATCAGCATTTTGGTGTTTACGCCTGGGCTGAACACTGCTTTTTCAAAAGCGGCGTAGTGCTTGTAGCGCGGCGTTAAGCGATAGAAAAATCCTTTCTCCTGCTCGACCTTTTCTGCGTAGCACACATCAGCGGCGTAATAAAAATCCAGTCCCGGCATTTTATTGAATCCTACCACGCGATCGACAGGGTGCAATTGCAGGTGGTGTTGAATCCACTCACTGTAGCGTTGATGCCGCGTGTTATTGCTGATACCCACCGTGGGCACCAAAATAATCTCAAGATTCTCAGGCTCTTCTCCCTGCCAGCACAACACATACACTCGCACACGGTGACCGAGCTTGACGCAGGCCTGAGCAATACTGAGGAAATCGCGCTGCAAGCCGCCAAACGGGAAATATTTATACAAGCAGAAGGCAATATTCATGCAGAATTCCTTATCTTTCTGCGGTATTTAGCGAAGCACCCGTAGGGTCGGCCAGCAACTTTGCTGCGGCGTGAATGACGTCCTGAGCAGGGATACATGACAGGTATTTTTTATTCCTATCGAGATGCTCTCTCTCAGGCATGGCGGTGTAGTCTCCCGCCCACAGGACAATATGGTTATCTGACCAAGGTCTCCATTTGCCGTGATCCGTCGGCCCAAACAGGCAAACCGTTGGCGTTGCGAGCGCTGCTGCCATGTGTATTGGTGCAGAGTCGACGCCGATATAGAGTACGGCGTTGTCGATCAATGCGGCCAGTTCAAGAAAATGCGTTTTACCGGCAAGCGACAGATTAGGTTTGTGTTCGCATAAGGTGCTGATCTCCTTCACCACCGCCAAGTCGTCGGCACCAGGGCCACAGGTCAGAACGACTTCTAACCCTTGCTGTTTCAGATAATCAATAACCTGCGCAAATTTATCGTTATCCCAGCATTTAAAATACTGTCTGGCGGTCGGCTGGATGACCACATAAGGCGTTGCCGCTAATTCAGGCGCGAGGGCAAAAACGCGGTCAGCATCTTCCGGGCCATAGTACAGCGACAGCGGCCGTGTCCTGTCTTCCTCTGGCACATCCAGAGGGGCAAGCAAAGAGAAGTTCTGCTCAACGATATGTTGCCCCGTTGGTTCCAGACAACGGGTGAAACAGGCGCGCCATAGCGACTGTCTGGCGCCTCCGCGTTGAATGGAGAGGCTATAAGGGCAGTTCAACGATTTAATCAGCAGCGCTATTGGCCACTGGTCGGCCAGATTCACAATCAGGTCATAGCGATTGCGTTTGAGGGTGTTGCGCATGGCGAGAAAATCACTGACTTTCTCCATTGCGCCAGCGGTTTTTCTTTTTAAACCGTATAACCGGTGGATATCGGGATGCTTGGAAAGGATAGGGATGGTGTCCTCGTAGAGCAGCACATCAATAGCAGCTTCTGGGTAACGCGCTTTTAGCTTGCTGATAAGCGGCGTCGTCAGCAGCATATCCCCATGAAAACGCAGCTTTACAATCAAGATCCGGTTATAGGTAAGGGTTTTGAGGCTCACTCGCTTTCCTTCAGTTAACGCATATAAACCAGAGAATGACCACGCTACCGCCCCTGGCTTTTCAGCTACCAGTGGGCTGCGCGCTATTATCCGGATTGTTCTCAGGCGTAACGTAAATAAATACACAGGCTCTACTATTTTATACTGCTATGGTACTAAAAGCTGTATGCCTCTCACAGTGATAATTACGCTAGGTTGAGGGGGCGTCTGTGCTTGGGGGGCGGGTCCATTTTCCCGTCAGCGTCATGCCAAGGCAGAACGTGACCAGCCACGCCATCAACATATCCCGCGCAAAGAGAATGACATCACTCAAGCCAAACATAAGTAAGGCAAATAACAGCGCAATGGAAAAGTGGCTGCGCAACACAAAAATCGAAAAATAAGAGAGCGCGGCATAAAACAAAATAATCAGTAGCGCACCGGGCCAGCCTTTCAGTGAAAAAGCTTCAATGACATCGTTATGAAGATGCACGTTCAGGTAACCCAGCGCCCCCTTTATGGCGGGTGTCTGCTGTGCGAAGGCGGTGATATGTGCCGCGCGCTGTTCGGCGGATTGTCCGAACGGGGCAACAAGCCCTGCGTCCATGCCGGATTGAACCATGGCAAACCGTGCGCCTACGGACGTTTGACTGTTGTTCTGGTTGTAGCTGCGCACGTCATTGATCAAATCACTGGTGCGTTTATGGATAGTGTCGTGGAACAGCGCAATGCAGAGCGTTAACGTTATGATGGAGCCCAGCAGGCCCTTAAGTAATTTACGTTTATTATGACGCACTTCTGATAACAGAATCATCGCACCAATCAGGGGATAAACAAAAATGGCCGCCCGTGTCTGTGTCAGGATGATGGCACTGGTTACCAGCAAGAAATGGAGTAAATAGAGGTAATATTTGTAGCGCACATTGAGCGTGAGTAATGCCTGCGCACTCAACGCTCCGATAAACGTCATAAAATAGGCCGCGCTGGTTGCCGAGCCAAAGATCAGGCCTACACGGTGCATATCGTGAAAAACTGACTGAAATAGCGCATAAGCCAGCGTCATGATGCAGACTGCGAGGGCGCCAAGTTGCACGATGGGCTGGTTTTTATGTGGCAAGTGGCATGCGGCTCACAGAATAAATGCGCCGAGAATCGCCGCATGTCCGGCAGTGCGATAGCTGGAATAGACATCGGTAAAACGTGTGTCGGGGTGATAGTAAAGTGAAAACCAGACAAGGTTGAGACACCCCGTCAGCAACAGAACGGTGGGCAATATTAACAGGCGTTTGGCGGCGAGAACCTGTTTCACATGCGTAACCACATACAGAGCGGCAGACACACCGGTCAAATAAAACAGCCATCCGGCGATGATGGTACTAAACGGCATGACGGCTAGGGTCAACATGCACCCTGGAAACAGCGTATTTGTGGTTAAAGAGGCGCTTACCGCGGGGTATTTTGCCCAGCTGTATCTTAAATCATTCAACATATCATTGGGTCACGTAGCAAGGGCTATCCCCGTTGTCCCATCCATCTGGGATGACATGAGTGTAGCCCCGGCGCAAGCCTTTACGGAAGCGCGCTTTGCACCGATGTGTGCAGGGAAGTAGCGTCGAGAGGCTGTAAGTCTACCAACTCTGACAGCTTTTGCCGGACCGCATCGGCAGAGATAGCGCTCATGTGATGATTTTCAGATTGTTCTACCACCTGATTGAGCCCATATCCACCAATAAGCCCAGGATCGGTAGGGCCATAGAGTGTGATATTCGGGCGATCCAACGCCGCCGTCAGGTGACTCAGGCCGGTATCGACGGAAACAACCGCTTGTGCCTCCGCCAGTACGGCGGCCACCTGCTGCAAACTCAGGCGCGGTAACACGTCGACGTGTGGAAAGTCGGCTGCAAGGCGCTGCGCTCGCTGATGTTCATGCTCTGTGCCCCAGGGGAGTTTAATGCGCAATCCTGACGGTTGCAGGCTGGCGATCAGTGCGAGCCAGTGAGATTCGGGCCAATGTTTTTCATCACGGGTGGTGGCGTGTAGGAATACCAGATAGCGCCCGGCGTCTTCCGACGGTGCTGCCAGAAAATGCTGGGCAATACCGTAGTCCCCCCGCTCACTGGGCTTTCGATAGCTCAGGCTGGCCGCGAAAAGTTCGCGAATACGCTCGACGGCGTGCTGCTGTCCTGCAATACGGTGCCGGTAGTTATAGAAAATGCTGGCCAGCGGCTCACGCGCGCTGCTGCTGTCTAAACCGTGTTTTTTTCCGCGCGCGAGACGCGTGACCAACAGCGCACTTTTCAGCAGCCCCTGGGCGTCAATTACCGCATCGTACTGGCGCTCTCGCAGCTGTTGCTTAAATTGCGCGAGTTCACGCCGTGTTTCTGCGCTGAACCAGTTTTTACGCCAGCGGCGGATGGCAACGGGGATTACGCGATCAACGGCGGAATGCCAGGTGGGGATTTGGGCAAACCCTTCTTCCACCACCCAGTCAAATCGTAAATTGGGGATGACGCGCATGGCATCCGTCAAAGCAGGCTGCGTGTGCAAGACATCGCCCATGGAAGAGGTTTTAACGATCAGCACCCGCATTAGCGATGTTCCTTTGTCTGGATGTAAGGCGTCAAGGCTTCCAACACGCGCTCAGGCTGAATATCAATCAGGCTTTGGTGATATCCCTGCTCGCCATCGCCTTTGCGCACGCGATGATAGCCAGTAATCAAGCGGATAACGTTGGCCTGATGTGACAGCGGCGGTGTGAAATCCGGACTGCTGGGGCCATAGAGTGCCACCAGAGGACGGTTTAACGCGGCTGCCACGTGCATTAATCCGGAGTCATTGCTGACCACGGAGTGACAGGCGGCAATCAGCACCACGGCTTGATCCAGTGACGTTTTGCCTGCCAGATTGGCGCAAAAGGCACGCAGAGATTCGGGTAACGTATCGCGTATCGCTTCTCCCGCCTCGTTATCCTTGGCTGAGCCGAACAGTACAACGTGATGGCCGCGTTCGATCAGCGTTTGTGCCAGACTGGCATAGTGATAGTGTGGCCAGCGCTTGGCGGGGCCAAATTCAGCGCCGGGGCAGAAACCAATAAGTGAGCGCTCGCTAACTAAATCAAAGGTGGGGAGCACGGCGTCGATTTCTGCCTGTGCGACCTGTAGCTGCGGCCATAACAGCGGCTGTGGAAGATCTTCAGCTCGGTGAGTCTGGTCGCGCGGATAGGCCAGGGCGACATAGCGCTGCACCATCAGGGGAAACGCGGCTTTGTCCAATACCCGCACATCGTTAAGCAAGCCATAACGCATCTCTCCGCGCCAACCGGTGCGTTCTGGCACCTTGGCAAAGAAGGGCACCAGCGCGGATTTAAACGAGTTCGGTAGCACATAGGCGCGATCGTAACCTTGCTCGCGCAACGACACCCCTAAACGCCGACGTTCACCCAACGCCAGCGCCCCGTGCCCGAGCGGCATCGCCAGCGCCTGACGCACTTCCAGCATGCGGTCCAACAGCGGGCGGCACCAAGCCGGTGCCATGACGTCAATCTGTGCATCCGGGTACTGTGCTTTGAGCGAACGATACAGACTGTGGGACATCATCATGTCACCCACCCACGATGGGCCAATCACCAGGATTTTCATAGCGTTTATCTTTTATGTTCTGTTGCTTGGCGGCCAGAAAAATGCCATCGAAGGATGCAATCCGGTGCCTGCTGCTTACCGGGAACGTGCGGCCATACCTACGTGCGGCCGCACATTGTTGTGGCGTTTACGCGGAGCGGTTCAGCCAGGTCAGGTAGTCGCTGACACCTTCAGCCACCGTTTTGAAGGGCTTGTCGTAGCCTGCCGCGCGCAGTTTGGTCAAATCGGCTTGCGTGAAGGCCTGGTAACGGCCTTTCAGTTTTTCAGGGAAAGGAATGTATTCCACCTGGCCTTTCTGGTGGAAATCCAACACGGCATCGGCCACGGCCTGGAATGACTCGGCACGACCCGTTCCGCAGTTGAAAATACCGGAAACGCCGTGCTGCCAGAACCACAGGTTAACCGCAGCCACATCACCAACGTAAATGAAGTCGCGTTGGAAATTTTCGCTGCCGGAGAACAGTTTTGGATTTTCACCCTGATTGATCTGGTTATTCAGATGAAACGCGACGCTCGCCATGCTGCCTTTGTGCCCTTCGCGCGGGCCGTAGACGTTGAAGTAGCGGAAGCCGCAAATCTGGGAATCTGCCTGCGGCAGAATATCGCGCACGTATTGGTCGAACAGGAATTTGGAATAGCCGTAAACGTTCAGCGGCTGTTCGTATTGACGTTCTTCAATAAAGTCGCTGGTGCGCCCGCCGTACGTGGCTGCGGAAGAGGCGTACAGGAACGGGATGCTACGTTCCAGACAGTAGTGCAGCACCTCTTTCGAGTACTGATAGTTATTGTCCATCATGTACTTGCCGTCCCACTCCGTGGTGGAAGAACATGCACCTTCATGGAAGATGGCATCGATATCGCCCAGATCGTCGCCTGCAACGATACTGGCGATGAAGTCTTCCTTGTCCATGTAATCGGTAATGTCCAGATCGAGCAGATTGACAAACTTGGTGCCGTCTTTCAGGTTATCCACCACCAAAATGTCTCGATAACCGATTTCATTCAATGAGTTAACAATGTTGCTGCCGATAAAGCCGGCTCCGCCTGTGACGATGATCATGGGAGTAACCCTTGTAAATCTCGTGGGTGAAGCACCACGCTCCACACTATTTATGACTGCTATCATAACATTTCGTTGCACGACAGACAGTACACCATTTTGTGCTGCCGCAAGGTTTTACCGAGGCAGTGTTGCGGCATGTCGTGACCCGCATGGCATTTTTCAGATTCTGTGGCGTTATCTGTCACCGTAATAAACAGGATTGATTAAGCTGTGTACGGGCTTACACCAAGGAGTGACACCATGCCTGCATCGTTTTATCAGCGTCTGTCCGCGCAACTCATGGCGGCGCGAACCGACGGCCTGTTTAAAGAAGAAAGGATTATCACCACGGCGCAACGTGCGGATATCGAGGTGGCCGACGGCGGCCCTTTGCTGAATTTCTGCGCCAACAACTATCTGGGGCTGGCAGACAACTCAACCCTGATTGCAGCAGCGAAAGCGGGGTTGGACAGCCACGGTTTTGGCATGGCGTCCGTGCGTTTTATTTGCGGCACGCAAGACATTCATAAAACGCTGGAGAATAAGCTGGCGGATTTCCTCGGCATGGAAGATGCCATCCTTTACTCCTTCTGTTTCGACGCTAACGGCGGCCTGTTCGAAACCCTGCTGGGTGACGACGATGCCATCATCTCCGATGCGCTGAATCACGCCTCGATCATTGATGGCGTCCGGTTGTGTAAAGCGCGTCGCTATCGCTATGACAATAACGACATGCAACAACTGGAAGCATAGTTGCAAAAGGCAAAAGCGGAAGGTGCTCGCACGCTGATGGTGGCGACCGACGGCGCCTTTTCAATGGATGGCGTGATCGCCAACCTGAAAGGCATTTGCGATGTGGCAGAGCGTTATGGTGCGCTAGTGATGGTGGATGACTCGCACGCGGTGGGGTTTGTCGGCAAGCAAGGGCGGGGTTCCCATGAATACTGCGATGTAATGGGACGCGTCGATATTCTGACCGGTACGTTGGGCAAAGCGCTGGGCGGTGCGTCTGGTGGCTATGTTGCTGCGCGTAAACCGGTGATTGATTGGCTACGCCAACGCTCCCGGCCTTACCTGTTTTCCAACTCGCTGGCCCCCGCGATTGTCACGGCTTCCATTGCCGTGTTGGATTTGCTGGCACAGGGGGATGCACTGCGTGAACGGTTGTGGAAAAACGCCGCGCTGTTCCGTCAGCGCATGACGGCTGCTGGATTTACGCTGGCGGGTGCCGATCACGCCATTATCCCGGTGATGCTGGGCGATGCACGGCTGGCGCAAGATTTTGCGTTGGCCATGCAGCGTGAGGGAGTATACGTCACCGGCTTCTTCTATCCCGTGGTACCGCAAGGGCAAGCGCGCATTCGCACGCAGATGTCGGCCGCGCACACCACGGCGCAGATAGAACGTGCCATAGCCGCCTTTATTCGGGTTGGAAAACGCCTTGGTGTTGTTAGCTAACGGAGGGAAACGCATGAAAGCACTCGCCAAACTGAAGTCGGAGCCCGGTATCTGGATGATGGATGCGCCGTTGCCGGAGGTAGGCCACAACGACATCATGATCAAGATCCGTAAAACGGCGATTTGTGGTACTGATGTGCATATTTACAACTGGGATAGCTGGTCGCAAAGGACCATTCCGGTTCCAATGATCGTGGGGCACGAATATGTGGGTGAAATCGTTGCCATTGGTCAGGAAGTCAGTGGCTTTCTGATCGGCGATCGCGTGGCGGGAGAAGGGCATATCACCTGCGGTTTTTGCCGTAATTGCCGCGCGGGGAGGCGTCATCTTTGCCGTAACACCATCGGCGTTGGCGTGAATCGTCCCGGTGCCTTTGCTGAATATCTGGTGATCCCGGCATTTAATGCGTTTCCTATTCCCGATGGAATCTCTGATGAGCTGGCCGCGATTTTCGATCCCTTTGGCAATGCCGTGCATACCGCGCTGTCGTTCGATATGGTCGGTGAAGATGTGCTGATTTCAGGCGCGGGTCGATAGGCATTATGGCAGCAGCGGTGTGCCGCCATGTTGGGGCGCGACATGTGGTGATCACCGACGTTAATGAATATCGACTGGAACTTGCGCGCAAAATGGGCGTTACGCGAGCGGTGAATGTGGCGCAAGAGACGCTGGCGGATGTCATGTTGTCGTTGGGGATGCGTGAAGGGTTTGATGTGGGTCTGGAAATGTCCGGCGCGCCAGCTGCGATGCACGCGTTGTTGCATGCCATGAACCACGGTGGGCGGGTGGTGCTGCTTGGCATTCCGCCGGAACCGATGATGGTTGATTGGAACGAAGTGATTTTCAACGGACTGACGATCAAAGGAATCTACGGGCGGGAGATGTTCGAAACCTGGTACAAAATGGCGTCATTAATCCAATCAGGCCTCGATTTAACGCCGATTATCACTCATCACTTTCCAATAGATGACTTTCAGCAGGGCTTTGATGTGATGCGCTCTGGGCAATCCGGAAAAGTGATTTTGCTCTGGGATTAACGGCATTGTAGCGCGCCCCGAGGCCAGGACGCGCTACGCATTTATTTATCCCCGGATGTGACCCAGGTACGCCAGCGCTGCTCAATAAAGTGAACGGGCGCACTGTCACGTAAGCTTTCCCCGATCAGTTTAAAGAAGACGTCGTTACCTACCGGTGGTAGTGGCTGTTTAATCGTACACAGCTGCGGTTTGCGGAACGGTTTACGTGCTGGTTGCGCAGGGCGAGGTTCATAGGGCAGCGTCTGGTAGTGAACCGGTTCATTCAACAACTGGCTGGGGCGCACCAGAACGATATCGGTATCCAGCGTGGGCAACATCTGTTGCAGCACTTTGATAGTCGCGGGGTGCGGGTGGCCGATGGCAATGGCCGAACCGGTACGGCGTGCCAGTTGCACCGCACGATTAAACTGGGTGCGGATATCCGCCTCATTCTGAGTATCGTCTAAAAAGACCTTACGCTTGATCACCTTGACGTGCGTGCCCGCCGCCGCCGGAATGGATTGGCTGCTGCCGATAGTCATGCTGTCGAGAAAGTAGAGCGGATAAGCGTTGAGGGCCTGCATCACCTTTTGCATACCTGGCAAGCTGGAGGTCATGGCGCTGCCCATATGGTTATTTAACCCGACCGCGTAAGGGACGTTATTTACCGCCTGACGGATAATGCGTTCGATCTCTTCACTGCTCATCTCCGGGCGTAGTGTATCTTTCTCGAGAGGCTGTTTTCCCATCGGAGCCATCGGTAGGTGGATCAATATCTCGCGCCCTTGCTGGTGGGCCTTTACTGCCATGTCACGGGCATAGGGCGCGTTGGGCAACACCGCAATGGAGATGGCGGTTGGCATCGCCAGTATCTGATTTTCGTTGTGGGGCCGATAGCCGAAATCATCAATCACAATTGACAGCTTTCCCGCCATCGCCCATGAACAAAATGCCAATAACAAGGTGAAGAGAAGCGGACGGCGTACTTTTCGTAACATCGGTATCAGCAAAATGTTTTCCCTGTTATTTCCCTAACCAAGGTTGTGGGTTGACCGCCTGACCTTGACGGCGAATTTCAAAGTAGAGCGCAGGCTGGCTTTGGCCACCGCTGGTGCCCACTAATGCGATCGGTTGTCCGGCTTTAACCTGTGCGCCGACCGACACCAGTGCGCTCTGGTTATAGCCATACAGGCTCATGTCTCCCTTGCCGTGCTGCAACACCACAACAAGTCCATATCCTTGCAGCCAATCCGCCATCAGCACGGTGCCATCGGCAATGGCCTTGACATCGGTACCCTCTGGTGCCGCGATCACCAATCCCTTCCAGCGCAATTCGCCCTGCAAGGGTTCACCAAAACGGTGTTCAACACGCCCCCTCACTGGCCAGATAGCCTGACCAGCGGGTTGGCCCAACCCGCCGGTGCGTGCCATAAGTGAACGCTCACTTTCCGAGGGTTGGTAACGGCTGCCGCTGCGTTTGGCCTGTTCTTCACGTTCACGCACCTTGGCTGCCTCGCGCGCTTCGCGTTCGGCTCGCGCTTTGGCTTCGCGTTCAGCGCGGGCAATCTGGTCGCGCAGGCGTGCTTCATTCTGTCGTAATTCTGTCAGTTGCTGCTGATCTTTTTCCAGCGAACTTTCCAGCGTGGATAGGGTTTGTTTACGTTCACCCCGCGCTTGCTCCAACGCCTTTTGCTGTGTTTGCTGCTCGGCGAGCAACGTTTTTTGCGTTGCTTGCTTCTGCTCTACCTGCCGTTTCTGTGCGGCGAGCTCGGTGCGGGTGTGTTGCAACTCAGCGATGTTTTGCTGGCGCGCTTCATTCAGGTAACCAAAGTAGGCCAAAATACGCTCGCTGCGCTGGCTCTCTTCACCGCTGAGGATAAGTTGCAAGCCGTTGTGTTGACCCTGACGAAAGGCGGCGTCTAATTGGCGTGCCAGCAGCGCTTCCTGCTGCTTTCTTTGGCTTTCGAGTTTGGTGATGGAGGTTGCCAACGCTTTAAGCTCTTGGCTAAGTGTGGCAAGCGTTCCCGTGGTGTCACGCAGTTGGCGACTGGCCCGGGCGATGGATTGTTCTTGCTGCTGTAACTGGTTGAGCAGCGCGCTGCGTTGCTGTTTCTGCTCTTGAACGCGTTTTTCCTTCTCCGCGATATCCTGTTGCAGCGTCTTGAGCTGTTGCTGATTATCGGCACCGAGCCCGAGCGTCGACCACGCAAAAGCCCCAACGCAAACCGCGCTGATACATATCGCGAGCAGCGCATGTAGCGGCGATTTGCCTGTGCTTGAACCCTGAGCAGGCACACTGCATGGTACTCGGGGCGAGACCACTGACGCTTTCTTATTCATAAGATGGGATTATTTCACGATGGGCAGCCCCTGACCAGTCATCCTACCGCGCTTTTCTCTCTCCGGTAATGAAAGAACCTATTGCAGAGGTGCGCATCTTGGGTAAGGTTTACACAGGATGAACTGCATCAAGCATAGATAAAAAGGGTGCAATACGCATAAAATGGCACAACTGTTAGCGGCGGTCGCTACGATTTTTCTGATTCATGCCACAGATAGAGTTACAGTTTAGCGGCTTACTGGTTGTTACAGGCTGTAATTGCTGTACCGCATAGGTATACTCAGAAACCTTGATTTTTGTTGATTAACTGATTCGGGAGCTGTTACCCCCCATGCAAGAGATTATGTCGTTCGTAAGCAGGCATCCGATTACGAGTATCGGCTGGGTTGCACTGTTGGTTGCCGTTATTGTCATGACCGTGAAAAGTAAGCTTTCCAAGGTGAAAGAAATCGCGCGTGGCGAAGCCATTCAACTTATCAATAAAGAAGAAGCGGTTATCGTTGATTTGCGCAACCGTGATGATTTCCGTCGTGGCCACATTGCCAACGCCATCAACCTGCTGCCTAACGACATTAAGAATGGCTGTCTGGGCGAGTTGGAGAAACACAAAGCGCGCCCTGTGATTGTCGTTTGCGTGAACGGTATCAGCTCGCGTGAATCCGCTGACAACTTGCTGAAAGCCGGTTTTGAACGCGTGTCTGTTCTGAAAGACGGCTTGTCCGGCTGGAGCGGTGAGAATCTTCCGCTGGTGCAGGGTAAATAAGCGCGATAGCGCAAGCCGAATGTCTTTAAAGCATGCCGTAAAGGTATGGTAGGTTGTAACTAGGCGCAGGTTCCCTGCGCGCATTGTTCGATTTTAAATGCACACATTGGCGTCCGCTGCCACACGGTGAATGCGGCGCATTAAAAACGTTAACATTAAAGGTATTAGCCAACATGTCCGAACAAAACTCCGCCGAAATGACTTTTCAGATTCAACGTATTTACACCAAGGATGTCTCTTTTGAAGCGCCGAATGCTCCTCAGGTGTTTCAGCAGGATTGGCAACCGGAAGTTAAACTGGATCTGGATACGGCGTCCAGCCAACTGGCGGAAGACGTGTATGAAGTTGTGCTGCGCGTAACGGTAACCTCGACGCTGGGCGAAAATACTGCGTTCCTGTGTGAAGTTCAGCAAGCGGGTATTTTCACCGTTGGCGGTCTGGAAGGCACACAACTGGCACATTGCCTGGGCGCTTACTGCCCGAACATTCTGTTCCCGTATGCGCGTGAATGTGTGACCAGCATGGTGACACGCGGCACATTCCCGCAGTTGAATCTGGCGCCGGTGAACTTCGATGCGCTGTTCATGAACTATCTGCAACAGCAAACGGAAGGGCAGTCCGCAGAAGGTGAAAACGGCGCACCGCGCCTGGATGCCTGATGAGCACAGCTAATGCTTCCATGACAGTGGTCGGTGCCGGTTCATACGGCACCGCCCTGGCGATTACGCTGGCCCGCAATGGTCACTCCGTGGTGCTGTGGGGACACGATCCTGCGCACATACAGACATTGCAGGCCGCCCGGTGTAACCAGGCGTTCCTGCCGGATGTGCCTTTCCCCGATACGCTGCACCTCGAGTCTGATTTAGCGCAGGCGCTGGCGGCGAGTCGCGATATTTTGGTGGTGGTGCCGAGCCATGTGTTTGGTGACGTGCTGCGTCAGCTAAAACCGCTGCTGCGTGCCGATGCACGCTTGGTGTGGGCGACAAAAGGGTTGGAGGCAGAAACCGGGCGCTTGTTGCAAGATGTGGCGCGGGAAGCATTAGGTGAAGAGATTCCTTTGGCGGTGATTTCTGGTCCGACGTTCGCGAAAGAACTCGCGGCGGGATTACCCACCGCTATCGCGCTGGCCGCGACAGACAAAACGTTTTCTGACGATCTGCAAACGCTGCTGCACTGTGGCAAGAGTTTTCGCGTCTACAGTAACCCCGATCTTATCTGCGTTCAGCTTGGCGGCGCGGTAAAAAATGTGATTGCTATTGGTGCCGGCATGTCCGATGGCATTGGCTTTGGTGCCAATGCGCGCACGGCGCTCATCACGCGTGGGCTGGCGGAAATGACGCGGCTTGGCGTGGCGCTCGGGGCAGACCCCGCCACGTTTATGGGGATGGCCGGGCTGGGCGATCTGGTGTTGACCTGTACCGATAACCAATCCCGTAACCGCCGCTTTGGCATGATGCTGGGTCAGGGGCTGGATGTACAAAGCGCTCAGGACCAGATTGGTCAGGTGGTGGAAGGTTATCGCAACACCAAAGAGGTGCTGGCGTTGGCGCAGCGTCATGGGGTAGAAATGCCCATCAGTGAACAACTGTGGCAGGTTTTATACTGTGGCAAGGCCGCACGCGAAGCGGCGCTTACCCTGCTTGGTAGAACGCGCAAAGACGAAAGCGAGCGCGAATAATATAACGTTATCCTTGAGACCAACGGTGACGCTGGTCTTCTGGCGTTTTTTGGCTTTTATATCGTATGCTTGCGGCTACGCGAGTCTTTGGCGAGCGTGCCGGGCGATAACAATAAATGCAACGTGTCAGCGCATCGCAATGAACGGTGCGGCAGGGGAGTGAAGGCAATGTCGACTGATGAATTGGAATTGGTGTGGGCAAATATCAAAGCAGAAGGCCGGTCGCTGGCTGATTGCGAGCCGATGTTGGCCAGCTTTTTTCATGCCACATTGCTGAAACATGAAAACCTGGGCAGCGCATTGAGTTATATGCCGGCGATCGCCATTCGCGAAGTAGTGGAAGAGGCCTACCGTGCCGATCCGCAAATGATTCTGTCAGCCGCGTGCGACATTCGCGCTGTGTGTCAGCGTGACCCGGCGGTGGATAAATACTCCACGCCGCTGCTTTACCTGAAAGGATTTCATGCGCTTCAGGCCTACCGTATTGGTCATTGGCTCTGGTATCAGGGGCGTAAAGCGCTGGCTATTTATTTTCAGAACCAGATTTCGGTGTCGTTTGGCGTCGATATTCACCCGGCTGCGACCATTGGTTGTGGGATCATGCTCGATCATGCCACCGGGATTGTGATTGGTGAGACGGCGGTGGTGGAAAATGATGTGTCTATCCTGCAATCTGTCACCTTGGGCGGGACCGGGAAAACCAGAGGCGATCGCCATCCCAAGATCCGCGAAGGGGTTATGATTGGCGCGGGTGCCAAAATTCTCGGTAATATTGAAGTTGGGCGCGGAGCAAAAATTGGCGCAGGTTCCGTGGTGTTGCAGCCAGTTCCGGCGCATACCACGGCGGCGGGCGTCCCGGCGCGCATTGTGGGGCACCCGGAAAGCGACAAACCCGCAATGGACATGGATCAATACTTCAATGGGATCAATCGGGGATTTGAATACGGCGATGGGATTTGAGTTCTTCTTACCGTAAGCTGTTTTTCAAATGATTTCCCCTACTTATATCGCATACTATCCGAATATTCAGCTGAGCCAAGATATTTTCTTATAAGAAATATCTCAAATATTGCCGCTTCACCGACAATTCCACGCAATATAACGTGTGAATCCGTCATAATACCGGTTTGGACAGGCTTTTACCCGTGGCCTGTTTCCCTAAACCAGACTTTCCCTGTCATCTGACGGTTCAGGTCTCGCAACAACATTAATGGTTTACGAGAAGCAAAGATGTATCTGATGCGTGTGATATTTACCCTTTACCCTTTACCCTTTTCCCTTTTCCCTTTTCCCTTTTCCCTTTTCTGTTCTCGCTTCCTTCCCTCGCAGCCCCAACGGATTCCGCCGTGGAAATGTCGAAGGCGTCTGTGCAGAGCAATGGGCAGGGCAGTTGGTTGCAAAAAGCCAAATTTAATCTGTCAGAAACCTGGTCGAATTCGTCAAGTCAGGATCTCTATATTCCGGCTATCACCTGGCATAACCGCTGGACTTACGACAAAGAGAAAACCGACAAGTACAATGAACGTCCCTGGGGCGCAGGCTATGGCGTGTCACGTTTGGATGCCGACGGCGATTGGCACGGTCTGTACCTGATGGCGTTCAAAGATTCCTTCAATAAATGGGAGCCTATCGGCGGTTATGGCTTTGAGAAACGCTGGACGCCTACCACGAATCCGGATTTCCAATTGGGTGCGGGTTTCACCGCTGGCGTTACTATGCGGGACAACTGGCACTATATCCCGATTCCGGTGCTATTGCCGCTGGTCTCGGTGAACTATCAGCGCCTCTCTTTTCAGGCGACCTACATTCCTGGCACCTACAACAACGGCAACGTCTTTTTTGCCTGGCTGCGCTGGCAAATCTGATTGTTGGTATATAAACCAAATGTAAACCGCATTGGTCGAGGATTATGCAGCCAATGCGGTACAATGGCCCCTTATCGTTTTTACTAGGGTGTCAGCGTGTTATTACTGGTCATTACCACCATTCTGTGGGCATTTTCTTTCAGCCTGATTGGCGAATATCTGGCGGGGCAGGTCGATAGCTGGTTCTCTGCCATGTTTCGTTTAGTGCTGGCCGCTGTGGTTTTTCTGCCGTTCCTGCGTTGGCGTGGTTATTCAGCCAAAGTACTGGGATTGTACCTGCTGATCGGTGTGATCCAACTGGGCGTGATGTACCTGCTGCTGTTCCGTAGTTATCTCTATCTCGATGTTCCGACGCTGCTGCTGTTTTCAGTAATGACGCCGCTGTACGTCACATTGATTTACGATGTAATCAGCGGGCGACGCTTGCGCTGGGGCTATGCCTTTAGCGCGTTGCTGGCAGTATTGGGGGCCGTAGTCATCCATTATCATGGCGTCAGTGCGCATTTTTGGCATGGTTTTCTGCTGATTCAGGCTGCCAATATTTGCTTCGCCGCAGGGCAAGTAGGCTATAAACGCCTGATGGAGCTGCACCCGATGCCGCAGCACAGTGCGTTTTCCTGGTTTTATCTGGGGGCGGGATTGGTGACGCTGGTAGCGTGGGGACTGTTTGGCAACTTCACCAAACTACCCACCGCCCCGATACAGTGGGGCGTGTTGGTTTTCTTGGGGGCGATTGTCTCCGGCCTGGGCTATTTCATGTGGAACTACGGTGCTACCAAGGTGGATGCGGGCACGCTAAGTATCATGAACAACTTTCACGTCCCTGCCGGACTACTGGTTAACTTCCTCTTCTGGCAGAAGACGCCCGACTGGGGGCGTTTCGCGCTGGGGTCTCTGATTATCCTTGCGGCTTTGTGGGTACACCAGCGCTTGGTCGTGCAGTATCCCGCACGAACGGCAGATGCGAACACGCGTGCTGGCGGGCAGAACGAATAAAGGCTTCAAGTACCGGCTGGCGCTGCTCTCCATCGCGTACCGCAGCGTACAGTCGGCTCCACAATCCTTCACCCAGCGTTTTGGTCACCACCAAACCCTGACGCTCAAAACTTTCCACTACCCAGTGTGGCAGCGCGGCAATACCCATGCGTGCCGCCACCATCTGAATTAGCAATAGGGTGTTATCCACGCTCTTTAACGTTGGACTGATGCCCGCCGGTTGCAGGAAATGACGCCAGATGTCCAAGCGCTGGTGCTGAACCGGATAGATCATCAGGATCTCATCGGCGAGATCCTCCGGTGAAATCGTCTCTTTGCTCGCTAATGCATGGTCTGGTGCCAGTACCAGTCTCACTTCAAAATCAAACATCGGTGAATAGTGGCTTTGTTGAATAAATCGAACTTTCGGCGTGAAACAGGATCAG
>SMLE01000145.1_pt1 | contig 25431 bp, 27 predicted proteins | sample 2451431 | NCBI scaffold set ML178787.1 | reverse complement strand
ATATTAAACGGATGGGCGATATCCAGCGGGAAATGACCCGGCTGGAGACGCAGATTAATGATGAAATCGCACGGTTAACGCATCAGCATGCGGCTGATATTGAGGCCATGAAAGCCCGGATAACCCTGTTGCAAAAAGGTATCCAGACCTGGTGCGACGCCAACCGGGAGGGGCTGACCCAAAACGGAAAAACCAAAACCGTTAATCTGATAACCGGCGAGGTGTCATGGCGTAACCGCCCGCCGTCCGTCTCTCTCAAAGGGATGGACGATATCCTGCAGGCGCTGGAAGAAAACGGGCAACACCACTGCATTATTCGCAAGGCGCAGGTGGATAAACATGCCCTGCTAAAAAATCAGGACACCATCAGGCACCTTAATATTCGCGGCATTACCTTTCATCACCAGCTTGAGGATTTCATTATTACGCCCTTCGAGCAGGAGGTGACCTCATGAGCTATCAGGAAATAAAACATCTGCGCCGCCAAATTGAAAGGCACATAAACCGCGCCATGCATCACCTGCAGGCAGACCATTCCGCCGCTGCGTATTGTGAATTTCAAAATGCCTTCGAGATATTGGCCGAACTCATCGTCACTTTAGAGAAGGAAAACCCGTTATGAGTATTACCTGCATCAGCTGCCATCAGGCAACCCGTCATCTGAATCCTACCCAGGCAGACATTACCCAACAACCGGAAAGCGGCGAGTGGGGAATTGACCTGCTGCTGGCCTGCCCACACTGCGGACAGCCGTATAGCGTCTGGGTACTTAACTGGGATGTCGTGCCACTAAGAGGTATCACGGCAAATTCGCCATCAACGCCACACACCCTCAATAAACCCGCCGATTAACGAGGAGGACATCACCATGTGGATATTAATTTTAGCCATGTACGCCAGTCCTTATAGCGATAATGCTTTTTCCTCCCTACATACACAGGAATTTGACACGGAAACCGCCTGTCAACAGGCCGCTAGACTGTTTGCGGAAAAATTTGAAACGTTCAAGGATATTGATGTCAGGGCAATTTGCGTGAGGAAGTCATAGCGGAAAAGCGGCATGTAAACCATTCAATTGTATAGCGACGATATTCATTTTATAATCCTTCAAACCCCGAAGGATTATTTTTTGCCCATAGCATAAGGAACCCTGACCTCAACCACGACGATAAAGGACGCCACCGATGACCCGACAAAAGTACCTGCAGTTAATCCATATTGCCGCCCACAATCTCAAGCTGGACGACACGACTTACCGCCAGATGCTGCACAGGCTAACCGGGAAAACATCGGCAAAAGCCCTGAATATCGGTCAACTGGCTCAGGTGTTAAACGCCCTGAAAGCCAAAGGCTTCCGCATCCAGTCCCATCACGCCACTACAAAAAAGCAGACTGACCGTCCGCAAATCCAAAAAATGCAAGCCCTGTGGCAGGCAATGGCCGATGAGGGCATTGTCCGTGATGCGTCAGCAACAGCCCTTGCCCACTTTGTTAAACGGGAAACCGGCTGTGATTCGCCTTACTGGCTGGATAGCCAACAGGCCAGCCAGGTTATCGAGAAACTCAAGCAGTGGCAAAAACGCGTGGCGAGGGCAATATCATGCTAGAGAATACCTTTCGTAGCAAAGGGCCAGAGTTACTGGTTGAGCTGGCCGAGCACACCGCCCAGACTGTCAGCCAGATTATCGATGTTGACCCCGCCGTTGCCAGCCAGATAGGCGATGCCGTCGCCAGTCAGATGATGGCGGTCTGGGGTGGGCAGAATGTCTATTTCCCGATGGGGCTGATATGGAAAGTCAGCCAGCGTGACCGGGAGATATTTGCCGACTTCAACGGCCATAACCACCACGCGCTGGCGCGTAAATACAAAGTCTCGCTACAGTGGATTTATTCGGTGGTCAAACGCGTTAAAAAAGAAGAGCTGGCCCGCATCCAGGGCAATCTGTTTGACGATGAGGAGTAAGCAGTCTGGATGGTAGCTTTTTTATTTCACACAATGAAACATGGAGGAAAGCAGAATGACTAACACGATATCGTCCACCTGTAAACCAGGTTTTCTTTTTGGGATTGATGACGTCGGAGAGAAAAACATAATCTATACACTGAGCGTGTATGCCGGCAGCCCCTCTGAAGCGATAACAGATTTAAAAGTGGCACTGCTTGCTTTGGAAGAGAGGAGAAGCCATTTCGCTGAAGGAGAAAATAATACGATGATGATCGGCAATGTGGCCGCAACATCACGATACAAACGCCGCCAAAAGCGTGCTACCATGGCATCTGCTGACCAATCAAGGCTGGAAGGGGAATTAGAAATTCCCAGAACGGTTTTTCCCCTTTCTTAAGAGGGCTGGCCTCTCCAGACCAGTAAAGATGTGCCCGGCGATACAGCTCCATAACCGGGCAATTACTGTTCAATAGTCTCATATCACCACGATGAACTATTCCCTCAGTAATAACCTCATATATTGATGCTGTTCTTATTTCGTCATCATCTTTCTCATCTGCCAGTAATTCCCTGAATTGCTTAACCTCACTAATTTGCTGACAAGCAAATAATGATTGATAGCGGGATGGTTTCTCTGGAAAATAACTGCGTCGTACCAGTTCAAATACCAAGCCAATCAGAAAAGTTTGGCTCAGATCGGTGTGATCTCCCATCATGATGCTAGGGTTACAGAGATTGATGTAGCCGTGTTTTGACAGGCCTTCGGGATGTATTTGATTGAGAAAAGCGGCTAGTTCAGCTTCTTTAAGCGTATAGTGACCTAACTCCACCTCGCAAAACTGAAACAGACCCTTGGCAGAATCAACAGTGTAATACACTTCCATTCAGGGAAGCGTCTTTATGAATAGTAACGCGCAACCACATACTTTGATCGTTCTTTTTTGCATACAAAACATAGCAGTCTCCAACAGTGGTAGTCATAGTGATTGAGAGGTGGATTGTAATTCAGGCGAGGAGATTATTGCAACAACAGAGGATTTGAGTACTGATTTCTGTTTCACTATGTGAAACTTAATTACCGTTACTCGTCCCATATAGATCCAGTTTGTCCCAGGTAGATCCACATTTATCGCACGTTTCCCTTTTAAATATCTCACGTCCTATCAAAATCGTCATCGGTACTGACGTTGAAGCCTATTACCAGGCATTACAGGCCGCCATCGGTAAAACCCCTGAAAATCATGAAGCTGCCGCGCACACCATGCGTCATAAGATGTCACTGTGGGACCGGGCTATTTCACATTTCGCAGAGATCTTCTACCCGCTGTTGCCGGCCTTGATTAGCGGTGGCCTGATTCTCGGCGTCCGCAACGTTATCGGAGACATTCCTCTGGTTGATGGTCAGTCGCTGATCGAACGCAGCCCAATGTGCCGCACGATCTATGATTTTCTCTGGCTGCTGGGTGAGGCCATCTTCTACTACCTGCCCGTTGCAATTTGCTGGTCAGCGGTGAAAAAAATGGGTGACACACCGGTGCTGGGCATCATTCTCGGCATCACGCTCGTTTCCCCCCAGTTGATGAATGCCTATTCTATCGGTCAGCAAATACCTGCGGTGTGGGACTTTGGCATATTCACGATACAGCGTATCGGCTATCAGGCACAGGTAATCCCTTCTCTACTGGCCGGTATTGCGCTGGCGATGATTGAGCTACGTCTTAAAAAATGGATACCGGATTCGCTGCATCTGGTGAGCGTCCCCGTGCTGTCGCTTCTACTGGCGGTATTTCTGGCGCACACGGTTATCGGCCCGGTTGGACGCATGATTGGGGATGGCATTGCCTGGGCTATCGCGAGCGTGATGACGGGCAGTTTTGCCCCAGCCGGTGCCGCACTGTTTGGTTTTTTCTATTCGCTACTGGTGATTACCGGCGTACACCAGACCACATTGGCTATCGATTTGCAAATGATCCAAAGTATGGGACACACCCCGGTTTGGCCACTGATTGCACTGTCCAACATCGCTCAAGGCTCGGCGGTGATTGGCATTATGCTGATCAGTCGCAAGGTGAATGAACGTGAGACGTCTGTGCCAGCGGCGATTTCCGCAATGTTGAGCGTGGCAGAGCCCGCTATGTACGGTATCAACCTCAAATACGGCTTTCCCATGCTGTGTGGCATGATTGGCTCCGCGCTGGTGGCACTCTTGTGCGGCATCGGTGGCGTGATGGCCAACGGCATTGGCGTCGGTGGCTTACCTGGCATTCTGTCCATCAAACCCTCATTTTGGAGCGTCTATCTGGTCGCCATGGCGATCGCCGTCGTGATACCCGTGATACTGACCACCACGGTGTACCGGCGGAAACAACGGCTGGGCGCATTGCCCAATGGGTAATTGCGTCCTATAACTAGCTTACAGGTAAAGCGTAAACAGGTAATGGTATGACAGCACCGCTTCCCTGGTGGCGTACTGGCGTCATCTATCGAATCTATCCTAAAAGTTTTCAGGACAGAACCGGTTCTGGTACCGGAGACCTGCAAGGCATTATTTCGCGCCTAGAGTATCTGCAACAGTTAGGCGTCGATGCGCTGTGGCTTACGCCAGTGTATCCCTCACCGCAGGTGGATAATGGTTACGACGTTGCGGGCTACTGCGACATCGATCCTGTCTATGGCACAATGCACGATATGGAAACGCTGATTGCGCAAGCACACGCGCGCGGCATGCGTATCATTATGGATATGGTGTTTAACCATACGTCTACGCAGCATCCCTGGTTTGTGCAGGCCCAAAAGCCTGACAGCGACTACCGCGCCTTTTACTGCTGGCGCGCGGGAACAGAAACCACACCGCCTAACAACTGGCGTTCAAAATTCGGCGGCAGCGCCTGGCAGTGGCATGCCGCCAGCCAGCAACATTACCTGCATCTGTTCGCGCCACAACAAGCCGATTTGAACTGGGAACACGCACCGGTGCGCGAGGCGTTGCAAGCGGTCTGTCACTTTTGGGCCGACAAAGGGGGGGATGGCCTGCGCTTGGATGTGATCAATCTGGTGTCGAAACTACAGGATTTCCCTTCGGATAGCGAAGGCGACGGTCGGCGCTATTACACCGATGGGCCGCGCATGGTGGAGTTTCTTCACGAATTCAACCGCACTGTATTTTCACCCGCGGACTCATGACCGTCGGTGAAATGTCTTCGACCACATTAGAGAACTGCCAGCATTATGCGCCACTGAAGGGTAATGCATTGTCAATGACGTTTAACTTCCATCATCTGAAAGTGGATTATCCGTGCGGAGAGAAGTGGACGCTGGCAGCCCCAGATTTCGTTGCGTTGAAAGCGTTGTTCAATACCTGGCAACGCGGTATGCATAATAAAGCCTGGAGTGCGCTGTTCTGGTGTAATCACGATCAGCCACGCATCGTTTCTCGCTTTGGCGATGAGGGCGACTATCGCACACCGTCAGCCAAAATGTTGGCAATGGGGCTGCACGGCATGCAGGGCACCCCCTATATTTATCAGGGGGAAGAGATCGGAATGACCAACCCCGGCTATGACACCCTTGAGCACTATCGCGATATAGAAAGCCTGAATGTCTACACGGAACAACTCGCCAAAGGTGAAACGCCAGCGCAGATGTTGCGTATTCTTGCTCACAAATCACGCGATAATGGGCGCAGCCCGATGCAGTGGTCAGGTGCGCCGTCGGCGGGCTTTACGTCAGGCACGCCCTGGATATCCCCCGGAACAGGTTACGCGGACATCAACGTTTCGCAGGCACTTGCCGATCCGCACTCGGTTTTTTACACCTACCAACGGTTGATCGCCCTGCGTAAAGCGCTTCCACTGCTGACCTATGGCGACTATCACGACCTGGACCCTGAGCATCCCACTCTCTGGTTCTATCGCCGCCGCTGGCAGGGACAGCAGTTGCTGGTGCTCGCCAACCTGAGCCGGGAAATACAGTATTACGCGCTGCCTAACCAGCCGTTCCCCCTGCGCTGGAGTCTGCTGCTGAGCAACTATGATGATCCTCCCGTGCACCCGGTGTCATTAACACTGCGCCCTTATGAGGCAATTTATTGGCTGTCTGATACTGAACTCTGAGGGGGAAGGTCGCAATTTACTTCTTCAGCACGGCGAAAAGCTTCAGCGATAAATCACCACAGTGGTCGGGCACAAAGATAGCACAGTGCCCGGAAGCCAGCGCATCCTGCACGCCGGAATGCTCAAGGTCGACGCTAAAGCAGAGGTTTTCCCAATTCACAGGAATGACAGCAGGAATGTGGTTAACCGGTTGTAACGGTTTGTCCTGATTCTCTGCGGCTTGGCGCACACGGACGGTATGCCGTGTGCCAACCTCACACCGCGTCATGATATGCTCACGCAGCCGATGCGAAGGCCAGGAGGAGCGTGCCAGAAGATAAATTTCAGAGACGGAGTCCAGACTATGCGGCTGCAACTGCCCGACCCACAGATGTTCTTTTTCACGCCTCAGCGCGATCCCCACAGCGCTGTCAGGCATACAGGTTTCAAGCAACGCATTAAGCAGTGAAAAAAGAGGCGAAAACACCCCTCCGGGACGAGAATGGTCATAGCGAGGAATGTCAGCCGTGCTCCACGCCTGCGTATAGGGCAACAACGGTCCGGCTAATTTAACCAGCTCGCGATAGACCAATTCCGGATGCAACGCAGTTGCCAGGCTGACTTCACTCAGCACGGACTCGTAGCGATTTAACACATTCAACAACCAAAATAGCGGTATATCAGGCTGCCCCTGCTTTCTGGGATGTTCATGACGCAGTGCCAGCAGGCGGCTACGTTTGATGCGAGAACGCAACAACAGTTGCTTCGACTGCGCCATCAGCATCGGCGATGAGGAAAACGTTAGCAACGGTGGAATGAACGAGGAATCGATTTCCCACCGCCCTTGCCCATTGCGATTAAGTCGCGCAATAGGATACGTTTGATAACCACGGTTTTCATCAACGCTAAAGCGTACACATATTGCAGCGCTCACGGCCACACCGTTTTCTCGGGGTCCGCTATCCGGCGTTTTCACTCTATAGGCTACTGCAGGCGATTCCTGCACACGAGAATGGCGAGGTAGCAATTCGCACCGGCGCTCGTTGGAAGGGAGCGCCAACAGCACATCTACCTGTTGCAGCTGTTGTGCCAACCGCTGATCCAACGGTACTGTACAAGAAAGCGCAGGCAAACCGGCAGAGTCAATCCACGTGCCGTCGGGCAAACACAGACGCAGTTGCTTTAGCGTTAAACACTGATGCTGTATCGCCTCTTCATCAAGTTGTAACGCTTCGACACCCCATGTATTTGACAATGACTGGAATAAAGCGTGTTTGCGGCTCAGTCTGTTCTGCTCCGAAGTAAGCAGAGATGGCCGGGAAGAAAGCAAGGTGCCTCTGTTCCATCGAGGCCTTGGCGTCTTCATGCTTGATGGTTCTCCTCAATATCTTCATGCATTCTGGCAATGCCGGTTTATACAGCAGAGTATCTCAACCGACGTGTATGATGATAATACCTGCACCAGCCCCGAACCCAGGGCATTAATGCACTTATCCGTTAGTGATATTATTGACAGGTAAGAGTAACGTTAATGACGGCAACACATTAGCAGATATGGTAGCCAGGAAGAAACAAATTTACCCGTAGAAAAAACAAATGAGAATCTTCGCTTATCAAAAAGATATTTAGCCTCGATAAAAAAGTGACGAATTTATTCCGTTGCACGCGTGTAATATAATAACAACAAGATAATATTTTCCTGAATATAGTCAGTGTATCAAGAAAGGTCAAAAAACAGCACGGCAACAATCACATTATCACCGTACCCATTGAAAAATAACGTTAACGGCGCGCCAACAGCAGGCCAATCACTAACCCTAACGATGCACCAACGCCAACACCGTGCCACGGTTTTTTATGCACATAGCCGTCCGCACGATTCGCCACTTGTTTTGCTTTCGCATAATAACTGTCGGAAATACCCAATCTCGCTTTAACTTCCAATAGGGCATTCTCCGCATTTTTCTTTAACGTTATATAGGCTTCATCTGCGCTGTCACCAGAATAACGTAATATATCGTGTAACGTATCTGCTAATAATTTAGCGTCGTCTTCAATCCGAATATCTTCAGCGGGTTGTTTTTTCTCAGCCATTATCTACTCCATGTTATTTCACACAACGGTAGATTAACTATAGTCAAGTTCTCCGCACCTTAGGGGCCTTGATGACCACAGATCATTCCGAAAATACCAATAAGGGTAAAAATCAGACCAACATGACACCCTGATGCGCAAAAAAAATCCGCCGCAACCCGTCATGGCTGCGGCGGCTTTATAGCGCAACGCTAGTGCATTACATCAGCGGCTGCGCCATCTGCACCAGTGAAATCAGCGGTTGTGGATACAGACCCAGCAGCAGTACCGCGATGGCGGAAATCAGCACCACCACGCCACCGGCGGTCAGCGCCCAATTATTGGGCGTATCACGCTGACGTTCTTGCGGTGCGGTCAGATACAGGCTAACCATGACACGCAGATAGTAGTAGAGACCTATAGCACTCCCCACCACCACCGCACCCGTCAGCCACCACAGCTTGGCGTCAACGCCCACGGCCAGCACATAGAATTTGCCGAAGAAGCCCAGCGTCATCGGGATACCTGCCAGAGAGAGCATCATCACCGTCATGACCGCAGACAGAATCGGTTTATGCCAGAACAGCCCGCGATAAGAGAACAGGGAATCCGCGTCCGGCCCACGGTACGGGCTGGACATCATACTGACAACCCCGAAGGCGCCCAGGCTGCTGAACAGGTAACCCGCCAGATAGACCCCCACGGTTTCCAATGCCAACTGGTGAGTTTGCACGGCAATCAGTGCCACCAGCAGGTAACCGAGGTGAGCGATGGAAGAGTAACCGAGCAGACGTTTAATATTGCTTTGCGCAACCGCCATCAGGTTACCAAACAGGATGGAGGCAAACGCGATCACACCCAGTGCGGTTCTAACCGAGTCACTGTCAACCATAGGTGCATAAAGGAAAAGACGCATTACTGCACCAAAAATAGCGATCTTGCTGGCGGTCGCCAGGAAGGTCGACACTGGCGCCGGGGCACCTTGATACACGTCCGGCGTCCAGAGGTGGAACGGCACTAACGAGAGTTTGAACCCCAAACCGACAATCATCATACCGAGGCCGGCCAGCAGCAGCGGCTCATGCAGCGTACGATCCGCCATACGCGCCCCCAGGCTGGCAAAGCTCAAGTTGCCAGAATCGGCATACACCAGCGCCATCCCAAATAGCAGGAAGCACGAAGCGGCAGCAGATAGCAGCATGTATTTGATGCCCGCTTCCAGCGAGCGACGCTGACGAAACGCATAGCTCACCAGACCGAATAGCGGCAGTGAAATAAGTTCAATGCCGATGAACAGCGACGCCAAATGGTTGGCACTTGCCAGCAGAACCCCGCCCAGGGCAGCAATTGCCACCAGCAGATAAAACTCGTCACGGTTATCCGGATAGCCTTCCAGCCACGGGTAAGCGAACGTGCAGGTTGCCAGGCTGGCAAGCAGCACTAACGCGGTGTAGAACATCGAGAAACCGTCTACCCGCAGCAGCGGCGTCACGTCCATCGGACCGGCGTTACCCACCAGAATCAGCGAGAACAACGCGATGTTAAGGCCGATCACCGTGACAGTGGCATTGAAGAAATGGTTGCGTCGCCACGCAATGCACAGCATCACAACCACGGCGGTCAAACCGACGATTAACAGCGGCAGAAGCGCGACCAGGTGTTGAAGAGTTATTGTCATGGCGAATTACGGCCTTGTCGTTGAAAGTGTTGAATCAGTCACTGATGACATAAACCAATGCTGGATATTAGCCATTGCCGCATCAGACGTATTCAGGATGGTCTGCGGGAACAACCCGAGCAGCACCAGCAATACCACCAGCAACATCACCATCGACAATTCACGGGTGGACAGCCCCGGCAGTTTTTCCTCGGATTTTGGCGTGCCGTAGTACGCGCGTTGCATCATCACCAGCGAGTAGACGGAGGCAAACACCAAACCAAACGTCGAAATTACGGTGATCACCGGCACCACAGGGTAGCTACCGAACAGAATCATAAACTCGCCGACGAAGTTGCCGGTGCCAGGCATACCCAAGGTCGCCACCGCAAAAAACAGCGACAACGCGGGCAAGAAACGAATGCGCGCCCACAGGCCGCCCATCTGGCGCAGATCGCGCGTATGTAAGCGTTCGTAAAGCTGACCGCAAAGAATAAACAGACCGGCCGCAGAAAGCCCGTGCGCAATCATTTGAATGACCGCCCCTTGATACGCCAGGTGGCTACCGGAGTAGATGGCGATCATGACAAAGCCCATATGTGACACCGAAGTGTAAGCAATCAGGCGCTTGATATCGGTCTGCATAAACGCCATCCAGGCACCATAGAAGATACCTATAACGCCCAGCCACATCGCGATGGGAGCAAATTCATGGGATGCATTGGGGAACAGCGGCAGGCTGAAACGCAGAAGGCCGTAGGCCGCGGTTTTCAGCAAGATACCCGCCAGGTCAACAGAACCCGCCGTAGGAGCCTGACTGTGCGCATCCGGCAACCAGCCGTGCAGCGGCACCACAGGCATTTTCACGGCAAAGACGATAAAGAAGCCCAGCATCAGCATGTATTCCACGCCGCGCGACATCGGGGTTTTCAACAAATCGGTGTAGTTAAAGGTCCACACCCCGGTGGCATCGTGATGCACAAACACCAGCGCCAGAATGGCAATCAGCATGATCAGACCGCTGGCCTGGGTGTAGATGAAGAACTTGGTGGCCGCGGTAATACGCGTTTTCCCGTCGGAACCTTTGTGTCCCCACAGTGCGATGAGGAAATACATCGGCACCAGCATCATCTCCCAGAAGAAGAAGAACAGGAACATATCAATTGCCAGGAACACGCCAATCACACCGCCCAGGATCCACAGCAGGTTCAGGTGGAAGAACCCCTGATAACGCTGAATTTCATTCCACGAACAGAGGATTGCCAACACCCCCAGCAGGCCGGTCAACACGACCATCAGCAGCGACAACCCATCCAGCGCCAGGTGGATACCGATACCGAAGCGCGGGATCCACGACACGTTGTATTCAGACTGCCAGAGCGGCACATCAGCCTGCGCCGTTAAAGAGTAGCCGCCCTGCGACCAAAGCAGCAGCGACAGCACCAGCGTTAACCCCATCGATATCAGTGCGATCCAGCGCGGCACGCGGGTGCCAAAGCGCTCGAGCTGCCAGCACAGCAGGCCGCCGATAAAGGGGAGAAGTATTAGCCAAGGTAGTAGCATGGCGTTTTGCGTCCCTAATTTTAAGAAATCTGAAAACTTGCTGTGGCGGAAGCCATGACTCTTGGCCTCCCGCCCCTGCGCATCATTACTGCGTGTCTTTCATCGCGTTTATCTCACGGCACTGTTTCATCAGATAACAGGCCATCAGATAAACTGTAACAATGCCAGCACCACAACCGCCCCTACGCCCATTGACGCAACATACCAGCGCAGCTGACCATTCTGACTGACGGCCAACCCCTTGTTGCCCCAACGCACCACTACGGCAGGCAAGCCCATCATCGCGTTCAACGGGTCGCGCTGTAGCAATTTGGCAATCGCCAGATACGGTTGTACGAAGACTTTGTCATACAGCCAGTCAAATCCCCAGGCGTGGAACCACCAGGTGGAGAAGAAGCGACCCGGTGCACTCTGCGCTACGCTGGTCACGAACTGACGTTTACCCAGCCACAGCAAGGCAGCCAGCAGAATACCGGCAATCGCTACCACGCCAGACGCGATTTCCAACGTCAAGGTACGGTCATGGCCTAGTTCCGTGGTCTGCGGCAGCACGCCGTGCAACGGCGGCACAATCAGTGCACCAACGAAAGTGGAGAGCACCATCAGCACCAGCAAAGGAATGTGGTGAGACAGTCCTTTGCCTGCGTGCGCTTTGGTCTTCGCTTCACCATGAAACACAATGAAAATCATGCGGAAGGTATAAAGCGACGTCATAAACGCCCCGGCCAGCCCCGCCATCATCAGATCCATATGACCGTTAGCCCAGGCGCCCGCCAGAATTTCATCTTTACTGAAGAAGCCTGCGGTAACCAACGGCAGCGCTGCCAACGCCGAGCCGCCAATCAGGAAGCTGACATACACCAGCGGAATCGTTTTACGCAGCCCGCCCATCTTGAAGATGTTCTGTTCGTGATGGCAGGCGAGAATCACCGAGCCGGAGGCCAAGAACAGCAATGCTTTAAAGAAGGCATGCGTCATCAGGTGGAAAATCGCCGCGTCCCACGCCTGCACGCCCAACGCCAGGAACATGTAACCGATCTGGCTCATGGTGGAGTAGGCCAACACGCGTTTGATGTCGCTTTGTACCAGTGCGGCAAACCCCGCCAGCACCAGTGTTACGGCACCGACAACGCCCACCAGATGCAGCACATCTGGCACCATCAGGAACAAGCCGTGCGTACGGGCAATCAGGTAAACCCCTGCCGTCACCATGGTCGCAGCGTGAATCAACGCAGAGACGGGAGTCGGGCCAGCCATCGCATCCGCCAGCCACGTTTGCAGCGGCAACTGGGCAGATTTACCCACAGCGCCCCCCAGCAACATCAGCGTTGCCCAGGTAATCGCCGGAGACCCTTCTGCCAGTTTCTGCGGTGCCAACACCATCAGTTCGCGGAAATTGAGCGTACCCAGTTCTTTGAACAGGATGAACAGCGCGAACGCCAGGAACACGTCACCGACGCGCGTCACGACGAAGGCTTTCATCGCCGCTGCACCGTTCTTCGGATTGGTGTAGTAGAAACCGATCAGCAGATAACTGCACAGCCCTACCCCTTCCCAGCCGAGATACATCAGCAGCAGGTTGTCCGCCAACACCAGAATCACCATGCTGGCAATAAACAGGTTGGTGTAGGCGAAGAAGCGAGAGTACCCCTCTTCACCGCGCATGTACCAGGAGGCGAACAGATGGATAAAGAAGCCTACGCCCGTCACTACCGACAGCATGGTAAGAGACAGGCCATCCAGCGCCAGACGGAAGGCAATATCAAAGTTGCCTACTGCCATCCAGGTCCACAGATGTTGATTGAAAAAGGTCACGCCGCCTTCATGGTGCTGCGCAAAGAAATCAATCGCGACCCAGCAGGTGGTCAATGCGGCCAACCCGATAGAACCCACGCCCACGGTCGCGGCGGTGTTTTCCGACCAACGACCGCGTGAAAATGCCAACAGCAAAAAGCCGAGCAGCGGGAATAATATTGTTAAGTAGAGTAAGTTCATCCGCGCATCTCACTGACAGTATCGATATTCAGGGTATGACGACGGCGATACATCTGGAGCAAGAGCGCCAGACCGATACTGGCTTCCGCTGCCGCCAGCGTGATCGCCAGAACATACATCACCTGCCCATCCGCGTGCCCCCAATAGCTGCCGGCAACCACAAACGCCAGCGCGGCGGCATTGATCATCACTTCCAGACTGATCAGCATAAACAATAGGTTACGCCGAATAATCAGACCAGTCAGCCCGAGCAGAAATAAAATGGCAGCCAGGGCTAGCCCATGTTGTAACGGGATCATGCGCGCTCCTCCGCCAGTTTCTTCTCTGCATCTTCTTTCGGCTGCTTATCGAGCATTTTGTCTTCACGGCCTACGTGGAACGCAACCACCAGCCCGGCCAGCAGCAGCATGGAGGCCAGTTCAACCGCCAGCACATACGGCCCAAACAGCGTGATCCCCACGGCTTTGGCGTCGATTACCGCACCGGAAATATCCGCGCCGCTCAGGCTGAAAATCGCCCTGACCACCACAATCAGCAGCAGCAGCGAAAGCAGACCAGGACCAATCCACACACCCGGCTTCAGCCAGGCGCTTTCCTGCTCGGTTACGCTGTTGCCAAGGTTGAGCATCATCACCACAAACACGAACAGCACCATTATGGCACCGGCATAAACGATGATTTCCACCGCACCGGCGAAATAGGCCCCCAGCGAGAAAAATACGCCGGAGATAGCCAGCAGCGAGACGATTAAATACAACAATGCATGTACGGGGTTAGTGTGGGTAATCACACGTATGGTCGCCAGAATGGCGATTAACCCCGATGCATAAAACGCGAATTCCATGCTCGGCTCCTTAGGGCAACAGGCCTTTGACATCAATGGGTTTGGCTTCGTTTTCGGCGTCGCCCTTCTCTTTCCCATCGATAGCCATACCCGCCATCCGGTAGAAGTTGTATTCCGGGTATTTACCGGGCCCAGAGATCAACAGATCTTGTTTTTCGTACACCAGATCCTGGCGCTTGTACTCGCCCATTTCAAAATCCGGCGTCAACTGAATCGCGGTGGTCGGGCACGCTTCTTCGCAAAACCCGCAAAAAATGCAACGCGAGAAGTTGATGCGGAAAAATTCGGGATACCAACGGCCATCCTTCATTTCCGCTTTCTGCAACGAGATACAGCCGACCGGACAAGCCACGGCGCACAGGTTACAAGCAACACAGCGCTCCTCACCATCCGGATCGCGCGTCAGCACAATACGACCACGGTAGCGTGGGGGTGGGTTAACCGGCTCTTCCGGATACATTTTGGTTTCACGCTTTTTGAAGGCGTTGGACCCGACCATACAGATACTGCGTACCTGGGTACCGAAACCAACCACAATGTCTTTTATCTTCATGGTTCAGTTCCCTTTAGTGTGCGTTGTACAAAATCACGGCCGCCGTCGCCAGCAGATTGAGCAGCGTTAACGGCAAACAGACGGTCCACCCGAAGGTCATCACCTGGTCATAGCGCGGACGCGGCAACGAGGCACGGATCAGGATGAACATCATCATGAAGAAGCCGGTTTTCAGCGCAAACCAAACGAAAGGCGGTAAGAATGGCCCATGCCAGCCACCGAAGAACAGCGTTACCATCAGAGCCGATACGGTCACGATGCCAATGTATTCCCCCACAAAGAACAGACCGAATTTCATACCGGAATATTCAATGTGGTAACCATCCGCCAGTTCCTGCTCCGCTTCCGGTTGATCGAAAGGATGGCGGTGACACACCGCCACACCGGCGATAGCAAACGTCACAAAACCGAAGAACTGCGGAATCACGTTCCATAAGTGCGCTTGGGATTCGACGATATCGCGCATGTTGAACGAGCCCGCCTGTGCGACCACACCCATCAGCGATAGGCCGAGAAACACTTCGTAGCTCAGCGTTTGCGCTGATGCGCGCACCGCCCCCAACAGAGAGTATTTGTTACCGCTCGCCCAACCGGCGAACAGCACGGCATACACCGCCAGTCCCGCCATCATCAGGAAGAACAGCAGGCCGATGTTTAAATCGGCAACGCCCCAGGTCGGAGTGACTGGCACAATGGCAAACGAAAGCAACAGCGAAGTAAAGGCAATCACCGGTGCCAGCGTGAAAATCACGCGGTCGGTAAAGCGCGGCACCCAATCCTCTTTTAAGAACATCTTGATCATGTCAGCGACCAGCTGCAACGACCCGCCCCAGCCTACACGGTTTGGCCCGTAACGCCCCTGGAACAGCCCGAGAAGACGACGTTCGCCCATACTCATGAAGGCGCCGCAGGTGACTACCACCAGCAGGATCACCACGGCTTTACCGACGGCGATCAAGGTATCCATAACCTCCGGTGTTAACCAGCTCATTGTGCAGCCTCCCGCAGACTTTCAATGGTTGCCCCTGCCAACGACGGCGCAATACCCGGGAACCCTAACGGCAATCCAACCTGTCCCTGACGCAAAGCGTCGCTCAGGCGCAACGGCAGACGCAGGGTCTGCCCCTGACAGCGCAGCTCAAGCAGCGCGCCTGCGTTAACGCCGAGCAGCGCCGCATCGGCGAGACTGACCATCACGTAAGCCTCATCCATACGTTGTTGGATAACTGTAGAGCGCTGTGTCATCTCTTCACTACCGAACAGATGGTAGTAAGGTGCTACACGCCACTGTCCAGGCTGTGCGTTAAACGCTGCCGGAATGGCGTCGAAGTAGCCCAGTTGGCCTTCGCCCGCTTCGATCAAACGCACACCCGGATCGCCGTGGCGCAGATGACCGCCCACTTCGTCCTGGAATTTGTTCCATGCCTGCGGGGAATTCCAACCGGGAGACCAGGCAAACGGAATCTGCTGACGCGCGGCAGTCGGGCTGTTGTTTCCTTCCATCGAGAAGGCGAACATCGTGTCTTTGTCTTGTGGCTGACGCGGTTCATGCACGCTGATATTGGCGCGCATTGAGGTACGGCCACTGGAGCGATTGGGTGAACGCGCCAGTTTCTGCCCGTTGATACGGAAATTGGCGTCTGGCGCAGCGTCTTTGATACCTGCTAACTGCGGCAACGCCGTCACACAGGCATCAATCACGTGATCCAGTTGTGTCCAATCGACCTTACGACTCTGATAGGTGGTTGCCAGCGAATGCAACCAACGCCAGCTTTCCAGCATTACCACGCTGTTGTCATAATAGGCCGGATCGTATACCTGGAAGAAACGTTGAGCGCGGCCTTCCTGATTGATCAGCGTACCGTCGCTTTCAGCAAAGCTGGCGGCAGAGAGGATCAACGACGCTTTATCCATGATCGCGGTGCGCTGATGATCCAGCACGATCAGATTGGTGGCTTTAGCCAGCGCCGCATCCACACGCGCCTGCGGGGCATGACGATAGAGATCGTTTTCCAGCACCACCACGCTATCGGCAGCACCGCTCTCCAACTGTGCCAGCGCATCGTCCAGCGAACCGCCGCCAATCATTGACAGGCCGATACTGTTTGCAGCGGAGGCAACAAAGGTCACTCCGACATCAGAACCGCGTTGTTTAAGCGCTTTCGCCACGTTGGCAGCCGCTTCGATAATCGCTTCGCTACCAGAATGGGTACCGGAGATAATCAGCGGTTTTTTCGCACCAGCCAGTGCCTGCACGATAACGTCAACTTTCGGTGCCAGCGAAGCATCCAAATCGGTGACTGCCGGGGCATTTTCATCCAACGCGTGAGCGATAGCGAAGCCAAGGCGCGCCTGATCCTCTACCGGTGCACGGTAGTTCCAGGCAGCGATATCATCCAGACGCGTTTTATCTACCGATGTCATAAACAATGGATGCTTGGCGTGTTGGCCGATGTTGAGAATGGCCGCAATCTGCCAGTCTGCCACTTTTTGTGCAGCCGCCATCTCACGCGCTTTCCCCTTCACCGCCTGACGTACCGCCAGCGCAATACGTGCACCGGTTTGGGTCAAATCTTCACCCAGCACCAGTACGGCGTCATAGCTTTCAATATCACGCAGCATCGGGGTGCGTACACCGCTGTCGCGCAACACGTTAAGAATCAGCTGTAAACGTGCCTGCTCAGCGTGGGCAATACCGGTGTAGAAGCTTTCCGCCCCCACCAGTTCGCGCAGCGCAAAGTTGCTTTCTACGCTGGCACGCGGAGAGCCGATGCCGATGACGCGTTTTGACTGGCGCAGCACATCCGCCGCACCTTGCAGCGCCTGATCGGCGTTCAGAGCAATCCAGTCATCACCACGACGCTGCAATGGCTGACGCGGACGATCTTTCGCGTTGACGTAGCCATAACCAAAACGGCCACGGTCACACAGGAAATAGTGGTTCACGCTACCGTTGTAGCGGTTTTCGATACGACGCAGCTCACCGTAACGTTCGCCCGGGCTGGTGTTACACCCGACGCTGCACTGCTGGCAGACGCTGGGCGCAAACTGCATATCCCATTTGCGGTTATAGCGCGCAGAGTGGGTTTTATCGGTGAACACCCCGGTAGGACACACTTCGACCAGGTTGCCGGAAAATTCGCTTTCCAGTACGCCATCTTCAGGACGGCCAAAGTAGACGTTGTCATGGGCACCATACACGCCCAGATCGCTACCACCGGCGTAATCCTTGTAGTAACGCACACAGCGATAGCAGGCGATGCAGCGGTTCATCTCATGAGAGATAAACGGCCCCAGATCCTGATTGCGGTGAGTACGTTTGGTAAAGCGATAACGGCGGAAGTTGTGTCCCGTCATCACCGTCATATCCTGCAAATGACAGTTGCCACCCTCTTCGCAGACCGGGCAGTCGTGCGGGTGGTTGGTCATGAGGAATTCGACGATGGTTTTACGGAACAGTTTGGCTTCCTCATCGTCGATGGCGATAAACGCGCCATCGGTTGCGGGGGTCATGCAGGACATGACCAGACGGCCACGCGTGTCCTCCGCATTCTGGTACTGCTTCACCGCGCAGAGGCGGCAGGAACCGACGCTACCCAGCGCGGGATGCCAGCAAAAGTAAGGAATATCAAGCCCCAGAGTCAGACAAGCCTCTAGCAGGTTGTCCGAGCCGTTCACCTCATACTCTTTGCCGTCTACATGAATCGTAGCCATAGTCAGCATGCTTCCATAATGGCCCGTGTTGCCACAGGCGCTAATCAAAAATTCTGTAATAAGAGCAGGCTATCCGCCAGCGGAGACGTGCTTCGTCTCCTGTTATTGTCGGCTTGATTACCAACGCTCTTTCAGCAGGTTAGGCTGAATACCGCCAATCGCTTTGGTATTTCCCAGATAGTGCGGCGCAATACCCGTTTCAAATTCGTCACGGAAATACTTGATAGCACTTTGCAGCGGCTCAACGGCACCTGGCGCATGGGCGCAGAAGGTGTTGCCCGGCCCAAGGAAGCGGCACAGTTGCTCCAGCGTTTCAATATCGCCGGGTTGCCCTTCGCCTCGCTCCAGCGCACGCAGGATCTTCACACTCCACGGTAAACCATCGCGGCACGGCGTACACCAGCCACAGGATTCACGGGCAAAAAACTCTTCCAGATTGCGCGTCAGCCCCACCATGTTGATCTCGTGATCGACCGCCATGGCCAACGCGGTGCCGAGACGGCTGCCTGCCTTGGCGATATGTTCAAAATCCATCGGCAGGTCAAGGTGCGCTTCGGTGAGGAAGTCGGTACCCGCGCCACCCGGCTGCCAGGCTTTGAATTTAAGCCCGTCGCGCATGCCGCCCGCGTAGTCTTCCAAAATCTCACGCGCTGAGGTGCCAAACGGCAGTTCCCACAAACCGGGGTTTTTCACCCGGCCAGAGAATCCCATCAGCTTGGTGCCTGCATCCTTACTCTTGCCAGCAGACAGCCCCTGATACCATTCTGCACCGTGCGCGATAATCGCAGGCACGTTACACAGGGTTTCCACGTTGTTTACGCAGGTCGGCTTGCCCCATGCACCGGCAGAGGCCGGGAACGGTGGTTTGGAGCGCGGATTCGCGCGGCGGCCTTCCAGTGAGTTAATCAGCGCGGTTTCTTCACCACAGATATAGCGCCCGGCACCGGTGTGCACGAACAGCTCGAAATCGAATCCGCTGCCGAGAATATTTTTACCAAGAAGGCCCGCCTGTTTAGCTTCTTCGATGGCGCGACGCAGGTTAACGGCAGCCTCTACGTATTCGCCACGCAGAAAGATATAGCCGCGATAGGCCTTGAGGGCGAATGCGCTGATCAACATGCCTTCCACCAGCAGGTGCGGCAGTTGTTCCATCAGCAAACGGTCTTTGTAAGTGCCCGGCTCCATCTCATCCGCATTACACAGCAGATAGCGAATGTTCATGCTTTCGTCTTTCGGCATCAGGCTCCATTTCAGACCGGTGGAGAAGCCTGCACCGCCGCGCCCTTTCAGGCCCGCATCTTTTACCAGGCTAACCACTTCATCCGGTGTCATGCCGCTGAGCGCTTTCTGCGCCGCCGCATACCCATTCTTTGCGCGGTATTCGTCAATCCATACCGGCTGCTTGTCATCACGCAGACGCCAGGTCAGCGGATGCTGTTCGGGCGTCAAAATCCTGTTCATACTCATTGATACGGCTCCAATAGCGAATCGATATCGTCAGGCTTGACATGGCTGTGCGTATCCTCGTCGATCATCATCGACGGGCCTTTGTCACAGTTGCCCAGGCAACAGGTCGGCAACAGGGTAAAACGACCGTCAAAGGTGGTTTGACCGGGCTTGATCTTCAGTTTTCGTTCCAGCGCCGCTTGCACGCCCTGAAAACCATTGATGTAGCACACCACGCTGTCGCAATAGCGAATCACGTGACGCCCAACCGGTTGACGGAAAATCTGGCTGTAAAACGTCGCCACCCCTTCCACATCGCTGGCCGGAATCCCCAGAATGTCGGCAATGGCATGGATAGCGCCATCCGGCACCCAGCCACGATGTTTCTGAACAATTTTCAGCGCTTCGATGGACGCCGCGCGCGCATCTTCGTAGTGATGTTTTTCATGCTCGATGGCATCGCGCTCAGCATCGCTCAATACAAAAACAGACTCGTTCGGCGCGGCATCGGCTGCAGCGTTAATAGGTTGTTGAGTGTCTTGATCATGCATAATTAGCGATCCACATCTGACATAACGAAATCAATACTCCCGAGGTACACGATCAGGTCAGATACCAGACAACCGCGAATCACGGAAGGGATCTGCTGCAAGTGCGCGTAGCTTGGGGTGCGAATACGGGTGCGGTAGCTCATGGTGCCGCCGTCGCTGGTCAGGTAATAACTGTTGATGCCTTTCGTCGCTTCGATCATCTGGAACGATTCGTTTTCCGGCATCACCGGGCCCCAGGACACCTGGAGGAAGTGGTTGATCAGCGTTTCAATGTGCTGCAACGTGCGCTCTTTCGGCGGCGGCGTAGTCAGCGGGTGATCGGCTTTGAACGGGCCTTCCGGCATATTGTTCAGGCACTGTTCCAGAATCCGCAGACTCTGGCGCAGCTCTTCCACTTTCAGCATCACGCGGGCATAGCAGTCACTGATGCCGTCGCCGACCGGTACGTCAAAGTCAAAGTTTTCATAGCCGGAATACGGACGCCATTTACGCACGTCAAACGCGATACCGGTAGCACGCAACCCCGCCCCAGTGACGCCCCACTCCAGCGCTTCTTTAGCGTTGTACGCCGCTACGCCTTGAGTACGTCCTTTGAGGATGGTGTTTTTCAGCGCAGCGGTAACGTAGGTATCCAGACGCTTGGGCATCCAGTCCAAAAACTCACGCAGCAGACGTTCCCAGCCGCGCGGCAGATCGTGTGCCACGCCACCGATGCGGAACCAGGCTGGGTGCATACGGAAACCGGTGATGGCTTCCACCAAATCATAAATTTTCTGGCGATCGGTAAAGGCAAAAAAGACCGGCGTCATCGCACCGACGTCTTGAATAAAGGTACTGATGTAGAGCAGGTGGCTGTTTATTCTGAACAGCTCTGAGAGCATGACGCGGATAACGTTCACACGTTCCGGCACCACGATCCCTGCCAGTTTCTCTACGGCTAACACATAGGGCATTTCATTGACGCAGCCGCCCAGGTACTCGATACGGTCTGTATACGGGATATAGCTGTGCCAGGACTGGCGCTCGCCCATTTTCTCCGCACCACGGTGGTGATAGCCCACATCAGGAATACAATCGACAACCTCTTCACCATCCAGTTGCAGGATGATGCGGAACGCCCCGTGTGATGAGGGGTGATTCGGACCGAGGTTAAGGAACATGAAATCTTCGTTTTCCGTCCCGCGCTTCATGCCCCAGTCTTCGGGCTTGAAAGTCAGAGATTCCATTTCCAGATCTTCTTTCTGCTTGGTCAGCACAAAGGGATCGAATTCGGTGGCACGCGCCGGGTAGTCTTTACGCAGCGGGTGACCTTCCCACGTCTGCGGCATCATGATGCGCGTCAGGTGCGGGTGCCCGTCAAACGTAATACCGAACATGTCCCATACTTCACGCTCATACCAGTTGGCGTTAGGGAACAGTTTCACCATGGTCGGCAGGCGCAGGTCATTTTCAGACAATGGCACCTTGATCATGATGTCGCGATTACGTTCAATGGAGATGAAGTGATAGAAGACAGAGTAGTCTGCGGCAGGCAAGCCTTCACGGTGTGTGCGCAGGCGCTCGTCCACCCCGTGCAGATCGAACAGCATCACATAGGGTTTGGGGGGGGGTTTCAGGAACGTGACAACGTCCAGTAATTGCTCACGTTTTACCCATACAACCGGCATCCCAGTACGGGTTGCCTGCACGGTAAAGGCTTCGGGTCCAAAACGGTTACACAGCTCGCCAACGACGGGATCATCCCGGTGATCGCGGGTAGCCCAGGCCGGCTGCGCGAGGTCGTGCGTCGTTAAATCTGTCATAAATATATCACCACGGTAATTTTGCCATTCTGTTAATGGTGCGGCTGCCGTTTATTATCTTGCTACCCTGTGAGAGTAGTATTACGCAGCCAATCTGCTTGCCATTAACAGATTAAATCTCGTCGGGCGAACGCAGGTTCGTCACCGCAATACGTTCTTCACGTTTGCGTTCGCGCTCGGATTGCATGTTGGCGCGATACACGCCCTGCTCTCCCACCACCCATGACAGAGGGCGGCGCTCTTGACCAATAGACTCTTTGAGCAGCAACAGCGCTTGCATATACGCTTCAGGACGCGGCGGACAACCCGGGATATAAACGTCTACCGGCAGGAACTTATCGACGCCCTGCACCACAGAGTAGATGTCGTACATGCCGCCGGAGTTAGCGCACGCCCCCATGGAAATGACCCATTTCGGCTCCAGCATTTGTTCGTACAAGCGTTGGATCACCGGAGCCATTTTAGTGAAACAGGTTCCAGCCACCACCATGAAGTCAGCCTGACGCGGTGAAGCACGTAATACTTCAGAGCCAAAGCGCGCCACGTCATGCACGGCAGTGAACGAGGTCACCATTTCCACATAGCAGCAGGAAAGACCGAAGTTATAAGACCACAGTGAATTCTTGCGGCCCCAGTTGACCGTGTCGTGTAAGGCATGCTCCAGGTTTCCCATGAAGACACTGCGGTGAACATGCTGTTCCAGAGGATCGGTAACGATCTCCTGGCGTTGCAGGGGATAACGGTCATTCTCACCGTCCGGCTCTATGCGGGTGAGCGTATAGTCCATCTTAAAGTGCCTCGCTGTTACTGCGGATGAGTGTTGGTAGTGTTAACCGGAAAGTCAGACTTGATAACCTGCCGTTTTGAACGCGTTGGCGTCCAGTCGAGCGCGCCGATACGGACCAGGTAGACTAACCCCGCCAACAACACCAAAATGAAAATGGCAGCTTCGATGAAGCCCAGCCAGCCGCTTTCCCGAATGGAAACGGCCCAGGCATAGAGATACAGGGCTTCAACGTCGAAAATAACGAAAAACATGGCAACCAGATAGAACTTGGCGGACAGGCGCATGCGCGCAGAGCCAACCGAGTCAATCCCGGATTCATAGGGAACGTTCTTTGCCCTTGCCCTGGCTCTCCCACCTAGCAGGAACCCGCCCAGCAGCATGAAGCCGCACAAGCCGACGGCGATGATAACGAATAGCGCAAATGCCCAGTGATGGGCGAGGATTTCAGTCGTTGTTGACATACTCTTGCTTACTCATCAAAAGTGACGTTGAACACCTGTTTTATTGGCAGTTAAGGCGTCACATCGATTAAAAGGAAGGATAATCACCCTGCAAACAGTGCGGAAAACATCTACGTTAAGCGCTTTTTGCAGCGGTTGCGTCCTTTATTTTGTAACCTTTTTTCAACCTTACTAAAAATAACAGCACATAACTTAACATGCACGCTGTTTTGTTAACATCTCACTTCTCACACTTCAGCTAAATCGAGTCAGTCTGGCTCTGGCGGGTGTAATTGTTAACAACCTGCTAGCTAAAGGATAGGTGATAATGCACAAGCACTATACCATTTTCGTGCGGAAAACCCGGTCCCCCTTAGCGTTAATAGGGTTATTTTTTGATCCAACACACATTTTTGTCAATTTAGTTAGTAAAAAAACCCAATTGTCAGCGCCAATGTTAACAGCTGAAAGTTTGCAACATTTATTTGAAAAATAAGAAACAGCTTTTCATAAAATACAAAACCTTAGAAAGCGCGAGGAATAACGATAAGAGGAACACGAGCGAATGGGAATAATCACGAAGTGGGATAATCAGAAGGGAGTAAAAAAACGGGCATAGCCGTGACAGCGTCCTGCTACTACGCCATACCCGTATGAACGTGTGCAACGTTCTGAATTACATAAACAGGGCATTTTTCAGCGCCGCATCCCCCTCGCTAGGGCTGCTATCGTCGCTGGCTGAGGCACCTGAAAGCAACGCACCACGATAGTAGTGACCAGACGCTACCACATTGAAAATGGCCTCGGCCAGAGTGTTGCTTTCTTGCAGGCGTTTGCACAAAAAATATTGCGTATCGGGAAGCACCGGTAAACCGTCTGCCGTTCCCAAGACCCTCAGTTCCGGGTTCATCATTTCAACGGTGCGCACCGTTACGCCCAAGCCAGCCTTTACCGCAGCGCGCACGGCTGGGAGCGTAGACGCGACATAGGCAATACGCCAGGGAATCCCTGCTTCATTGAGCAAGGTGATCGCCAATGCTCGGAAATTGCTGGGCTCATCCAGCAGCACCAGCGATACGGGGTCGTCCTGACGAAAGCGATAATCCGCCGCGCAATACCACATGGTCGGCGAGGTGCGCAGCAAAATTTGCTCAGCGCTATCGCTCGACATCGTGGTGATGACCAAATCAATCGCTTTTTTTCCAGCATACTGTGCAGTTCTGGACTAGGCTTTACGCTAACGTCAATGGTCAGTTTGGGAAACAGCGTGGTCACGCGATGCAAAAGCGTAGGCAAAATGTTATCTGCCGTATCCTCACACGCGCCGATCGCCAGTGTGCCGAGCATGTCGCTGTAGATCAGCGAGGTGCAGGCTTCATCGTTAAATTGCAGGATCTTGCGGGCATAACCCAGAAACTGCACGCCATGTTCTGTTAGCAATTTGTTACGACCGTGGCGGGCGAACAGCTCTTTCCCCACCAGTTGCTCCAGTCGTTGCATTTGTTGGCTCTCCGCAGATTGCGTGCGGCAAACCGCCACGGCGGCGGCGGCGAAAGTGTTCAAATCCGCTACAGCTACAAACGTTCTGAGTAGATCGAGATCAAGATTGAGTACCGATCGATTTGCATTGGCCATACGATTTTCACTTATCTATTTTAGTATTTAACAAACATTCCTGGTGTTTTATTACATGTATCGTTAATTACAATACATGTTGAAACAGTATCGCAGTCGTTCGATTAGGGCAAAAAAATACTCACGTTTCGTTACCATTATCGCCTTTTCATCCAGCCGCTAACGCCCATCACCAAATAGTGTCGGGATCGTTATCCGCTCGGTAAAAAAACAACCGCTCCGCCTTTATACTGGAAATTATATTTTCACGCTCCGAATAAATAGCCTGAAGAAAAGAAAGGCGCACAGGGGCTTTGTTGAATAAATAAATTTCGAGGTATAGTAAAGCCGTTCCC
>SMLE01000312.1_pt1 | contig 25879 bp, 29 predicted proteins | sample 2451431 | NCBI scaffold set ML178787.1 | reverse complement strand
CCGCTTGCCGTCAACGGGTTTGTGCAGGAAAAGCATCAAAACCACGTTGATTGCCGACTTTTCAGTCAGGATGACGCATTTCTCAGCGTTGCGACCCCGGTTCTATCAGGTCAGTGCACCGTTTTTGCGGCATAGTGCAAAACGCAATACATCCTCCGCCAGACGGCGGGCGGTTTCAATATCATCCGCGTGGTGTTTTACCATCAATCGACTCAGGCAACCTTCTAGGATCAATTCCATCTGCTGAGCGACCATTTCAGGATCGTCCGTTTCCAACTGCGCCAGTAGTTCTCGCGTGTAGTGGAGCGATGCCTGTTTTTGACGCTCTGCAATCAGATGAATGGGGTGATGGATATCAGGATAGAAACTGCATGCGGCAATAAACAGGCAGCCGGGATAGCGTTGGTTTTGCAACGCTTCATGCAATACCTGATAGCGTGCCAGCAGCTTTTCCTCAATGGAGAGCGATTCATCCAACAACAATTGACGCCGCCAGGTATCCACCTGCTGACTATGATGCCGTAGGCAATCATAGAGGAGTGCTTCACGATCTGGCCAGAAGGCGGTCATGGCTTCGGCGGTGATGCTGTGCTTCTCAGCCAGGGTGTCTAACGTTAAGGCGGCAACACCCTGTTGTTCCAGTAAGATCAGCGCGTTCTCAAGTACCTCGTCCCGCTGTAGTTGCATCATATCCCCCTTGATTCAGACTGGGGCCACCACCGTCGCAGTGGCCTATTGCCCCAGTTTTTGCAAATGTGCCCTGAACGCCTCGGCATTCATAAAACCCGTAATGCGTGAGTCGGGAATCTCCCGGCCATTACTGTCAAAAAAGAGTATGGTTGGTAACCCCATAACCTGAAATTTTTTCAGCAATGCATTTTGCTGCGCGTTGTTGGCGGTCACATCCGCCTGAAGAAGTTGAAACCTGGCCAGATCCTGTTTGACGTCCGTATCGCTGAACGTGTATTTCTCAAACTCTTTGCAGGCGACACACCAGTCGGCATACAAATCCAGCATGGCAGGCCGCTGGCTGCTCGCCAGAGATTGGTTTACTTGCTCCAGATTATGCACCGGTGTAAATGGCAGAGAAGTGGTATGAGCGGTGTTGGCTTGGCTTGATGACGGCATTAGCCACTCTTGCAGTGGACGAGCGGTGGTCACGGCACCAATCAAAAGTAGCAGTTGTATCAAACGCATACCGCGCCACTGGCTGCGCAAACCCAGCATGATCAGCCAAGCCAGGAAGGAAATCACCAGCAGGCTCCACAGACGCGCTCCCCAAGTATCGCCTACAATGCGTTCCAGCAGAAAAATAGGCAAGACCAGAATGACAAACCCAAAAGCGGTTTTGATGTGCTGCATCCAGGGGCCGCTACGGGGTAAAAAGCGATTGCCAAACAGGGTTACTGCAATAAGCGGCAAGCCCATGCCAAGCGCGTAGAGATAAAGAATGCCGCCACCGGCGACGCTATTACCGCTTTGCGCAATATAGAGCAGGATGGCGCTGAGAGGGGCGGTGGTGCAGGGCGAGCAAATCAGCCCAGCCAATGCCCCCATACAGAAGACTCCGCCAAGAGAGCCGCTTTGTTGCCGATTGCTCCACTGTGCCAGACGCGTTTGTATGGCGGAGGGCATCTGTAGGTTATAGAGACCAAACATCGACAGCGCGAGTGCGATAAACAGCAGTGACAAGCCGATCAACACGGCCGGATGCTGTAGCGCCGCCTGAAAGCGCAGTCCTGCTGCCGCGATGATAATGCCAAGCAGCGTGTAGGTCAGCGCCATGCCTTGCACATAGGTGAACGCCAGCAGCAGGGTACGGCGTGCGGATAATTGCTGTTTCCGGCCAAGAATCAGCCCGGAAATCAGTGGGTACATTGGGAGTACGCAGGGGGTGAAGGCAACACCGATACCGATTAACAACGCCCAAAGTGGAGAAAATGGCAGTTGTGCTGGTGCTGTGACGGTTGGCGCTGTATTGCTGGGCGTTGGCTGGAGGCCTGCGGTCACTGTACTTAATGGAATTTCCCGCGTTTCAGGTGGGTAGCAAAAACCCGAATCGGCGCAGCCCTGATAGGTAACACGCACCGTTGCGCCCGCCGTGCTCTGCGTAATAGGGACGGTTACTGTGAGACTATCGCGAAAGATTGCCACTTCGCCAAAAAAATCGTCTTTGTGCGGCAGACCAGCGGGTACGGATATGTCGCCGAGCAAGGCTTGGCTGGGAGTAAGACTGATTTTGTCGCGATAGAGGTAATAGCCTGGTTGGATTTGCCAGCGTAGCGTCAGCGTTTCTTGCTGTTGCTGAAAATCGAAAGCAAATACGCGATCTACCGTCAAAAAGCGGCTGTTTTGTACCGGAGATGACGGCGCAAACAGGGATGCGCCTGCCAGTTGAGGGCAGATCAGCGTGCTTAACAGCAGGATCAGCGTAAGGATGCGGTTAGCCATGTCAGGTAATCTTTGTCGCCATCCGTGATCGGAACCACCAGCAGTTCCGGCGTTTGATAAGGGTGTTGCTGTTTCAGGCGTTGCAGCAGCGCAAGTTGGTGCAAGGTATCGCTCTTGATTACCAGTTGCACTTCCTGTTGCTGCTCCAGCTTACCTTCCCAGACATAGAAAGAGTGCGCGCCAGGCAGTACTGTGACACAGGCTGCCAGCCCGGCATTGAGCACATCCGTCGCCAACTGTTGTGCTATGGGTTCGTCAGGTGCAGTACACAGGACAACGATGGCGGTGCAGCTCGCAGAATTTTCCATGGTCACCCCAGTGAAAGAGGAACTGGGGGGTACTATACCCTGCTTTGGGGGCCGAGGGGAATGGATGCCGCCCGGGGTGAATACCGAAGGGACGTTACAGCACCAGATTCCCGAGAACAAAGCCAAAGATGACGGATAGCGTAATCGCCAGAACGCCAGGTACCAGGAACGCGTCGTTGAAGACGTATTTGCCGATGCGGGTTGAACCTGTGTCATCCATTTCTACGGCAGCGAGCAGCGTGGGATAAGTGGGCAATACGAACAGCGCTGACACGGCAGCAAAAGATGCCACGGCAGTGACGGGCGTCACGCCCAACAATAGCGCGGCAGGCATCAGCGCTTTGGCTTTCGCCGCCTGTGAGTAAAGCAGGGTAGAGGCAAAAAACAGTATAACCGCCAGCATCCACGGGTAATTCTGCAACAATGCGCCTGCCGTGCCCTGAATTTCACCGATGTGAGCTTTTACGAACGTATCGCCTAACCAGGCTACGCCCATTACGCAAATGCAGGCGCTCATGCCGGATTTGAAGGTGCTGGCAGAGAGGATTTTGGCGGTATCCAGTTTGCAGGTGATGCAGATCAGGGTAGCGACCGTCAGCATAAAGACCACAATGGCTTCGTTCCGGGGCAGTATGGGTTTGGCGATGAGCCCGACGGTGTCGCTGATGGCGGTGGCGTAAAGCATCACCGCGACGATACCCACTAAAAACAGCAGTACAGAGCGCTTGGCCCCGGTTTTTATCTCCAGCTTGCTGACGCCGCGCAGCACGGTTTCACCCTTTGCCAACCGAGCCTGATAAATCTCATCGTCTTTCAATTCCTTGCCCAGAAAATTGGTTACCACGGCGGTAAGCAACACCGCACACAAGGTCGTAGGGATACAGATTCCGAGCAGCAGCAGATAGCTGACGCCTTTTGGTTCAAGAATGCTGGCAACGAAAACCACGGCGGCGGAAATCGGTGAGGCAGTGATAGCGATTTGCTACGCCACAACGGCAATCGATAACGGGCGAGAGGGGCGAATCCCTTGTTCTTTAGCCACTTCTGCAATCACCGGCAGCGTCGAGAACGCTGTGTGCCCCGTTCCTGCCAACAGTGTCATAAAATAGGTGACGACAGGGGCCAAAAAGGTGACGTATTTAGGCTGACGCCGTAGCAATTTTTCCGCCAGACTCACCAGATAATCCATCCCTCCCGCGACCTGCATGGCGGCGATGGCGGCGATCACCACCATGATGATTTGAATCACGTCGAAGGGAATGGCACCGGGTTTTATTTGAAATACCAGTGTCAGAACCAAAACGCCAAGACCGCCCGCGAAACCGATACCGATCCCACCGAGCCGTGCACCGAGGTAGATAGCCAATAAAACGATAACCAACTCAAAGGCAAACATAGTAATGCTCCTTTTTAGATAAGAAATTCTTATGGTTATGAGCAAGCCTGAAGCCATAAAAAAGGCACGCCCGCAAAATGCCGACGTGCCTGTCAGGAGTAACGCGAGCGCGCCCGATGGTGAGACGCGCTGGGTTAACCGATCGAACGCTTAAGACGCGTCGTTGTCATCCGTGTAACGTTTGGCCTTGTAGGCTGGGTGCATCAGGTTTTGTACTGAGAAAATGTCATCCAGTTCGCTTTCGGTCAGCAGACCGCGCTCCAGCACCACTTCACGCACGCTCTTGCCGGTTTCGGCGCAAATTTTGCCGACAATGTCGCCATTGTGGTGGCCAATAAACGGGTTGAGATAGGTAACAATGCCGATGGAGTTGAACACGTAGGCTTCGCATACCGCTTTGTTGGCGGTGATGCCGTTAACGCATTTTTCCAACAGGTTGTGGCAGGCGTTGGTAAGAATATGGATAGATTCAAACATCGCCTGACCGATAACCGGTTCCATCACGTTGAGCTGCAACTGACCCGCTTCAGAGGCCATAGTGACGCAGGTGTCGTTGCCGATCACCTTGAAGCACACCTGATTGACCACTTCCGGTACCACCGGATTGATCTTGGCTGGCATGATAGAAGAGCCTGCCTGCAATTCCGGCAGGTTGATTTCATTGAGGCCAGCGCACGGGCCGGAAGAGAGCAGGCGAAGGTCGTTACAGATTTTCGACATCTTCACCGCCAGACGTTTCAGCGCACCGTGTACCATCACGTAAGCGCCGCAATCGGAGGTGGCTTCGATCAAATCCTCGGCCGGCACGCACGGCAGTCCGCTCACTTCAGCCAAACGTTGTACCGCCAACTGCTGGTAACCGTCCGGTGTGTTTAACCGCGTGCCAATGGCCGTTGCGCCCAGATTCACTTCCAGCAGCAATTCACCGGTGCGCAGCAGGTTTTTGTTCTCTTCTTTCAGCAACACATAGAACGCGTGGAACTCCTGGCCCAGCGTCATCGGCACCGCATCCTGCAACTGGGTACGACCCATCTTCAGGATGGTTTCAAATTCTTTGGCTTTGCGCTCGAAGCCGTCAGCCAACTGGGTGATGGCCTCTACCAGCGTCAGAATGGCGCTGTACACCGCAATACGAAAGCCGGTGGGGTAGGCATCGTTGGTGGACTGGCACTTGTTCAGATGATCATTAGGGTTGAGATACTGGTATTCACCTTTGTTATGGCCCATCAGTTCCAGGCCAATATTAGCCAGCACTTCGTTGGTGTTCATGTTCACCGAGGTGCCCGCGCCGCCCTGATACACATCAACCAGGAACTGATCCATGCATTTGCCATTGTTCAACACTTCATCGCAGGCACGGATAATAGTATCGGCAATTGGACGGGGAATGGTTTTCAGCTCGCGGTTTGCCAGGGCAGCGGCTTTTTTGACCATCACCATGCCACGCACGAATTCGGGGATATCGCTGATTTTGTGGTTGCTGATGTAAAAATTTTCAATTGCCCGCAGGGTATGAATGCCATAGTAGGCAGCGGCGGGAACTTCACGGGTACCTAACAGGTCTTCTTCAATACGGATGTTGTCTGACATGAGAGCCTTCTCTTGAATCCTGCAACTTGATGAGAACGCGTTTTGCTAACCACCTTGGTGTTAACAAAAAAGCGTGTTAACAAATAATCGTGCCAATAAATGCGAGTTATTATCACGATGGTGTTACCACAAAATGTATCACCACAGGCAACAGTCGCAGAACGATTGACCATAACTGCCTCCGCTGGGGTGATGATATATTGTATAGAATCCCAAAAGCGTAGTTTCGATCACTCAATGAAGATGTGTAATAAATAAAGTAAATAAATTGTGATAGTCGTCACTCGTGATTATTGCGAAATGAAATTTTCTGCCTATCGGTTGAAAATGCTCGCTTGCGCTACCACTTCATTAAATTATAAGGGCTGATGTTGGATCTCTGGTGATATGTCTTCATGATGGCCGGATGCACAACAGATGACGGCAGGCTGTGAGCTATGCAGGCATCGATCGTATTAGTCCTTTTTATAACAATCAGTTAAATAAATCAGGAGAATCCAGTGCGCTGGTTACCGCTATTCCTACTCTTTCTTTTTGCCTACATTGAAATTTCGCTGTTCATCCGCGTTGCGGAAGTACTGGGCGTTGCGGTGACGTTGCTGCTGGTGGTGTTCACCTCCTGTATTGGCGTTTCTCTGGTGCGCAATCAGGGTGTGAAAACGTTTATCCAGATGCAACAGAAAATCGCTGCGGGGGAGAGTCCTGCGGCGGAAATGGTCAAAAGCGTATCGCTGGTATTGGCGGGCTTTTTGCTTCTGCTTCCCGGTTTTTTCACTGACTTCCTTGGATTGCTGCTGTTGTTGCCCCCGGTACAAAAACGGTTGACGGTTAAACTGATGCCTCATCTGCACATTTGGCGCGGCGCTGGCACCACATCGTCCGGCAGTAACGGCAATACCTTTGACGGTGAGTTTTACCGCAAAGATGACGAGCGCAAAAATCTCGAACACAAACGATCAAGACAAATGATACTGATTGAGAAAAAAGATATTAACTGTGTGTTTTATATATTTTTTTATTTCATCTCATCAGAATTTCATCACTATCGCAAAAAAAATCCTTTTTCTCCCTTGAAGGGAGGCGAATCGTCCCCATTTAGAAATTCACAAGGCGGGTATGAGAATGTACCCGGCGTTAATCCCAAACTGATATGGACTTTCTCAAAGGAGAGCTATCAATGAAAATTCGTCCATTGCATGACCGCGTGATCGTCAAGCGTAAAGAAGTCGAGTCCAAATCTGCTGGCGGTATTGTTCTGACCGGTTCTGCTGCGGCTAAATCTACCCGTGGTGAAGTACTGGCTGTGGGCCATGGTCGTATTCTGGAAAACGGCGACGTAAAACCGCTGGATGTGAAAGTTGGCGATATCGTCATTTTCAATGATGGCTATGGCGTGAAAGCCGAGAAGATCGACAACGAAGACGTCCTGATCATGTCTGAAAGCGACATCCTGGCGATTGTTGAAGCGTAATCATCTGAATCGAACGAATTTAAGGGAAATAAACCATGGCAGCTAAAGACGTAAAATTCGGCAATGACGCGCGCGTAAAAATGCTGCGCGGCGTGAACGTTCTTGCTAACGCAGTAAAAGTGACCTTAGGCCCGAAAGGCCGCAACGTCGTTCTGGATAAATCTTTTGGTTCTCCGATCATTACCAAAGACGGTGTGTCCGTAGCGCGTGAAATCGAGCTGGAAGACAAGTTCGAAAACATGGGCGCGCAGATGGTGAAAGAAGTGGCCTCCAAAGCGAACGACGCGGCGGGCGACGGTACCACCACGGCAACCGTACTGGCACAGTCTATCGTTAATGAAGGTCTGAAGGCAGTTGCCGCAGGCATGAACCCGATGGATCTGAAACGCGGTATCGATAAAGCGGTTATCGCTGCGGTTGAAGAACTGAAAAAACTGTCCGTACCTTGTGCTGATACTAAAGCCATTGCTCAGGTCGGTACCATCTCTGCCAACTCTGATGACACCGTGGGTAAACTAATCGCTGAAGCCATGGAAAAAGTGGGCAAAGAAGGCGTCATCACCGTAGAAGAAGGCTCCGGCTTACAAGATGAACTGGCCGTTGTGGAAGGGATGCAGTTCGATCGCGGTTATCTCTCCCCGTATTTCATCAACAAACCGGAAACCGGTTCCGTTGAGCTGGAAAGCCCGTTCATCCTGCTGGCTGACAAAAAGATCTCCAACATCCGTGAAATGCTGCCAGTACTGGAAGCCGTTGCCAAAGCAGGCAAACCGCTGCTGATCATCGCAGAAGATGTTGAAGGTGAAGCGCTGGCGACGCTGGTGGTGAACACCATGCGCGGTATCGTTAAAGTTGCCGCTGTGAAAGCACCGGGTTTTGGCGATCGTCGTAAAGCCATGCTGCAAGATATCGCAACCCTGACTGCCGGTACCGTTATCTCTGAAGAGATCGGTCTCGAACTGGAAAAAGCCACTCTGGAAGATCTGGGTCAGGCAAAACGCGTTGTGATCAACAAAGACACCACCATCATCATCGACGGTGTGGGTGATGAAGTGGTTATCCAAGGTCGTGTTGGGCAGATTCGTCAGCAGATCGAAGACGCAACCTCTGATTACGATCGCGAAAAACTGCAAGAGCGCGTTGCCAAACTGGCAGGCGGCGTTGCCGTTATCAAGGTCGGCGCGGCCACTGAAGTGGAAATGAAAGAGAAGAAAGCACGCGTTGAAGATGCGCTGCACGCGACCCGTGCTGCCGTTGAAGAAGGCGTGGTTGCCGGTGGTGGTGTGGCGCTGATTCGCGTAGCCAATGCCATTCGCAATCTGCAAGCTGAAAACGAAGATCAGAACGTGGGTATTCGTGTTGCGCTGCGCGCGATGGAAGCACCGCTGCGTCAAATCGTGGAAAATGCCGGTGAAGAACCTTCCGTTGTGGCGAACAACGTGAAAGCGGGCGAAGGTAACTACGGTTACAACGCCGCAACCGAAGCTTACGGCAACATGATCGACATGGGTATTTTGGATCCGACCAAAGTGACCCGTTCTGCACTGCAATATGCAGCATCCATTGCTGGACTGATGATCACCACCGAATGTATGGTGACCGAGTTGCCGAAAGAAGATAAAGGCGACTTAGGTGCTGCTGGCGGTATGGGTGGCATGGGTGGCATGGGCGGTATGGGTGGTATGGGCGGCATGATGTAATCAACGCCGGGCACGGGCGCGTCGCGCTGAGGCCCGGATGAGTAACATCAACACGCTGTTACGCTCAACATGAACACTATCTGGTATAGCGCCAGATAGTGTTTTTTTATGTCCCTGTTTTCGTTTTTTTTTCTGAGCAAATGGCGATCAAAATCTTGCCAGCGCGCTGTCAAAGATTAAAAAAATGTTATCATATTGCGCACCCAACGGTGGCGGGGTGTGCCGAGGCGTGATGTTTGTGCGCTACAATAGGTGCCGCGTTATGCATTTCACCAAACCCGGCGAGCAAGATTGGCACTACCGGTGCGAATGCAACATATCGAAACGGTATCGATGCCATCGTCATGCACCAACAGCCACCATTGGAGTAGGGATATGTCCGATGCAGCGCTAACACTGCTGCGCACCATTGAATGGTTGCACGCGACCGATTGGTTAAAAGAAACACCGATGGCGTTGCCATCCCCTGTCGATACCTGGCTGAAAGAGACCGGTTCGATGACGCAGCGGCTGGAACGACATTGCACACAGTTGACGGTGGTACCGTACTATAATGGTTACATTGCGACTGAGATGCTGGGTGATGAACCGCGCGAGTTACCACACAGCGTGCGTTATTGGTTGCGAGAGGTGATAATCTACGGTGATGGACAGCCCTGGGTGGCCGCCAGAACCTTGATTCCGCCCTCGGCCCTGGACATCTCGGGGTCGGCGTTGACAACGCTTGGTGATACACCGCTCGGGCGCTATCTGTTTAAACAGGATTCCCTGCAACGCGATTATATTCACATTGGGCGCTGTGAAAACCTGTGGGCGCGGCGATCCCGTTTGCGTGTGTTTAATCAGCCAATACTGCTGACAGAATTGTTTTTGCCCTCGTCGCCTGCGTACCATTTTCAAGGCATTGAACGGGGTAACCGTTAAGGAGAAATGACGCTGGAACGAAGTATGAAAGCGGGAAAATGGGGCGCTTATTGTCGGTTAATGCGAATTGATAAGCCGATTGGTTCCCTGCTGTTGCTCTGGCCAACCCTCTGGGCATTATGGCTGGCGGGCGGTGGCGTGCCGAGCCCGTGGACGCTGTTGGTCTTCGTTGCGGGCGTATTTCTGATGCGTGCGGCAGGCTGTGTGATCAATGACTATGCCGACCGCCATTTTGATGGGCATGTAAAACGCACCGCGTCTCGCCCCTTACCCAGCGGCCTGGTGAGCGAGCAATCGGCAAAAGTGCTGTTTGTCGTTCTGGTGCTGATGGCGTTTGCGCTGGTGCTGACATTGAATCGCATGACCATTTGGCTCTCCGTGGCGGCGTTGGCATTGGCATGGATTTACCCCTTCATGAAACGCGTCAGCCACTTGCCGCAGTTTGTGTTGGGCGCGACATTTGGCTGGTCGATCCCCATGGCATATGCCGCCGTTAGCGAATCCTTGCCCGCCAGCGCCTGGATCATGTTTTTAGCCTACATCTGCTGGACCGTCGCCTATGACACACAATATGCCATGGTCGATCGCGATGATGACCTCAAGATTGGCATCAAATCCACCGCCATTCTGTTCGGGCGTTTTGATACCTTGATCATCGGCTTGTTGCAGGCAAGCATGCTGGCGTTGATGGTGGTGCTAGGCATGCAGATGAAGCTGGGGGCGGCATTTTACCTTACGGTACTGATGGCGGCGGGTCTGTTCGGCTATCAGCAATGGCTGACCGCCGGGCGTGAGCGTGATGCCTGTTTCCGTGCGTTCCACAACAATAACTTTGTGGGGATGGTGTTGTTTGCGGGGATTGTGCTGGGGCTGTGATGGTCCCCTGCATCACACATGGCGTGTGATGCAGGAGCAAAGCGGCAATAAACCGCGCAGCAGCGCAACACTACGCTTGCGTTACTTCCTGCTTCTCGTCTTCCGATTCTGCGCTGGCCGGCGTGCTGGCACTTTCAATTGTCAACCGAACTTCCGGTGTGATCAAATCGCTAAGAATGCGGTAGAGTTCTAAGGTATTGCGCGTATCCACGCTGCTGCTGTCGCTGATGTAACCTTCTTGACGCAGCGTAGCAACCAGCGTTGAGAACACCGCCTTATCAAAGAACTCCGGCGCGTTAATGCCATGCAGTACGGACAGACGCTGCGCCATATTGCGGCTCTCTTTCTCCAACGTACCACGGTTCATTTCCGGATTAGCACCGAGTAATGACAGCGTAATCGCGTAGCGTTGCAGGGTTTCCCGCACGCCAGCAGCCAACAGTTGGAGCGTGCGAATGCGCAGTGGGTTCAACACCAGCGCATCTTGCTTGATGACAATAAGTTCCTGACGCACCAGTTCTGCGGTCAACGTTTCAATGACGGCAGGCAGTGCCTCTTTACTGTAATGCAAGAACAGTTCGGCTTGAATTAACGGGTAAATCAATGACATCTGCCGTGTTAACTCATCCGGAGTGATCCTTCCACGGTGCATGACAATGCTGGCAATCATCGATGGCAGGACCAGCAAGTGCTGGATGTTGTTGCGATAATAAGTCATCAACACGGCCTGCTCGCGCGGCAGAATGATGATCTCGCCAATATTGTCTTGCTCGACTTCGAATTTATTCATCGCCAGCGCGTGTTCCAGCAGTTCCGGCGCGGTCTTTTTCGGCGCGGTGACATCTTTGCTGTAAGGCACGTTGCGCAGCAGTTGCAAATAGCAGTCCAGTTGCTCGTGCATTTGCTCACGGGTCAGTGCGCGCTGACGTGACGCCAGCAGAGCCGTGGAGCACAGGTTCATGGCGTTGGCGGCGGCGGCATTGTTAATGCGCACCATGATGATATCGGCAATATCCTGCACGGTAGGTGTGAGCCAGGTAGGACGCTGCGCTTCAATCGGATCGATAGCGTCGCGCCACTGCGGTACGTGGTGGTTGAGGTAAGGCGTCAGCGACAGCGGTTCGCCAAAATTCACATAGCCTTGCCCCAGATTGCGCAGTTTGCGTAATCCGCGCACCATCTGCATGAAACCTTCTTTCTCTTTGGTGGCACCGCGCAGTTCTTTGGCATAGGTGCCCACTTCCATCACATGCTCATAACCCACATAAATCGGCACCAGCGTAATGGGGCGGGTACCGCCGCGCAGCATCGCCTGAAGGGTCATGGCCAGCGTGCCGGTCTTGGGCTCCAGCAAACGACCCGTGCGTGAACGCCCCCCTTCCATAAAGTACTCGACGGAGTAGCCGCGAGAGAACAGCTCGCCGAGATATTCACGGAAGATGGTGGAGTAGAGCTTGTTGCCCTTGAAGGTACGGCGAATAAAGAAAGCACCCAGACGGCGGAAAATCGGGCCTGCTGGCCAGAAATTCAGGTTGATACCGGCAGCGATATGGGGAGGAACCAGACCTTGATGATACAGCACATAGGAAAGCAGCAGGTAGTCCATGTGGCTACGGTGGCAAGGCACATAAACCAGTTCATGGCCATCCTGTGCCAACTGGCGTACGCGCTCGGCATTATGTACGTTGATGCCTTGATACAGGCGGTTCCAGGTCCAGCTCAGAATGCGATCGGAAAGCCGCACAGCCTCATAAGAGAAGTCTGCTGCAATCTCCTCCATCAGGGCGATGGCATTTTGCTGCGCTTTTTCATGGGAGATTTTCTTGCTGCGCGCCTCATCTTCAACGGCTTTCTTGATGGCCTTAGAGTCCAGCAGCTTATGGAATAACTCCTGACGTACCGGCAAACGTGGGCCAACGGCGGCCAGACGCTGACGGGCAAAATGCATGCGGGCGACACGCGCCAGTTTGTGCGCTATGGTTTTGTCAGTCCCGTGTTCGGTTGCCATATGGCGCAGCGACACGATGCTGGAGAAGCGCACAAAGCTGTCGCGTCCCAGCCAGAGCACCGCAAAGAATTTCTCAATGCCGTTCAACAGACGCAGATGCGGCGTCGCGCCGTGCTGTCCTTCTCGGCCCGGAGAGCGGCCAAACATGACAGACACGGGCACCATCTGTACATCGAGATAGGGATTGTTGCGGTGCAGATCCAGATAATCATGGAACAGTTTGACGGATTCCTGCTTTGGCGTGTAATAGCGGAACACGCGCGGGCCATCGTTAATAAACACGTGGCTGGGCAGTGATACACCGTCAATTTCAGTGGGTTCCAGCGGATCGGGCAGTTCTAACGCTTGGCATTTTGCGCGCAGCGTCAGTAAATCTGCCTGTGAGTTATAGGGCAGCACATAAAGGATGGGGCGAGACGGATCTAGCCCTAACTCCGCCACGGGATCGTTAGGAATTATCTTGCTTCTCACTAACAATTTAAGTGGGAAATTCAGTAGTTTATAGTAAATTTTACGCCAGCCGGACATAACAACCAGAAGCCTCTTGAGTAGCAATGCGCCGCAAGGATACCAGAAAGTACACGGGAGATCTGTGGTGTGAGACAACGGTGTTACGGGAAAATTGCAAAAAATCTCTGATAAACGGGTGAAAAAACATGAATAAGGCTACCGGGGTAACTCGGATTATCAAAGCAACCGGGTACTCTCTCAAAGGGCTGAAACAGGCATGGCTGCACGAAGCCGCATTTCGGCAAGAACTGATGCTGCTGGTCGTGGCGGTGCTGGTTGCGTGTTGGCTCCCCGTGTCACTGCTGGAGCGGCTATTGCTGATTGGCGTGGTAGTGGTGGTGGTGCTGATGGAGCTAGTCAACAGCGCGATTGAGGCCGTTGTCGATCGTGTGGGGATCGAGCACCATGAGCTCTCCGGGCGCGCCAAGGATATCGGTTCGGCGGCCGTATTTGTCGCCTTGGTCTTTGCCGCCGTTGTCTGGGTGAGCATTCTCTGGCCGCTCATGCTGGGGTGATTTCAGCATGATTTTGAGGCAAAGCGCATAAAAACACGGGTATTTGCCTCTCTGTCATTCCCAAGCCGCGATGACCTGTATATACTCACAGATAAACTGTATAAACAACCAGGGGGCGGGATGAAAGCATTAACAACCAGACAGCAGCAGGTCTATGATCTGATTCGCGATCATATTGCGCAGTCCGGCATGCCGCCAACGCGCGCCGAGATTGCCCAGCAACTTGGATTCCGCTCACCCAACGCGGCGGAAGAGCATTTGAAGGCGCTGGCGCGTAAAGGCGTGATTGAAATTGTCTCCGGTGCATCACGCGGTATCCGTTTGCTGATGGAAGATGAAAATGTGGGCCTGCCGCTGATTGGTCGTGTTGCGGCGGGTGAACCGCTGCTGGCGCAAGAGCACATCGAGTGCCACTATCAGGTCGATCCGTCCATGTTCAAACCGCACGCAGACTTTCTGCTGCGCGTCAGCGGTATGTCGATGAAAGATATCGGGATACTGGACGGTGATTTGCTTGCCGTGCATAAAACGCAAGAGGTGCGTAACGGCCAGGTCGTAGTGGCACGCATTGAAGATGAAGTGACGGTTAAGCGATTGAAGCATCAAGGTAATACCGTACAACTTCTGGCGGAGAATGAGGCATTTTCTCCCATCGTGGTTGATTTGCGTGAGCAGAGTTTCACTATTGAAGGGCTGGCCGTCGGTGTTATCCGCAACGGTGAGTGGAGCTAAACCGCATTAGCCGACAGGGCGTTTCTTTCAGGGAAAGCCTTGTCGGTGACGTGATGTGCTCTCAGCTCAACGACCGGGTTTTGAATTTTTGATGGGTACCGTATGGTCGTGATGACAGTGCCCATGCTCACGGCAATCAGCTACTTCCTGACAGGCTTCGCACAGGCCATGTGCCTCGACCACGCTGTGACGTAGCGTGAAAGTGGCGCTTTGTGCCAACTGCTGAAGAATGGCTTCAATGCCTTCCGTCTGACGTTCCGTAACTTGCCCGCAGCGATCGCAAATAAACAGCGCTGAAGTATGGCTATGCTCTTCAATGTGGTGACAGATGACATAGCTGTTGGTCGATTCCACTCGATGGATAAACCCTTGCTCCAGCAGAAAATCCAGAGCGCGGTATACGGTAGGGGGTTTGGCTTGCGGTTCTGAGACGCGCAGCAGATCCAACAGATCGTAAGCACTGATCGCGCCGTGTTGCTGGGCCATCAGCCGAAGCACTTCGAGTCGCTGTGGCGTAAGGCGTACGTTGCGCTGTTGGCAAATACTTTCCGCCTGGGCAAGGAGTTTGTCTTGGTCGCTTGAATCCATTGGCCTGATCCTACCGCATGATGATGAACATGTTGTCCATCTTACCATGTAAGGCGCGGATCCCGCTGTGATAATCCATCAGTAGGCCGAATGTACCTCAGGCAACCAGATCGATAAGCAGTGCGCGCAGCGGGGCTTTGGCGCGGATAGCCAGCTGTTTTTCCTGCTGAATGAAAGCGCCGTCTCCACACTGTAACATCGTTGCGTTCTCTTGCGGCGTCATGGCTTCCATCGCACCGTGAACCACCTGAAAATAGGCGCGGTTGCCGTTGAGCGTAAACGTGTGTTGTTCGCCTTCGTCCAATTGCAAATGGTGTACCCAAACTTGCTGGCGGAGTTGCAGGCTACCATTCTCACCTTCCGGTGAGGCGAGCTGTTTGACCTTTGCATCGCACAATGCAAGGCGTTGCTGTGCGCTGTTTTCCCGTGACGGGCAGGCATTGAACCACAGTTGCAAGCGTGTCAGCGGCGTTGTATCGCTGATGCTGTGTTCGCTGTAGCTTACCGCAGGCTGCGCGGCCAATAACAGAACGTCGCCCGCTTTTGCGCGGAGATGGCCCCCGTTGCTGTCGCGATATTCAGCTTCACCTTGCAGCAGAATATTTAAAATATCGACCTGCGGGTAGGTGCGTGGCTGAAACGCAGAGCCTGGCTTGAGCACTTCCTGGTTTAACACGCGCAGTGAGGCAAAGCCTAGCAGCTCGGGATCGAAATAATGGCCGAAGGAGAAGGTGTAGCGCGCTTGCAGCCAGCCGTAGTCAGCTTGACCGCACTGTTCCGCTGTTCTGCATATGATCATGGTTCTGCACCTCAAAAATTACACTAAACAAATAGTAATTGTGTGGACGTTGGATTGTTAGCTAGTTAATCTGGAGGGTATATTCAAAATTCCTGAATGAGTGAATAAATGGCAAAAGAACGGGCATTAACGCTGGAAGCGCTGCGAGTGATGGATGCCATCGATCGCCGTGGCAGCTTTGCGGCGGCGGCTGATGAGCTGGGGCGCGTGCCGTCGGCGCTGAGCTACACTATGCAGAAGCTGGAAGAAGAGCTCGACGTCGTGCTTTTTGATCGCTCAGGTCACCGCACTAAATTTACCAATGTGGGGCGTATGTTGCTCGAGCGGGGAAGAATTCTGCTTGAAGCCGCCGATAAACTGACCACCGATGCGGAAGCGCTGGCGCGCGGCTGGGAAACCCATATCACTATCGTCGTTGAAGCGCTGATCCCTACTGAGAAACTGTTTCCTCTGCTGGATAAGCTGGCGCTGAAAGCCAATACCCAGGTGTCATTGCTGACCGAGGTGCTGGCCGGTGCCTGGGAGCGTTTAGAGCAGGGGCGGGCCGATATCGTGATTGCCCCTGATATGCACTTTCGCGCCTCTTCCGAAGTGAATACGCGCAAGCTGTACACCATGAACAACGTTTACGTCGCCAGCCCGGATCACCCTATTCATCAGGAGCCTGAGCCGCTGTCGGATGTGACACGCATTAAATATCGCGGGATTACCGTGGCGGATACCGCGCGCGAACGCCCGGTATTGACCGTGCAACTGTTGGATAAGCAGCAGCGTTTAACGGTGAGTTCTATTGATGATAAACGTCGCGCGCTGTTGGCGGGATTGGGCGTTGCCACCATGCCGTACCCCATGGTCGCCCAGGATATTGCCGAAGGGCGCCTGAGGGTTGTCAGCCCAGAGTATTCGATGGAGAGCCAGATCATCATGGCATGGCGTCGTGACAGCATGGGCGAAGCAAAATCCTGGTTCTTGCGCGAATTGCCCAAAGTGCTGAACCAGGCGTGACGTGATGCTTGCACCTGTCGTTTGCTGATTAATCCGTTCGCTGATTAAACCTGTCGCGGCCGTGCGGTGCGCTCAGGTCGTTTTCTGGCCCGATGGAAATAATGCCGTGCGGATTGATCGTACCGTGGCTGCGGTAGTAGTGATGACGGATATGCGGGATGTTGACGGTATCTGCAATGCCAGGGATTTGGTAAATATCACGCAGGAAACCGAACAGATTCGGGTAGTCTGCCAGCCGACGCTTGTCACACTTGAAATGGGTATGATAAACCGGATCGAAACGCAGTAACGTGGTCCACAGACGAATCTCCGCTTCAGTCAATGCGTTGCCTGTCAGGTAACGCTGCTGCGCCAGACGGACTTCCAACGATTCCAATGCCTCGAATACGCCATTGACCGCTTCATCATAGGCGTCCTGCGAGGTAGCAAACCCCGCCTTGTACACGCCGTTATTTATGGTGGGGTAAATCCACTCGTTTAACGCATCAACCTGCGTGCGCAGCGCCTCCGGGTAGTAATCGCCGGGCGTTGCACCAATGTCATCAAACGCCGAATTGAACATGCGGATAATATCGGCGGATTCATTACTGACGATGGTATGGCGTGTTTTGTCCCACAATACCGGAACGGTAACGCGTCCGCTGTAATCGGCGTTGGCATGCAGGTAGAGTTGATAGAGAAATTCGTGCTGATAGAGCGAGTCACCGGTGGTGTCAGGAAAATCGATGCCAAAAGTCCAGCCATGATCCAGCATCAAGGGATGCACTACGGACACACCGATGTGTTCCTGCAACCCTTTTAGCTGGCGCATGATCAAGGAGCGGTGCGCCCAGGGGCAGGCGAGCGAAACATAGAGGTGGTAGCGATTGGCTTGGGCCTCGAAGCCTCCTTCGCCCGTGACGCCCGGTGTGCCATCCGGGGTTATCCAGTGGCGAAACTGTGCCGTGGTACGTTTGAAGTGACCGCCTGTCTTGCTGGTGTCATACCAGGTATCGTGCCATACGCCATCGATTAGTTGTCCCATGGGTCCTCCATCATCAATGTAAAAACCAGGGCGCAGAGTACTGCGCCCTGGTGCGAGAGGTTATGCCTGGTGTTGGCATTAAACTATGGTGTTACCACTTTTTATTCAAAATACGGTCGATGCTGAAAGCGCCCGGGCCCGTTACAGCCAGCAGCAGATAGCCGCCTGCGATGGTCAGGTTTTTCAGGAACATCAACTGGTTTACACCTTCGGCAAAGTTAGTGTGAAACAGCAGGGCAGTCAGCAGTGTGAATCCCGCTGTGAAAAGGGCTACGGTGCGAGTCAGAAGACCGAACAGCACCGCCAGTCCACCACCCAGTTCCAGCAGAATGGTCAGTGGCAGCAGAAACGTCGGAACGCCCATGGCCTGCATGTATTGCTCGGTGCCCGCATAGGCATCACCCAGTTTGCCGTAACCTGCCACGATAAACAGGATTGGCATAAAGATGCGAGCGATAAGCAGCGCTGTATTTTCTAAATTTTTCATCATTTGTCTCCAAGGAAAAGGGGGCTGGCAACAAGTCTGTATGCCGCGCTACAGCAGGATATCTCTGGGGATATCATCTGCACATCCGGTATGGAGCAAATACTATGGGGGAAACGGTTTGGATTCCAGCGAGTTAAATCGTCTGTTTTTTTTCAGAAAATCTGAATATGTGTGTGCGGTCCGATATGTTTAGCGGGGCGACAGCGTTTTGCGCAATAACTTGAGTGTTCCCAGCAAGCCAATGCCACGTCTGGCCCAGCAAATCAGCCGGTTTGGGTGGCGTACGCCATACAGCGCGGCAGCGCCGGAAGCGATAAGCCAGTAGCGACGCCAGGCCATGATGCGCAGCCAGTAACCATCGTAGGGTGCGGTTTTTTCCAGCCACACTCGTCTTTCATAAGTCACATCAATACGCTGCTGTTCTATTTGGCGTAACAGTCGTGCTTTTTCTCCCTGACGCTGCTGATGATTCATTTTTCCTCCTCCTCCAGCAGCGTTCTGTCAGTGCGAAGCTCTTTACGCGTAGCTTTGAACAGCGTGGCACGACGTGCTTTCATGAGTGTCCACAAGCCTATAATCAGTGCCAGGCCGAGCAACGTGGCAGTGATCCAGGCCAATGCTAACAAACGGTATTCTGGCTCCAGACCGCAAACAATCAGTGCAATCAAGCTCATTAGGCCGAATGCAGCGAAAATAAGAGTGAGCCCGGTGAGCAGCAGCAGTTGGAATAGATGATTCTTTTCTTCTTCTAACTCAATGACAACCAGACGCAGGCGCGTTTCCACAATGCCGACAAGCAGCGTCAGGATACGTTGCGCTGAAGCAATAGCCCCGCTAGCGGGGCCCTGTCGTTGTTTTTCGGTCATAAAAAGTTACTGAACTCCCGTCAATCAGCGGCGTGCGAGCAGAACGCCCAGCACAACCCCTACCGCAGCACCGATACCCACGCCGGTCCACGGGTTCTGCCGAACATAGTCATCCGCGTAATCCGCTGCTTCTTTGGTCTGGTTAACGATACGTTCGCCGGTTTCACTCAATCGTGAACGAGTGTCCTTCAGTGCACTTTCCGCTTTGCTGCGTAATTTTTCCAATTCCGCTTTGGATTTATCGCTTGAGGAGTTCAAGACTTCTTCCAAGGTATCCGCCAGTGATTTCAACTCGTTGCGCAACAGTTCAGATTGTTGATCTTTAGCCATGATTAACTCCTTTTCGATAAATAAGGAGTATTAACTATAGCTCAACTTTTACGATTGGAATGGCGAAGTGGGACGAGATAATTCTGATAAGCTGCTGTAAGCGCTGAGTAATCCCATAGAACACGCCCAACCCAGGTCGGTGAACATGGGCTGGGTGCCATCAAGACAAGCGAAATCTGATGGGTTATTGCCCACCGGCAGCAGCGATCTCCTGCTGGGCGACATGCAACTCTTTCTGGGCTTCGGCGAGTTTGTCCTGACGTTTTTGAATCTTGTCCGCATCGGCGCCGGATTGCTGGCTTTCACGTAATTCCGCTTTTCGCTCCGCGACTTTGGCTTGTTTCTCCGCCAGATTTTGCTGGCGTTTGACGCGCAGGTCATCATCCTGACAGTACGTTTGCACATTGCGCAGCGCCGTTTCCAGGCCTTGAATCTGGCCTGCGTTACGGTGCTTACGGGCCTGTGCCAACTGCTGTTCGATATCATAGGCTTTGGCTGCACAGGTGCCTGCTGGCGGCACTTTTGTGTCAGCGGCATAGGCACTGATGGCGGCGAACGCCAGACTTGCAGTAATAACTACACGTAAAACGGTTACTTTTTTCATATCATCCTCATCCAAGTGTTGCGGTCTTTTGCGTCAGCTTTTGTCGCCAGAACGAAACGGGTTTAGGCGGTTGCTGAGTGATGATTTTTGCCTGCGGAAACGAGGACAGAAGCGCTTCACGCGCGGCAAAGGTCTGCTCCGATGACGCCAGTCTGACGATCAGGCTGTCTGGCGCAGGGGTAATGCTTTTGATGGCGATACCACGCTAATTAAGACGCTGGTAAACGTAAAAACCATCAGGGAGCGATGCCCCCTGATGGTGAGGAAAAATGTGCAGCCGCGTTTCATCCTGTTGATGGCTCGGTGACTGGGTCAGCAGGATAATTGGCAGCATCACCAGAATAATCATGCGCCAGATAGCTTTCAGATAACGCCAACCGAATAACACGTTAGTTCCCTTTTTCTACATTGTCGGCGCGTTTCTTACGCCACAACACTACCAGTGAACCGAACAGACCGACGAACAATAACACCAGTGGCAACATCATCAGGCAAAACATCAACTCGTCTTCATACTTCATGAAAACCGGCGTCTTGCCTATCGCGAACCCAAGCGAAACCAGAATCAACACCCACAGCAGCCCGCTCATCCAATTGAAAAACTGAAAGCGGGTATTGTCCAGCCCTGACAGTCCGGCAATGGTAGGCAGCAACGTGCGGACAAAGGCGAGAAATCGGCCAATCAGTAGTGCAGACAATCCATGACGATGGAACAACAGGTGCGCACGCTGGTGATAGTGCGCAGGGAGATGGGAGAGCCAGCCTTGTACTACCCGGGTATTCCCCAGCCACTTCCCTTGAATATAGCTCACCCAGCAGCCAAGGCTGGCGGCGGTGGTCAGCAATGCGATAGTGAATGCATAATTCATCGTGCCTTTGGCAACCAGCACGCCGACCAATACCAGCAGACTGTCTCCAGGCAGAAAGGCCGCGGGTAACAGACCATTTTCCAGAAACAAGATCATGAACAGAATAAAATAGAGTGTCCAAACCAGTTTGGGGTCAGCGAGAATATCGAAATTTTGGTGCCAAAGCGCATTAACAAATTCTTTAATTAATTCCATTCGGTATTCCTAACACAACAGCATGCTACGTGGCCCATCGGCGATGAAATACACCGACTACAAGGGTCATTATGTACACCGGCTCGCCATGGTGAGCGCTGTTAGAGTAGAACATACCGATGTTCACATATCTCCACTTAATCCATTTTGCCCGACGAGCCTGCATTGTTGCGTTTTGGCGGCAGTAACGCGGAAAATACCGGATTAAGCGTTAAAAAGAGCTTCTAACTGTAACAAAAGCCTAAAGGTTGAGATAGGGAATTATCGCAGGAAAATGTGAGATTTATCGCTGCTGTTTGACAGAAAAGGCTTTTTTGCGGCCGATTTTACATTTTTTGACACAAACAGGTGTTTTCAGATGTTTTGGCCTCTGTTAAGTGACAGAGGCGGCAGGTTTTTTTGTTCGGGTGCTCAGAATTTGTGCACGGTGATTGGCTCAAGATGCACGACGGGATTTTCGGCAAACATATAGCGGTCAACGTTGAATTCAAAGTCATCGGTGGTGGCGCGAAACAGCATTTGCTTGGTGTTTTCCAGATGCTGCCACATCGCTAGCTTGGCGGCGTAGGGATCTTTGCGAATCAGCGCTTTAAGGATTTGATCGTGCTCTTCGCACCAGCTTTCGATCGAGCGATCGTCAATGTGTTCATGCAGTTTGAGCCAGTAAGGGTTGTGGATACGCTGGCTCCACATTTTTTCCACGATAGTGGCCATGGCCGAGTTCTGTGTCGCCAGTGCCACCTGAATGTGAAACTTCAGATCCCACTCGGAATCACGGAAACGATCTTCCTGACGCGCATATTCCTGGATCTCCATCAACTGGACAATGTCTTGACGCGTCACTTGTGTCGCCGCAAATTCGGCAATATTACTTTCAATTAACTGGCGTGCCTGCAACAGCTCAAACGGCCCGGCGGTGACAAACTCGATATCCCCGCCGCTGGGCACGCGATGGCTTTGCTGATTGGAAATGACATGAATGCCTGAACCTTTCCGTACCTCGACGTAGCCTTCCACTTCCAGCATGATGATCGCCTCGCGCACGACGGTGCGGCTGACGTTCATCTCTTCTGAAATGTAGCGTTCGGCGGGTAACTTCTCACCAACAAGATAAACGCCACTTTCGATGCGCTGCTTAAGTTCTGCGGCTAACTGTTGGTATAGTCGACGGGGCTCAGTGAGTGCCATATCTTTGCTCTTTAATAGATGACGGTCCGTAAATGGGGAACCTTTCCCTGCGACTTTCCTGCGCCGCAACCTCACCACAGGGGCGAAAAAAGGCTGAGAAAACCATCGCGTCAAGATTTGTTATACCACTTATTCGTGAGGCCGACCAACATCAAGGTCACAGTTATGCATTATCAGCTCGCAATAAAAACGCCCGATAACCGGGGTTATCGGGCGTTGAGGCCGGTTTAGCCGTGAGGTAGACAGTGATTAATGCTGCTGTGCCGTCTCGAGCGTTGCCGGTTGTTCTGCTTGCACCGCAGGACGGTCTTGCAGAATGACCCAAATCAGAATGGCACCCAGCACGTCAAAGGCTGCCAACACCGCGAACAGCGGGCCGAAGCCGATGGTGTCTGCCAATGCGCCAACCACCAGAGCGAACAGGGTGCTTGCCAGCCAACCTGCACCGCCGGTCAACCCGTTGGCGGTAGCCACTTCGTTACGACCGAACACGTCAGAAGAGAGCGTGATCAACGCGCCAGACAGTGACTGGTGCACAAACCCACCGACGCACAGCAGCGCGATGGCAACATAAGGGCTGGTGAACAGGCCGATAATCCCTGGGCCAATCATCAACACGGCACCCAGCGTTACTACCATTTTACGCGAAACGATCAGGTTCACTTTGAAATATTTCTGGAACAGCATGGGCATGTAACCACCCAGCACGCAGCCCAGGTCAGCAAACAGCATCGGCAGCCAGGCGAACATGGCAATTTCTTTCAGGTTAAAGCCGTAGACTTTGAACATGAACAGCGGGATCCAGGCATTGATGGTGCCCCATGCCGGTTCAGCCAGGAAACGCGGTAACGCGATGCCCCAAAACTGGCGGTTACGCACGATCTGCCAGGCGGACATTTTCTTACCGTTATCCGCCTGATGCTGAGATTCCTGACCGCTCAGGATGTAATCGCGTTCCTCATCGGTCAGTTTTTTCTGGTCTTTCGGATGTTTATAAAACGCCAGCCAGCACAGTGCCCACACCATGCTCAAGGCACCGGTGATGATAAAGGCCATTTCCCAACTGTGCATCACGATGGCCCAAACCACCAAAGGCGGTGCGATCATGGCGCCGATTGAGGAACCAACGTTGAAGTAACCCACGGCAACGGAGCGCTCCTTGGCGGGGAACCATTCACTGCTCGCCTTCAGGCCCGCAGGGATCATGGCCGCTTCGGCCATGCCGACCAGACCACGTGAAATGGCCAGACCTTGCCAGCTGTTTGCCATTGCGGTACTGGCGCAGAAAATGGCCCACAGGATGGCGAACATGGCATAGCCGACTTTGGTACCCAACAGGTCCAGTACGTAACCGGCGATGGGTTGCATAACGGTATAACAGGCAGAATAGGCAGCAATGATGTAGGAGTATTGCTGTGTCGTGATATGTAACTGATCTTGCAACGTCGGGGCGGCAACGGCGATAGCATTACGTGTCAGGTAACCGAGCACGGTGCCAATGGTCACCAGCCCAATCATGTACCAACGTAGCCCTTTGATTTTACGCATTTGTGTTTTCTCTCCGAGTCAAAAAATAACACCGTGCCGCTAGCGGAGCTAACAACCGGTGTTGTGTTTAGCCAACAAGGTTGGCTAGCGCACCTCCCAGAAGGGCGCAATCGCAGGGTTTCAGTAACGGAGCATGTTTGTGGCGTCATTGCGCTTACTTTTAGGAAGGCGGCAAGGCGCATCGATAAGGACGCCTTGCTCGCCTTTTGCTCTCTTGAAACCTGCTTTTGATTTGGACCAGGATTTTTTCTCTTGGGAATGGAATATAGAGATTGAATCCCAGTTCAAGACGGCGCTACAATAATTTGTCATACAACTTTAAAAGTTGAGTGACATCACAAAACCATTACATTTATGCGGAATAGCTAAAATTTGTTCGATATCGGCCTGTGTTGAGAGCTTTCTGCGCGGTGTCCTGACCAATTTGCCAGGCATGTGAATTTTTGCGATCATGACCTCACTAATGATATGAGATATCCAGCATAATTGGTGTGATATCTTTCAACAAAGGCCAATGTTGTGCCTGAGCGCACGGTGAGGAAGAAGAGTATGCCCCAGTTTCTTAGCGAAGATTTTCTGTTAGACAGCGAATTTGCTCGTCGTTTGTATCATGACTATGCGGCTGACCCAGCCTATTTTTGATTACCATTGCCACTTGCCGCCTGAACAGATTGCAGAAAACTACCGCTTTAAAAACTTGTATGACATCTGGTTGAAAGGTGATCACTACAAATGGCATGCTATGCGTACTAACGGCGTGCCGGAGCGTCTTTGTACGGGTGATGCCAGCGATTGGGAGAAATTCTCCGCCTGGGCAGAAACCGTGCCGCATACCATTGGTAACCCGTTGTACCACTGGACGCATCTCGAACTGCGCCGCCCGTTTGGTGTAACAGGTACGCTGTTAGCGCCGGGTTCGGCGAAAGAGATTTGGGATCGCTGCAATGCCCTGCTGGAGCGTGATGAATTTACCGCGCGCGGCATCATGCAGCAGATGAACGTGAAAATGGTCGGTACCACCGACGACCCGATTGACGATCTGCGTCATCACAAAGCCATCGCCGCTGATGGCAGCTTCAACGTCAAAGTGCTGCCGAGCTGGCGTCCTGACAAGGCTTTCAACATCGAGTTGGCCACCTTTAACGATTACATGGCAAAACTGGGTGAAGTGTCTGATACCGACATTCGTCGTTTCAGCGATTTGCAGGCCGCACTGACCAAGCGTCTGGATCACTTTGCCGCACACGGCTGTAAAGTTTCTGACCACGCGCTGGACGTAGTGCTGTTTGCCGAAGCGGATGAAGCGACGCTGGATGGCATTCTGTCCCGTCGTTTGGGCGGTGCTGCGCTGAGCGATGTGGAAGTGGCGCAGTTCAAAACTGCCGTATTGGTATGGTTGGGTGCGGAATATGCGCGTCGCGGTTGGGTGCAGCAGTATCACATTGGTGCGCTGCGTAACAACAACCTGCGTCAGTTTAAACTGCTGGGGCCAGACGTTGGTTTCGACTCCATCAATGACCGCCCGCTGGCACAAGAACTGTCTCGCCTGCTGAGCAAGCAGAATGAAGAAAACCTGCTGCCGAAAACCATTCTGTACTGCCTGAACCCGCACGATAACGAAGTGCTGGGCACCATGGTCGGTAACTTCCAGGGTGAAGGCATGCCGGGCAAAATGCAGTTTGGTTCTGGCTGGTGGTTCAACGATCAGAAAGACGGCATGCAGCGTCAAATGACGCAACTGGGCCTGCTGAGCCGCTTTGTGGGCATGTTGACGGATAGCCACAGCTTCCTGTCTTACACTCGCCATGAGTATTTCCGTCGCATCCTGTGCCAAATGATCGGCCGCTGGGGGCTTTGTTGAATAAATCGAACTTTCGGCGTGAAACAGGATCAGA
>ML178788.1_pt5 | contig 26190 bp, 10 predicted proteins | sample 2451431 | NCBI scaffold set ML178787.1 | reverse complement strand
AAGGGGATTCACTGGCTGAATTTATCAGTTTTTATATGTAGTTTTATATTTCGGTACATTAACGCTGGGTGGCGCCACACGTTTTTCAGTCCTAAGGAGTGCATTTCTCACTTTTTCACTCCTAAGTAGTGCATTTCTCACTTTTATACTGCTCAACGGTAAAAAGACCTACTTCTCATGCTTAACTACCGTCGGTAAAAGAGCCCTTTTTGGGCTTGAGCAATGAAAAGAATTATTTTTGTTGTACGAGGAAGATGAACAACTTTCATCCGAAACTTTTTCCTGTACATCTTATAGTTTTCGTGAAAATCATTTATTCATTAAGAACGCGAACTGATTAGCAGGTAGCGCGCGAATCGTTAAGCCGATTCTGGTAAATAAAAAACCATTTTGTTTGTATGAGGAAAACAAACTACTTTCATCCGGAACTATTTCCTGTATCTATTATAGTTTTCATGAAAAATCATTTGTTCATTAAGAACGCGCACTAATTAGCGGATAGCGCGCGTTCAAAACAACTGGGCGGGTTTTGATAAAATCGCTTTGTTTGTATAATAAAGACGAACAACTTTCATCTGAAACATTTTTAGGTATGTCTCATCGTGTGCATGAAAAATGAATTTTTCGTGAAAAATTGGGATAAAATTGTTTATAACAAATTGTTACCCACTGGAATCGCAAAAAACATCAAAACATTGAGATTCCTCGCCCTCGAAAATATAAGTTTCCATCATAAAATCTTGCCACACTTTCATGTCGTGGGCAGGGGGTATAGACTACAAACAGAGGTGCCTGCACTGATAGAATGATTCATTTATTCCAAACGAGATTCGTTAACTATTAACAAATGGTAGAGTTTAATATGATCAAATAAATATTCATTAATAATTAACGAATAGTTCACTTAAAAGGTAAAAGTGGAGTCAAACAAGACTTCTCAAATATGCATTCGTCAACTATTAACAAATGAATATTTGCTGAGACCCTAGCCTTCAACCAAATCCATTTGTTACAATAACTAATCTTGTCTATAAGTGTGTTAGTGAAAAGAAAAATGATTGCAATTGAACGAGTGATAGGAATCCAGATATTCTAAATCATTGCATTTTTATTTTACCATTTTTAAATTTTCGTGAAAAAAATCAATTTTTAGAAGTTGAAAAAATCATTTTGTGGAAATTTGCTTTTAACAACAAATCGTGTTCAATCCAGGTGATGAGATAATCTTAAATATAAATTAAGACGATGAAATTGATTCGGTATTCGGATCATTGAAGTAACTTCTGGGAATTTTTAATGAATGTCTTATAAGTTCAATTTTATTAGAAAAATTGCTCAATGTTATGGTGAGATTAGTTTTTAGTAGGGCACGAGACGAGCCAAGACGAGATTGTGGAGAGTATCGTCTCGGTCTTGGAGTAGAGAGTATGGTCTCTTCTGGGTCTCGTGACTAAGAAAATTGTCATAAGTCGAGACAAATAATGAGAATGATTGCCCGTTTTGTCTTGCGATAGTCAAGCGTTAGGAGATTGAAACATCGCAAGAGTCATGTCTCGCGGGATTTAACACTTCGTTGATCGCGCTGTAAGCGTCGCGCCGCACCAGCATAAATCGATATAATAATACATTTGAAAGATCTAGCAAAAATCTGAAAAAAATCACGAGAGTCTAGCTCCTATACTTGATGAAGTCGCATGGGATTTTTTATATTCAGTGTTACCCTTAATTATATATTCAAGCTCAAAGTTGCCATGTTTTTCTGAAAATTCGCCTTATACACAGTACACGGCCCGGAGTTTCAGAATACAAATTTGAAAATCTAACTACTTCTGATATTTTTGACGGCTATTTTCATTGATAAGGATTCTAGACGCTTAAAAGTGAGATGTCAAATTTTTCAAAATTTATTTGAGGCTTTACTGCAGTAATTTAAAAAGTAATTTAAAGTGTAATTTAAAAATTTGGACAAAGTGCGGCGCGGGGCTCATAGCGCGACCAACGGAGTGTTAGGCGTGACCAGGGTCATAAAATATAGATAAAAAGGCAATACAGGTCACACAACAGAGGCGAACAAGATAATCACCAAGATCAAACGGGAGATTATGATTATTCTGCATCTATTGTTTGCACCTTGCGAGTTATGATGCTTACCACGTTTGATCCTTCCAAGGTATGATCCGGGCGACGTTCAACTCCCACAAGGAATGATCCTAATAACGTTTAACCCTCTCACGGTATGACCCTTATGAGCGCCCTCATAAGACTCTGATAGTCTCGACGAAACTCTCGCCAGAAATCTCCCTCTACGGTGTAGAAGCAATCTCGTCTCGATATCGTGCGAGGCCTTAGATTTAATTGAATATCTTCGCATTTGGAAGACAGAACAATCTCCATAATCTACCCAAAAAAGGACCAACAGCGCAAGTCACAAAAAATAGAACAAAAAGTTACCCGAGTCGAAATTTTACCGGGTCTCCCAACGTAGTTTCAAGGTCCACTGGTGGGTTTAGGACGTTGAAAGTACGTTGTCCAGTGTATAGGCTCAAATACATCGATTCAACCTAATTTCGACGTAAATACCATCTCTTTTTTCCATTTTTTCCAGATTGCACATTGAAATTAGGTTGAAACTAAACGTATCCCCAACGTTCCTCCACCGTACATTCTTCCCTTCCTTCCTCCCCCCTACGCTCTTCACACTACTAGTTCCATTCTAACATCGATTAATTGATTAAATCTTGCATAAATTAATTGGTGGAAGAATGTGCAAAAATATAAATATTATTAACTCGGTGAAACAACAATGGGAAAAAAAGAAAAAAACGGATCGGTCCATTGGTTCTTGAGATATCCCTGCTTGTAGTTCTGCCGTGTTCCCTTTCGGTCACCCATCCTTTTTCTGTTTTTACTCGCTACTGCTCAAGTTCAGTGATCGCAGGATATCCTGGTATGCTTCTGAACTGTACAGCTGCTTGTGGCGAGTTGTATTTTTTTCGGGTTTATATAAGCAACTAATAAGAAGAAAAATAGGAAAAAACAGAAAGAAAGTTGGCAATAGAGTAATACAGGAAATTAAGAGGAAAGGAACAGGGGGAGGAGATGAGAGGAAATTAGAGTCGATATAGGTCTAAGGCGTCTAAGGGTCGGACCCTTCATATAAAAGTCAGTGAGTGTAAAGATCCGATAAGTGTAAGAGTTAGTTAAGTCTGAAGGGTCGGGCGAATGTAAGGGTCAGTTCAGTAAGGGTCAGATAAGTAAAAGGCTCAGTTGAGTTTAAGGATCAGTTGTGTTCAAGTGTCAGTTGAGTTTAAGGGTCAATTGAGTATAAGGATTGAATGAATCTAAGGGTCAGATGAGTATGAGGGCCACATGGGTTTTTTTTATCAATAAGCGTAAAACCTTCAGCATAGGGCCAGATGGATATAAGGGTCAGCCGATTCCGAAGAATCACACGAATCTGAGGGTCAAAACGTACGAAGAGTCAGGTGAATATAAGGGTCAGTTGAGTATGGGTCAGATAAGAAATCAAAGGTTAGATGCGTCTCAGAGATAGTTGAGTTTAAGGGTCAGATGGGTCCAAGGGTTATTTGAGTCCGAAGGATCAGGCGAATCTAAGAGTCAGTTGAGTCTAAGGGTCAAACAACTACAAAGGGTCAGGCGGATTTAAGGGTCAGTTGAGTGTGAAGGATCACGCGAATCTACGAGTCAGTTGAGCCTAAGGGTCAAAAGAGTACGAAGGGTCAGGCGAATCTAAAGGTCAGATGAGTAAAAGGCTGAGTTAAGTTTAAGGGTCAGTTCAATCTAAAAGTCAGATGACCTTTGGCTCACCTGACCCTCAGAATCGATCTGACCCTCAGACTCATTTGACTCTTATTCTCGTCCTTAGACTCATCTGACTCAGGCCCAATAGGGCCTTCGCACTCATCTGACCCATACAATCAACTGACCCTTACACACAACTGGCCCTTAAATTCAAGTGACAGTTGAACTCAACTGAGGTTTTTAATTATCTGACCCTTACAAAACAGATCCTTGGATTCGCCTGACTCTTCGTACTCTTTGGACCCTTAGGCTCAACTCACCTTTAAACTCAAATGACATTCAATCTCAACTGAGGCTTTCACTTATCTGACCTTTAGATACGCGTAGTCTTTTGGACTCAACTCACCCTTATACTTATTTGACCCTTATACTCAATTGATTCTTTATACTCAACTAACCCTTCTGACCCTTGGACCCAACTCACCCTTCAGGCGCACGATTGTTTGAACTTCGAACTAATGTTATTAATGTACTAACACTAATAATTTAGTTACGTGAGTCTTTAACACGGTAATGAATTTTTTAATTATCGTCAATAATGGCCTTGAACAATCAAATGTGTACGTCGAAACTTACAACGTATGTTAACAGAAAACAAACGCCATTAACGTTGAGAGTACATTTAATATACGATGGATATTGCGTGTTTTTCAACGTCCATGGGCCTTCACGTTGGGATAAGTTGAAAGTACAGTAAAAATTCGGCAAAGAATTTGAACATCAAAGCAATGTAGGTTCAAAACGTTGAAACTCCGTCGGGAGACCTGGTAAAATTTTGACTCGGGTATTTGGTCAAAATTTAATTGTAAAAAATTAATCGTTAATAGGAATTCATTCAATGATTCAAAGTGAAGGTATTGTTATCGACACTCTAAAAACAACTTTCGGAACGTAGTCGTCAACTTTTTATTTATTTTTATTACAAAAGAAACAGTAGAATGGTGAAAATAACAACTGAATTTGAAAAAGAAAAAAAAATCTGCTAGTTCCAAAATGTCAAAATTTTTCTTAAGACCTTGTCCACAGCTTCCGTTTTGTTCAAGCGAAAAACCCTACCTCCTTGAGATTAAACAATACTCAATACAAGTAATCTCAAACTTCACTCAACTAATGTCCTTTAATTGTCTTTTAATCCTTTTTAGTTCTAAACTAACACATTATTATTAATAATTCAATCCCTTTCTGTTGAGCCACAATCCTAATAACCTCTTTAAAATCCCCTAAGCACCCCCCCTCCCCACCCGCGCTCAACTTGAAAAAACCCAAATATCATCTCCAATGAAACAGAAAAAAGCGGAAATTATCACAAACAAAACAAATCTCAAAAACCTGAAAATGTTTTATTCCTCTGAAGCTCAAGGAATTTGAGAGCCCCGGTACCCGCTCGAGGGACAGCATCTCGGGCCCCTCAAAGAGAGAGACACTACCATCTAACCAATGTTGAAGCACTCAGGGGGGTCACGCGGCGCGGGGAACTTGCCAGGCCGTGGGCCCGGCTGGTATCTCAATCAGGTTGGGCTACCCTGGACCCCTGTGTCTCTTTCCCCCCACGAGTGGTGGGGGCATATTCCTCGGACTGCTCTTGGAGTACCAGGCCTTCGGGTTTTGAGCCGTCACAACTCAATCTAGAATTAGTAACTCCGAGGCTGCGGCAACGATCGTACGTGTTTCTAAAAACCTCCACAGTTATTTGCGTGTTGTTACAAACATAAACAACGAAATTTTCTGTGGATTTTCTTTGCAACAAATTCAATTTTACTAATTTAAAAAACTGAATTAATGAATAATTGTTTGAGAAATTGTCAATATTTCTTTTCAAAAGTGAAAACAGTGATTTATTGTGGTAATTCGGAGCTTGAGGAGCCATGTGATATTGTGGAAATATCTGCAGATTAAAATAAACAGGTAAATCATTATTTGCCTGTTGTCATTATTGTTTATTCATTTAGATTTTTTCCTTATTGCGTAATATAATATTTTAGTATCGGCTTGACTTTTAACGCACATTTATCGTGAATTTTAATTTATCAAATGATTGAACGGACTTATTCCGGGAGAAGGAGGAGGGGGTTGTAGTACTTGGTGAAGTAATTTAACTTATTTACTCTCGACTCTGTACTCTTTACTCTACTTGTAATTTCCCCGCAGCCGTTGTCCGTAATCACATCGATTCGTCACTGTCATTTCTCTCCTCTCGATCGGTATTTCCATTGCCCCGAGGGGGATCGATCAAAGGCCCTTCATCTTTAACTCTCCGCAAGGCATTTGGCATAATTTATCTTTGGTTCTCTCGATCATTATGTGCTCGACATATGGGAAGTTTTTAAACTATGTGGATGCGTGTTGTTTCAATGGTTCCGTAAAAAATAGGTGGAATTAATGTGGTCGATGGGGTTTTGATGAATTTCCGATGATTTTTTCGGTCGACTTGCATATGTTGTGCAAAGTTTCTGAGATTAACTCGTTTTGTTTATTGTGTTACCGCCGGAGTAGATGGTATGAAGAAGACGATTTCGAGATCTCTTTGGAGGGAATTGCATTAGTTCCAAAAAGGGTCTTATTGCATTTTATTACAGATCTAATAATTCTTCTGCTAATTAGCTCTATATTGAATATTGAAAAGAGTGACATTTAAAAAAGGTATGAAATTTTTTGAAAAAAGATGTTAAATATTTAGGAACTTAACGGGTCTAGGGAAACATGTTTAGAAATCTTGTTTGTAGAAAATTTATTCCGTGATATTAAATGTTGTTTGAGTTTTTCTCATAGAACTTTTTAATGATCTATTTCTGAACCATTGGAACGACACATTTTTATCCTGGAATTGGGCAGATTCAGGGAAACATCTCAGGAGATATTTGATGTACAGGAATTTCCCCGGTTTCTCATTTCTTAGAGAATCCCATAATCATCAAATTTAAATATTTAGATTGTCGGTTTCACAACCACAATGATTCTTTCTATCATTTATTATTTGACTATTCAAACATTGCTGTTTGCCTTTCAAGCATGCTCGTTATGAAGAAAATAACTACAAAATTTTACAGAATTCATATAAATTTGGGTAGATAATTCTATCAGCGAAATTAACTTCGGAATATTTTACGTAAAATAGTGAAAAAAACGGGAAATTATTTTTGTTTGTTGAGTGCCCTCACTGTTATTTCGCGCCGACGGATTTCTTCGCAGATGCGCGCTACTTGTTTACTGATTGGAACCACTGATTGACAATGTAAAAGACTCCCTTATATTCGATGATAGATGCAACACTGAATGAATCGCATTTAGATCAATCAGAAAAACATACAAGTCTACTATTCTTCTTTATTTTTATCTTCAAAACACTCCACTATATTTTCTTCATGGCGCCCACCCCGTTTCCTTCAGATAAAACTCTTCCAAATTGAAAAGAATCCCAATTTTTATTACAATTTTTTGTTTTATCATTGAAAGATCATTTCTTGACTGTTAAACAACACAATCTAGGGTTAGATAATAATAATTTTCTTACGGTAACTCCACACGAGCAGTAAACAATTTAACTTTTGTAGTTTTAATCAGTAAATTGAAAGAGCTGTTGTCACCAACATACGCCATAAACGTTCTTCAATTTATTTCTCCATAAAAAAACTCCAACAGTTGTGTTTCAACTCGCCAGTAAAATGGCCTTACATATGGCAGGAAAGCTTTTCAGGATAGTACAGAAGGACACCAGTGAGCGACAGTGGTCGTGCGGCTCGTTAGTGCAGAATACGCTCCATGAAATTTATGTATTCCAGCGCTAATGAACTCGTGTGGAACTCTCTCAAACTCTTTTCGAGTGAGACATAGCACGTCTAATGATTATTAAATAAGAACTTTGAATAACGAACGCCAACATAAAGAACACGGATCAAACTTTTGAGGCCAGCATCGCAAATCGAATAATCAACCACGGCTTCTATTAACCAAAACAAATAATCAGTAACAATTAGCAATTGTTAATCGTACTTGTAATTCACAGGATGAATTTTCTATCGTATGAATTCAAAACTTTATTAATTTGACTATTCTATTGATTTATTTTGGTTTAACGATTATTTCAATTTCTAAAAGTGAAATCACTTTCTTCTACTAATTACCAACAAGCTTGATGCCCTGATAAAGTTAAACTAAAAAGCAAAATAGTTGAAAGGAAAACAAAATAAAACAGGAAAGAAATAGAATCGTGACCCGTTTAAGAGAGCGGTGGTTGCATTCACCGATCACGTTCTTATCGGCTCTCTCGCTTCAACCCGGAAGTCACCGGTATATCTGTGAATCGATTGAATCCGTTGAGAAACTACGAATTCCCTTTTTTTATTTTGAAAAACACAGAGTCACATTCTATTTTAATCTCCAACCATAGCGACTGGGACACGATTGAATTTTTTTATGGACGTGCTTCTTGGAATGGTAAGACGAAAATTTCCAGCCTCGAGTTTTGAGAAAAACCATAAAATAGTAGGAAATAGGGGACAGGAGGCTTTGGGAATAGTCTGCGCCTGTCATCCGTCAAAAACCCGGATTTAGGCGCCCACCGATTTTTTTCATGTTGTATAATTATTAAATTCAAAAGGATTATCTTTTCACAGTATAGAAAAATTATAAACACCATCACCACCAATTCTCCCAGTTGTAAGAACCGATAATTTCATGGTTCAACAGCTTATCAACAGCTCTTATGATTTATTTGTTCGATGATCGAAAAATTGTAGACAATTTCATTGTAATTCGATGAAATTAAATGCCAAATAAGGAAATGATTTTCTAACATAGGTTGGCAGATTATTTTGCAAATATCTCTGTGAAATTTTCTACTGAATTTCTGTCGTAAAAGATTCATCAAATACCAAAAAAATTTTATTGATTTAATCAAATAATAATGTTCCGTTTCGAGTAATGGATAACTCCCATCCGATGCTGAATAAAGCAGATAAGTGTTCGTTCTATTACTAAAATACTTTTCCAATTCAATGATAATATTGATTGATTTATCACATTGTAGCTCACTTAATGGCGAAGAATACATTCTTCCTTCCATATCTCATCCGATAATTAGCAAACGACATCAACTGAAAGAGTAATGCATCCCGGAGACTAGTATTAGAAGATTACCAAAAAGACAATCTAAGAGAGAAAAAAAACGAGGATGAAAGAGAACGGCGGAGTCGTTCAGAATGATTTGTTTACCGAGCGATGATGAGTACAAGAGGAAGAGCTCGAGCGAGATGACGAGTGTCAATAATTTCACTTGACTTCTTAGTTACACGGGCTAATATTTACACGCCAATGGTTTCGACATCTTCACCCTCCTCATAAAAAAACTTTGAGAGGTTAAGGAAAATCATAAAACGATTTTATTTTATCTAACCAATTTCAAGACATTATAACGAATAAAGGAATTTTTTTTTCAATTTGAGGATTTTTCCCCCCCCCCCCCTTATGTACATGCCTAGTAAACGCGATTGCCTGTTTGGTATTATAAGCGACGTTTGAAAACTTTTCATCCCATGAGTGAGCAATAGGGAGAATGAGAGGGATGAGGGGCCGGTGTCGAGGCCAAAACGCAGGCGCTCGCCCCAGACGTGGCAACGAGGGACAGATGGTTCGGCGGGGCCTCGTGGCTTCTTCATCCTCTTATTTTGTCGTTTTTGTTCTTCATCTCTTCTTTGCTCGTACACAAGCCACTCACTGCATAGCACTCATCCCCGTGTATTCTTGACTCTCTGATTCACCTCAACTATTTTTCTTTTTAATAATTAACGATAATGCTTAAAGAACACATGGCTCCTGGCCATCCATCCTTGAGGTTTTTTCCGTGGGGAGATAATGACTCTATTTTATTTTTTATTATTTTTTTTACTTGGTCATCATTTTTTTTCTGTGGGGATATTGTTTTTGGAGTTGTTGAATTTTGTTCAACCAATTATTGAACAAAAATTATTGGTTGGATAATGGAGAGAATTTCCCACTGAAAACGGTAGTTTATATGGCGTTCCATATCTTGTGACTTCACCGGATAAGGTTGGATAGGATCTAGAAGTAGGTAGAAAGGGAACCAGGATGATTCTCGATATTAGTTTACAAGGAAAATCTAGTGAAATAGACATTAACCATTTGATTTCAGCAAAGTTGAGTAAATTTTGTATAGATTATTTCTTATTACTTTACCATCTTATAAGATTAGAATCTCCACGCCAAATCAGCAGGCTAAAAAAGTCGATGCTGGAGATTTCCGCCTCAATTTTATTCTGAAATGATGGCGATTGGACAAAAATTTTAAAATAATTAAAAATAATAATTGAAGTACTTATGGATTTTTGAACATTTCGAGTTTTTGCCAATGATTTTTTTTTCAAACTAGCCCCAATATCTCAGCGGGGTTTCAAGTTATCAATATCATCCTTTGGCACACAGCATTATCTTTAGTTTGACGAGGTTTACAGGAGAAAACGTGTTTTTTTCAATCATTAATTACTGAAGCTAAAAACTCATTTATTAAAAAGCTCATTTTTTTAAATCTGAAATTTTCACAAAAAATTGCCAATAAAATAACAAGAATTTTGACGCCAATTAGAGTTTGTCATTCGCCGTAGTTCGGTGGTTGTTGATTTCTTCAGTGAGACAAATAGTAAAAATGACTGAAAATCTCTATTATTCATGCAATTATGCCTTAAATAAGTGAATATTTAGTTAAATATGAGCAAATGGTGAAGGTTGGACTCATTATATCTTCTATTATTCATCTTCAGTATGATTTTTTCAGTGAAAAATTAATTATTTCTCTAATTATACAATGGAAATACATTTGTCAAAGTCAACTTTCTTTGTTGATCATCAAGAAACTTACGAGAAATCGCATTACGAACTCATTTACGTATAGTGTATATGGCACATTCTCCCAATTATCATCCAGGGTTTCGGCTTTGATTTTGGGATTGACCTTCAATTTTTACAATTTGTTATTTATGTCAAAAGACACTCAACCCTAAATTTACACTTCGATATCTTGATCGATAACCGAGAAAACGCATGTTGAAATTTTTCTCTCCTTTTTTTTCAATCAATTTTCACGGCAACAGTTTTCATTCTATGAATAAATGTCACAAGTAAGTTTTCTTCGGAAATTGTCTGAAGTTGCAGAAAAAAAAATTCCGTTCTCGTCCCAGTCTTTTTCGTCCATGAAAAATCAAATTTTCAACAAAATTCAGTGGTTTTTTTGTTGTCCACCCTATCGAGAAAAAAATTTTTTTCTTCTTTGGAAAGTGTATACTTTTTGGAGTATCTCCGCGAATTTTCAAATTGGGACTCTCAATAGAAGCTGAATTAACGTATGAAAACAAAAAAACCGAATTTTTAGGACTATCATAAGAATATCTGATATTTCGCGGTTTTTCAGTCGTCCACCCACTGAATGGAGATTTCTTGTTTTTCGTCGAAGAACATGTATTTTTTTGAGTATCTCCACAAATTTTCAACTCGGAACACTGAAAACCAGCCGAGTAAACACATAAAAATGAAGAACGAAGTAAATTTTCAACTATAATAATATTGAAAATTTCACGGTTTTCTGACCTTTCGCCACCTTGATTAAAATTTTGTGCCTTTTGTCGGAAAGAATATACTTTTTCAAGTATCTCTACAAATTTCCAGTCTGCGACGCTCAATATCAGCTGAGTAAACGCATAAAAACAAAAAAAAAAAGAATTGTAGTGATATCGTTATAACTATAGTTGAAATATTAAGTATTTTTGGTCCTTTACCCATTGAATCGACAAGTTTCTGTCTTTTGTTGAGGATATTTTTTTTTCAAGTAACATTTCCAAATCGAACACCTAGAAACCCAAAATTTCGGACATTCTCATAATTATGTCCTTAAATTCATTTTCCCTTGCCGTTCCCAAGCGCTCACTGAGCTGGTTTTGAGCGTTCCGAGCTGGAAATTTGTGGAGATACTCTGACACAGATATACTCTCCGACGGAAAACAAAACATATCAAGTGGGTTTCAAACCGAAAAACCGCGAATTGGGAGATATTCTAATAATTGAAAAATCATTTTTTTTTCATTTTCATGCGTTTACTCAGCTGATTTTGAGCGTCTCGGACTGAAAATTTGTGAAGATACTTGAAAAAATATATACTTTTCGACAAAAAGCATAATATTTCAATCAGTTTGGTGAAAAGCTAAAAAACGCGAAATTTTAAATAGTATTATAATTAAATATTCATTTTCTTCTCCGTTTTTATGTGTTTACTCGGCTGGTTTTCAGCGCTGAAAATTTTCGGAGATACTCGAAAAAATATATACTCCTCAACGAAAAACAAGAAGTCTCCATTTAGTAGGTGGAAAACCGGAAAACTGCGAAATATCAAACATTCGCACGATTATCCTAAAAATTCTTTTTCTTCGTTTTCATACGTTTATTCAGCTTCTATCAAGAGTTCCAATTTGAAAATTTGTGGAGATACTCCAAAAAGTATACACTTTCCGAAAAAAAAATTCTTTTCAAGAGGGTAGACGACCAAAAAACCACTGAATTTTGTCAAAAAAACGATTTTTTGTGGCCGAAAAAGACTAGAACGGGAACAGAATTTTTTTTCCTGAAAGTTCAGACAATTTCCGAAGAAAAGTTACTTGTGACATTTATTCATGCAATGAAAACTGTTGCCGTGAAAATTGATTGAAAAAAAAGAGAGAAAAATTGGAACATGCATTTTCTCGGTTATTAATTGAGATATCGGAGTGAAAATTTAGGGTTGAGTTTCTTTGGACATACATAACAAATTGTGAAAATTGAAAGTCAATCTCAAATTCGAAGCCGAAACATTGGACGATAATTAGGAGAATATGCCATATGTTGGATTGGGATCTTTTCAAACCAGTTACTTCACATATCACAGTTTCAAAAGATGCAATCACTTCTTTGAGTGTTGTAGGATATCTAAACAAAGATGCCGGACCAGAGGGTGACATCAAACTAGCGCTAAATTCGTTAGCAGCATAATTCTTATTCATAATGAAAGCAATCCATATCTCCTGATGGACAATGATAACTTCGGATTCAACTGACTCGCGTGATAATAAATTATCAGCTAATTTGAAACTATCATGCTGATTTCACAATGAAAACGTTTCAATTATTCACAATATTTGTGTCCAGATAAAAAACAGTTTACTGTTTTTCTAATTCTAATTCTCTTAGAATTCTTTAATGCCTAAAGGAGGTTAGGCGGTGTTTGAGGTAAATTTGAGAGTGAATTTCTGTGGTTCCTGGTAGCTTAGTCGGTAAGAGAATCATGAAATTGACGAGAGTCTTAAGGAATTAGAATCTATCATATTAGATGCAATAGATGAATCTGTTCCAAAATGTAAAAAATTCAATTCTGCAGAAAGATACTTGAATAATAATATCAAAAAGTTGCAAAATCATAAAAGTTTTTTAATGACTGAAATTCATAAAATTAAAATTAAAAAACCAGGTCAAAAGAGTAAAAAACTAATTCAACTTGAATCTTTATTGAAAAAAGTCAAAGAAAAAATAATTAGAGAGTTTGACAAGTCTATAAATAAACAATGGACAGAAAAATTGAAAAGTATTCACCCTTATGACCCAGTTAAATGCCTTCCCGAAATCAATAGATTATTCAGAAAGAAAGGCTTAACACCAATTGACACCCTGAAAATCCCAGAAGGTAAAATAAAAATTATGGAGAATGCCAATCTCAACCCAGCTGAGTTTAGAAAGGATAACATTAATAACATTATAATTATAAAACCAAGGGACAAATTAGACATCATAGGTTCTCATTTTGAACTGGCTAATAACCAAAATGAAAATTTAGGCAAACCTTTACTAAAATCGATAGTTAATACAAAAATCGAGGAATTTAAAGCTGAGCTAGATTCAGATAAATAATTAAATAAAACAGTTGTTACATTCGATGAGGATCTATTAGCATTCAATCCAATGAACACACCAGTGAAAAATTATTTTACTAGTACTAATGAACTCAAATTAATTCTCAAAAAATTGAATAACAAAAAATCAGCCGGTTTTGATGGCATCCCCAACACAGTCCTCAGAAATATCCCTGATAATTTAATATTCTTGTTTGCCATAATATTCAATAACGCATTAAACAACATGTACTTTCCAAATCAATGGAAGTTAGCTAAAGTGATAGCCTTGCATAAAAAAGGTAAAGAAAGCTCGGATCCCTCCAGTTATCGACCAATAAGCCTGTTGCCAAACATCAGTAAAATTTTTGAAATATTCATATATAAAGCGCTGATATCTCACTGTGTCAAAAATGATATCCTACCGAACCAACAATTCGGATTCAGACACAAACATTCAACTATTCACGCAATTAATAAATTCACATCTGACATCTGTTGGAATTTAAACAGCGAAAAGTGCGTTGGGGCAGTGTTTGTAGATTTGGAGAAAGCGTTTGATACGGTTTGGCTTGATGGGCTCTTTTTTGAACTCCTTAAAAAAGAATTCCCATTACATTTAGTCAAATTAGTCTGGAATATGGTACATGGAAAAAGATTTTTAGTCTCTGACGGGAGAGAATTCTCAAATAAAACCTTTGAAGTATCGAATGGTTTACAACAGGGCACAGTAAACTCCCCACTATTGTTTAATATTTATACTTGTGATCTCTTAAAGTTATTTGGTCTTAATGATGATCCGGAAAAGAAATCAGTAGCGTTCGCAGATGATTTACTAATATATATCTCTGATGAAAAGAGTACAGTAATAAATGATTCCCTTCAAGTTTTATTTGAAAAAATTAGTGACTACTATCATACATGGAAATTAAAAATCAACACAACTAAATGTGAAACAATTTTACTCCGTCCGACACTCAAGAATACAAGTTATAACGTAAAGAAACACTGGAAATCATTCCAACTAAAAGAGGAAAAAAATTCTGATATCATAGTTCCTCATAAAGGAACTGTAAGATATTTGGGAGTTTTCATTGATTACCAATTAAAATATACTAAACATGTGGAAATACAGTTAGAAAAAGCAAAAAAAGCTTTTCAGAGTCTTACCAGATTATTTTATAAGAAACATATTTTTAAAAAGGTGAAAATCCTATGTTATTTACTTCTCATCAGACCAATCATAACTTATGCATGTCCTATATGGTTTAATATACCAGCCCACTTAATGGAGAAATTAAGATTATTCGAGAGATACTGCTTGAGAGCCTGTCTCTCGATGTACAGAATGCCTGAATTGAATCGTACTAAAATGTATAAAAATGAAATTTTATATAACGCTGCGAAGATCCCAAGAATCGACAACCACATTCTAAGATTATGCAGAAACCATATTGTAAAAGCTTCAAAAATCGACCCAGACTTAAACAGTTTAATCAGTAGGCCTTTCTACCCACAAGACTCATACTTTATCAAAGCAATGTCATCTGGTTACACTCCCCCTGAGATTTTTACTTACCTAGATTCTAACGGATTTATTATTGACGAAAACAATATTCCTCTCATTTATCATGCTTACAGGACTAATAACTTATCGAGGGCTATTGATTACGCCCCAAACATTAATTATCTAAAGCCAGAAAATTTGAGTAGAATAAAATTTAGTACAGATATTCCTGATAGAGACAAAGAACTGAAACTTAATGAAATTAAGAAATATTGGTGGAGATACTCCCCTCCAGACGACAACTAGTCACCCCCAATGATCTCTTTTTTCTATTTTGATGATTAAGAGAACTTTTCCCTTTTTTGTACATAGTTGTATATAGTTTATTTATTTTAAGTTTATTTGTAAGTGATTTAACCTTGTCATGGCATAGCCCTTTTTTACCCACCATTTTTGGGGCTACATTCATATACGAAAATGTTTAAACCTCATGGTTTCTTTCTATTCATAAGAGAAAAGAAAAATGATATATATGGAAAAAATTTATCATATGAATATGTGGTAAATTTTTCAAATGATTTACTCATTAAAACTGTATTGATTCTGAATGTAACTTACTGTGAATCCCATTATCTTTATTATTTGTCATAAGCTTGTATACGTTAACTTATATGTCTGTAACATTTATATTTTTCTTTCTTGGTGAATAAACGTATTATTAATTAAAAAAATAAAAAAAATAAAAGTCGGTAAGAGTGCGCGGCGCGTATCTGGGAGACCCGGGTTCGATTCCCGGCTGGGTAAAGCGGAAATTTTTTCTCTCTAAATTCTAATTCTCTTAGAATTTTTTTTTTTTCAAATTTTTTTTTGAGTGTTGAGTGAATTCTCCCTTAAATGATGAGAACGAGTAGCGAATACCACCAATCACCACTCAGTATAACGAAGATACACAAGAATCCTGCATGATCTACCGATATTGCTCAACAATAAATATCGATCAAAAAGGAGAGTAATTATTGTTTATTAATTAAATATTGGAATCGGACGAGTATGGATGACACGCGAGTTATATTGAAATTTCCAATTAGACCCTTCAATTTGCTAATATTTAATGAAATATTCGCTTATTTGGGGGATAATTGCATGAATAACAGCGATTTTCGGTCATTTTCAATACTTATCTCACTGAAAAAATTAATTACTGTCGAACTACGGCAAAAGACAAACTCTAATTAGCGCCAAAATTCATGTCATTTTATTGCAAATTTTTGGTGAGAATTCTTTCCATTCAAACTTCAGCCAATAGAACTTCACCATTCGACGATTTTGACCAATCAGAGTGCGGTATTCGTGCTCACGTGACACGTTTCACACTGATAATTTCCCTGCAGCCGGGGAAATTATCAGTTTTGTTGACCCGAATGTTTTGTTGCATGTTCATCAGAGATCGGACGTCAGAAGTCACACTGATAATTTCCCTGTAGCCTGTCAATTGTTTTCTACGAATTTGATAGATATTCCTCATATTTTGGTCAATTGTGTCCCGTAAACCCGAACACAGCACCTTGATCGGCCAAAATCTGAATTTTTTTTTATCGTTATTTTACATCGCTTCGACCCGGTTAGGGTATACTGCGATGATGATCAAGACTTTAAATGGTTAAATCGCACCATTCTACCCGGCCGGGATTTGAACTCGGAACCTTTCGCAGGTGAGGCAACGAACTTACCCACTGCGCCAAGGCACCGGGCAAAATCAGAATTGAAGAAATTGTCCTCCGAGTATCCCTCGACTTTCAAAATTCATCGGATATTTCCCTCAATTTTTCCTGTATATCAACGATCGGGATCAGTTTCGCAATAAAGTCCCGAGCGCGCAGCGCGAGGCTATGCAACAAAACATCTTGTTGCTATGTAACAAAACATTCGGGAAATAATCGATAATTTTGAAGGTCTTGGGGTATTATAGCGAAAATTTCAGATTAAAAAAAAGAGCTTGTTGAGTAATTGACCATTGAAAAAAAAACGTTTTCTCGTATAAATCCCGTTAAACTGAAAATAATGCTATGTATAACAGCTCATTTTGAAGGGTTTTTCACGTTCCTTGAGTGTGCCAAAAAGTGATTTGATAACTTGAAACTCCGCTGAGATATTGGAGCCAATTTGAAAAGAAAAAATCATTGACAAAAACTCGAAATTGAAAACTCGAAAATGAGACGGAAATCCCCAGCATCAACTTTTTTAGCCTGCTGATTTGACATGGATTTGCTCATAATTATGTGGAAAATGTGCAGCTCTAGGAATAAATGTTGAGAGAGATTTTGTTTCGTTTTCTTGGAAGAAAATGTAATTATAAAAAATAATATATTACGTTACAAGTGTGAAAAGGGAGAATTTCATACGAGTGGGGTAATGTTTTTAGGGACAGTCGTAGGATACGCGCAGCCGGGCGATAGACGCGATGAGCCAAACGGAGGTGCGTAGTACGACTCTCCTTAAAGGGAGATGGAACTCCTTTGTCTACATCAAATCTTAGAATTGTGTTTTCTCCTACAATTATTAATTTCTATCTATGAAATTACTTTATCGACTCGATTATCGCATTGTTGAGTCAATGAAGTAGTTTAATGAATAAAAAATAATAATTGCAGGAGAAAACACAATTCTAAAGATTCATATAAACGCAGGAGTTCCGTTTCCCCTTAACAATATTAACACACGAGTTTAACGTTCTCCCTTATTCACACGTGTATGTTACATATTTGCTCAAATTAGAGTTTGGAAAAGTCGTACATCATTTTTTTCCGTACTGACCTTCACTTTTGCTCGTCTGGGGATTGGTATTGGCTCTTCCCCAAACTCGTAAAAGTGAAAATCACTACGGGAAAATATCGTTTACGACTAATGCCATGGGGTTCTTTTACATTTTTCTTTTAAATTCATCCAATAATAGACAAATTTCTTGTCTATTATTGGACGAATTTCAAAATACAAATATCAGGGCCAAGGATTCATATTGTACAATTCAATGAAAGTTTAAGAGTTAAGATTCTTCGAAAAACTTGGACGTACGGACCATTTGAAAATTGAATCATAAATAATTGGGAAGTTGAAGTGAAGACTCTGTAAATATAAATTTCTAAGGATTCGCTACATGGGTTTGGCCTACCCTAGATGGGGTAGCCCCACTCCTCCCATTTTTCGTAAGCGCACGCCGTCCCCACTCTGGCGCCCACCATAGTTTACTAGAATTCTTTACCGGCTGGTATCATAACATCTATGCTAATGTAGAGCTCTACTACGATTTTTTCGGGGGTACCGTTACCTTTTAAGATGTCCTATTAGGTGTGTGACTTAATTTTTACAGATTTTTTTTTCGAGCTTAAAATTATATTTAAAATAGAAATGTATTCGCCGTTTTTTCTGGTTTTGAAAGGATCGGACAAAAGGTTTCAGAACATGGAACGACAAGTCTATGTAAGTTACAGAACCTTCCAGAATAGCAGAGTTTACGATGGCAACTGATAAACAGCACATTCGGCACTGCATTTTATACGAATTCCAACAAGGAAAAAGTGCTTCTAAAGCACGGGAATCAATATGTAGTGTTCTTGGTGCCGACGTTGTATCTTATGAAATGTGTAATTATTGTTACAAACGTTTTAGAAGTGCTGATTTCGATCTGAGTGACCGGCCGCGTCCTGGACATCCTCGATAGTTTATAGATGCGGAATTGCAAGCTCTACTGGATGAAGACGCAAAGCAACCGCAACAAGAGCTTGCAGGTCAGTTAGCAGTCACCCGAATAGCTATTTCTAAGGGTTTGTGTGAAATGGGAAAAACCCAAAAACTTGGAAGGTGGGTCCCACATGTGTTGACCGAACATAACCTAGGTCAACGTATGAACACGTGCCTTTCACTGCTGGCCAGCAACAAAAGAAGGACTTCTTGTGGAGAATTGTGACGGGTGATGAAAAGTATATTTTTACGAGAATCCCAAACGTAAAAAGTCGTGGGTAGATCCCGGACAATCCAGTACATCGACGCCGAAACAGAACATCCACTTAAAGAAGATTCTCCTGTGTATCTGGTGGGACATGAAGGGTGTGCTTTATTATGAATTCCTGGAAATAGGTCAGACGGTGACTGCGGAATGCTACAGCCGACAACTGAACAAACTGAGCGAAGAACTTGATCGGAAAAGACCATTTACTGGGCAAGGAAGCAAGTCATACTGCTGCATGACAATGCTCGACCTCACGTTGCTCGCGCGACTCAGAAGACCCTCTTAAACTTGGGATGGGAAGTTCTTCCGCACGCGGCATATTCACCAAACTTGGCCCCATCCGACTATCACTTGTTCCGGTCCATGCAGCACGCCTTAGTGGATAAACAGTTCAAAACACTGGACGATGTGCGTAAATTCGTCGATGACTTTATTGCCTCGAAGCCTGCAAGTTTCTTTCGCGACGGCATTCGAATTTTACCTGAGAGATGGCGCAAGGTCATAGAAAACGATGGACAATATTTCCAAGATTAAGTTCGTTGTTCTCTGTTTTTTTATATTAAATAAATTTACTGAAAAATCTGTAAAAATTAAGTCATACCTAATAATATAACACATCATAATAAAAAAGAAGTAACACAGGGAGAAATTTTTACGGATCTCACCCATCTAAAAGTCCCGAGCGAACCGGTAAATATCCGGAAATTTACCGGTAAATTGTTAACTGGGAAGGAATAATTGCTAACTAAGAAAGGCTTTATTAATTAGAAATGGGATAATTGTTTAGATGACGAAAACGAAGAATTCATCAATAATAAGTTATTGGAATCATATAAATTCTTCACAAAATTTTAATTGAGGGTCTAATAATAGTATATTTTGATATAAGGTCGTGAAGCGCGGTTCCAGACGAGTGTGAAGTTTGGCAAATCACACGAGTTTTAAACTACGCGTAACGATCGAATATCAAATAGTATTTTTTGTCACAGACTTGTCAAATGCGAGGTTCAAAATGCAGAAGGGGGCGTAGGAGGGAGCGCTGGAGGGGGTCCAGGCGGACGGTGGCCCCCTGGCAAGCCCCCCCTCCCCCCACTGAAGAAAAATCAAATATTTAAAGAAAAAATAAAAATGAAAAGATGTGATAATGAAATGAAAATCAAATCAATTAATCAATAATTTCAATTATTTGTTCATCAAAATTCGAAAGTTAAAAAGGAAAGAAACCAGGGAAGAAAAGGGTTGAATTAGTCAGTCAATTACAACTCTTCCATTTTTAACAAAAAAAAAACATTCCATGCATGAAAAAATTCGATAAAGAAAAATCTAGCGTTTCTTCTAAAAATTCTTCGTGAATTTCTTTTGGAAGTCTATAAAAATTTTACATGTATCCTGTTAAAATTTTATAAAAATTCTATTGATATGTTTTATTTGTTTCTTGCACTCATTTAATTGGAACATATGCAATTTCCATCGTAGGATTCTTTAATAAATATTCGAGAGAAAAAATCTTTAAATAATAATTCATTTATAAAAAACTGAATGCATTGAAATGATTTTTTATTTGCATTTTTGTCTTTAATCGGTATAAATAATTACTGATGTTGCTGTAACACCCCAAAAACACAAGGACAGCTGGTTTTTTTAGTTAGGGCGCATGCGTGGAGCTGTTCTCTATAAGGTTAACTTCACGTTGGTATCAGAGTAGGCTGGGAGTGCTTCAGGCACTGTCCAAATGCCTCACGCACTGAGGCCCCTGACGCACTGTTTTACAACCTCCACACAGGCCTCTAAAACCGAGCGTTTGACACATCAGTGACAAAACAGTACATTTTGATACTAGGGCGCATGAAAAAATTTCTGGCGAATATGAGTTTGCATGAGCCGAAGGCAAGTGATGCAAATCATATGAGTCAGAAAATTTTTCTGCGCCCGTGTGTCGAACAATATTTTTTGTCACGAGGGTCGCCGCAGGCCTGAGGCACGCCGCAGGCACACCTACCTAAAACGCTGGCTTACGACCAGAGAGTGACAAAAATGCACTTTTTGCGGACACCCACATGAAAGGGGGCCACTTTGTCGCTTCTAGTTTCCGAAAAATTCACGTTTTTTTTCTAACTCTCATTTAAACCAATATTAAATGATTTTTTTGATGAAGTTTATGATCGCTCGATATTGATACGACTAATTCCTGAAATACCGAGATTTTTACGGATATATAGGTCACTTCTATTTTCGATGAGAGTGTTCAAACCCAGCGACGAAAAGTCAAATAGGCCAAGATTGGGCCAGTACTAAGCGCCAAACGGCCGTCTTGGGTGCCGATCCTCAATCGGCCTTGGCCCAACCTCGGCTAGCTATTGGTTTGATAACGTTCGGCCGATATTGGTTGCCAAGCGTCGGCCGATGATCGGCACTCATGACCCATGCAATACATATTTTTGATAGTTGAAAAATTAATTAATGCATTACTTTTTTATGATTTAATTGACATTCTTCGTCTGAACCTTCCTAAAAGCCTCCAATCCTTAAAAGTAGTTTTGTTATTACCCCTATTTGACCGTTGTGACTCTTGTGAGTGTTTGGCCCATTGAATTATAGCGCTCGGTTTCCCTGCTAGACAGTGATCTTCATGAGGGTTAGACCCTTGGGATCAGTTGACTTGTCTTACCTGTTTGACCCTTATCAAGTCTCAGCGTCTGAAATTTACCCAATTATTGGTCGAGACTTGCGATTTGACGAATGGTCATTTGACGTTCTGCCGATATTTGGCCATGAAGGAGTCGCCAAGACTTAACATGCTAATTCAAAGCCAATATTTGACCGTGAGTGGTTCGCCAAAATTTGGCATGACAATTCTACGTCCAGGCTTGGTTGACACAATAACATCGACAATTCGGCTCCGGGTAAGCCGTATTTTTTGTTTGATCAAAAAATTCCAATATAACATCCCGAGTCAAAATTTTATCGGGTCTCCCGACGTAGTTTCAACGTTTTGAACCTACATTGCTTTGATGTTCAAATTCTCCGCCGAATTTTTACCGTACTTTCAATTGATCTCAATGTGAAGGCCCATGGACGTTGAAAAACACTCAATATCCACCGTATATTAAATGTACTCTCAATGTTAATGACATTTGTTTTCTGTTAACGTACGTTGTAAGTTTCGACGTCCACATTCAGAAAATTCATTACCGTGTTAAAGACTCACGTAACTAAATTATTAGTGTTAGTACATTAATAACATTAGTTCGAAGTTCAAACAATCGTGCGTCTGAAGTGTGAGTTGGGTCCAAAGGTCAGAAGGGTTAGTTGAGTATAAGGATCAATTGAGTATACGGGTCAGTTGAATTTAAGGGTCAGTTGAGTGTATCGGTCAGATGAGTGCGAAAGCCCTATTGGACCTGAGAGTCAGATGAGTCTAAGACGAGAATAAGGATCAAATGAGTCTGAGGGTCAGATCGATTCTGAGGGTCAGGTCAGCCAAACGTCATCTGACTTTTAGACTGAACTGACCCTTAAACTCAACTCAGCTTTTTACTCATCTGACCTTTAGATTCGCCTGATCCTTCGTACTCGTTTGACCCTTAGGCTCAACTGACTCGTAGATTCGCGTGATCCTTCACATTCAACTGACCCTTAAATCCGCCTGACCCTTTGTAGTTGTTTGACCCTTAGACTCAACTGTCTCTTAGATTCGCCTAATCTTTCGGACTCAAATAACCCTTAGACCCATCTGTCCCTTAAACTCAACTGACACTTGGACGCAATTGGCCTTTAAACTGAACTGAAGCTTTTGCGGATGTGACCCTTACTGAACTGACCCTTACATTCGCCTGACCCTTCTTACTCTTTTGACCCTTAGGTTCAACTGACCCTTAGATTCACGCGATCCTTCAGACTCAACTAACTTTTACACTTATCAGATCTTTACACTCACTGACTTTTATATGAAGGCTCCGACCCTTAGACGCCTTAGACCTATATGGACTATAATTCCCTCTCATCTCCTCCCTCTGCTCCTTCCCTCTTAATTTCCTGTATTACTGTATTGCCTACTTTCCTTCTGTTTTTTCCTATTTTTCTTCTTATTAGTTGCTTATACAAACGCGAAAAAAATACAACTCGCCACAAGCAACTGTACAGCTCAGAAGCATACCGGGATATCCTGCGATCACTGAGCTTGAGCAGTAGTGAGTAAAACCAGAAAAAGGATGGTTGACCGAAAGGGAACACGGCAGAACTACAAGCAGGGATATCTCGAGAACCAATGGACCGATCCGTTTTTTCTTTTTTTTTCCATTTTTGTTTCACCGAGTTAATAATATTTATATTTTTGCCATTCTTCCACCGATTAATTTATGCAAGATTTAATCATTTAATCGATGTTAGAATGGAACTGGTAGTGTGAAGAGGGTAGGGGGGAGGAAGGAAAGAAAGAATGTACGATGAAGGAACGTTGGGGATACGTTTAGTTTCAACCTAATTTCAACATACAATCTGGAGAAAATGGAAAAAAGAGACGGTATTTACGTCGAAAGTAGGTTGAATCGGTGCACTTGAGCCTGTACACTGGACAACGTACTTTCAACGTCCTAAATCCACCAGTGGACTTTGAAACTACGTTCGGAAACCCAGTAAAATTTCGACTCGGGATGGCAAGCATTACCATAGGACATGGTAAACATGACCGTGGAACATGGTAAGCATTACCATGAGATATGGTAATCATTACATAGTATAGCATAGTAGAGCATTCTAAGGGCACTGTAGTGTTTACTGAGTGGCACAGTAAAGATTACTATATAAGGTCAATTGCAAACCCTTTTACTATGTTCTCTCTTTCTTCGCTGAATTTTTTCCATAAACCTAGAGTTAACTCAGAGTTAACTCCGGGTTTGATCTATCAGGGAAAATTCGACCGATAATGAAAAGTTTCAAAAAAGTTGCAAAATATCAAGAAATTAGATGCGAACTACCCCCAACCGCTGAGACAATGTTCTTCAGAATCTAATTAGCTCTAAGGACAAAATTTTACTCACATATGCAAACACACATAAGAAGATCCTTTTAAAAATATTATAAAAATTTATAGAAGTCATGAAACACGGAGACTTTATGAAATTTCCAGTTTTGATTTTCGGGGACATTACAATCACTTCTCGATATAAATGGAGAAGTTAATAAATCGGGAAATTGAAAAAAAAATACAAGGAAAATCCACGAAAATTTATTTCACTTGATGGTAGTTATTACTTCAAAAGTTGTCTTGTCATCAAGACAATAAAGCTTTTATTTTTTTTTAATCCAACCAAATAACAAACAATAAAACGATGGTGGAGTGATTCAAACAAAAACGTCAAAAATCAGGTCACAAACTAGGGTTAACGACTTAGAAACCGTTGAACGGGGGTCTAAATACCCGGAAAGGTAAAAATAATGAAATAAAAAAGCTATCTTTTTTTAGCAAGAAACGTAAATCGAACCCAAATTGATGTTTTTTTTTAACAAATTTTTTTGAATACAATCTTTTCATATCAAAACGACCACTAGCATCCTTTCCCAGAATCAACGGTAATTTTTATGAACTGAGTCACTCCTGTGCCTCTTAACTTGTGAATAAACGTGCTCTGTACCGGAAACGTGCGTTTGTTTACATCTCAAAATGTACTTCCATTCGTGTGAATCGCAAGCCCACCCCACACGAGTATGAATGAAGATGTTTATGGTATTAAGTATCGCAAGGCCGCAATATTTCCGATTCCATGAGGAATTTATCACGCCATAACTGAATCCAATCATTCTTTTTTATTCCCTTGGAACAATAGGAGCACGTTTTTATGACAAAACAACCTTAAATCAACTTAGGAAAATTGAACTTTTGGGTAAAATCTGCACAGAAAGTTCAATTGTCCTCTCCAAATGAAGGGTGGAAGGTGACTTATTACATTCCTCAGATTTCTGTTTTTTTCCGATTCTCGGAATGGCATAATTTTCCGGAGAAGAATCAAACTTTACCATACAGTTGTACCGAAAAATGGTATTGCGCCTAGGAAGTAAAGCAGGTCATCAAAATTTGCGTATTTACCGCCATCGGCTTCGCCTCGGGCATCGATCAACACGCAGAAATGTCCCATTTTCTCCCCTTGGTGCACAATATACTATTCTTGAAATAAATTTATGTTAAATGAATCTTTTATTTTTCCAACGCACCTGCCAAAGAAAGTACGTATTTCGCAGTCTGAAGAGTAAAAAGAAACTACTGAGATCGCGCCCTTTGGCGGAAAGTAATCGAGATACGCGGCAGCATATCGGCCAAGAAAAGTTTTGACTCCGATTGTACAAAACATCAGGCCGATCGCTGCCGTGTATCTATACACGAAGCAACTACCCCCTCCACTACCTCCGAATCATATCCATTAAATAAAATACAAACGTGACGAGCTACATGAAAAATACTCTTAGTTACATTATATAAATTGGCCACAAGCTTCTCATTGATGGAACTATTTTTTTGTTCGAAGCAATATTTAAAAAAATACGCGCATAGCAACGAGTTCATATGCACATTCTCGCATTTTACATCAACTCCTATCATTTTTTTGTTACGGAGTTGGTAGCAGTGCAATACAACCACACGCACCACTGAAATGTAGTATATACTGAAAAGGGCACTGATCCGCCTGACGCGAGCCGACAGAGAGGGGCGATTTTCAAGGATATCTATCTCTCTCGTACCGTCCGCTCAAAAAGTTTTCTTACCTTCTAGAATGTATAGAATTCAGTATTGGCGTTCAATTTTTTTTGTTGCATCATTATAACATAGAATTGATCTTTTTTTTTTCCAATGTAATAATACTCGGGCCATTTACAATTTAATTAAAATAATTCCACATGGGAAAAATACAAAAAAATATACAATTCAAGAGATTATTTGT
>SMLE01000164.1_pt1 | contig 26496 bp, 34 predicted proteins | sample 2451431 | NCBI scaffold set ML178787.1 | reverse complement strand
TCTGATCCTGTTTCACGCCGAAAGTTCGATTTATTCAACAAAGCCCGTTACACATCTAAAAACATTAAAAATCATGAAGTAAAATGAGAGAAAATCGTAGAGAAATGCAGTGGCAACGCGCTGCACACAGACATCTCACTAGGCGTAGAACTGTTTTAACACTACGCTTATCTTTATGAAAAACAGGGATATAACCATAGGACTTACGGCTAAAGGTGAATGAGCCATGATCAGAGATGTCAGCCAACACGCCTTAAAAAGTTTGAGCTGTTTTGCCGCCGTCACATTTTACTCAACCAGTCAACTTTGCGTTAATGAATGTTTTATTAATGCTAACGCCATGAGCGTTCTCTATTTCCTTTCAACAATTACCAACCAATTGTTTTTCATACTTATTTACTATTTCGACAATATCGACAACTTGACAAAAAAAGAGGTCAGGATAAAAATTAAAAACGTGGTATTCATCATTTTATTTTGGAATATTATCCTGTCATTGATCACATTCCAATATATTCAGCAGGGATACATACTGCAAAATGGAATAATGTTAACCATTGGCATAATTTACATCATATACCCCCTTATCATTAAGGCAATATATAATGTAAAAATGACACTGGCATTTTTTACGGGCTTACTCGCCGTTATTTTTCTATTCGATTTATTCAACAAAGCCCATGGAAGGCAGGGACGATCTGGCAACTGCGTTGGTATTTGGTGAGATAGCCAGCCTTCAAGGGGTTTATTTTAACAAACTCACGGAGTTTACTGAATATCAAGAAGCCTATATGGATACCGGAAAGCAAACCATCAATGACTATATTACCAAATCCTTGTACTGGATGTTGCTGCTGTCGGTCATCTCAACGCTGGTAGGGTGCCTGATTGCCTGGCGCTTAACGCGCAGCGTCACCACGCCGTTAGCCACGGCGCTTTCTTCTGCGAAGCGCATCAGTGTCGGCGATCTCAGTGGTTCAATAGCGTCGGACAGCCACGATGAAATCGGCCAACTGCTGGAAGCGATGAAGGAGATGCAGGCAGCCCTGACGCGGATGGTTGTCAGCGTCAGAAACAATGCCGAAAGCGTGGCCACTGCCAGCATGCAGATAGCCCAGGGCAACGCCGATCTGTCGTCGCGCACGGAAGAGCAGGCAAGTGCACTGGAAGAGACCTCATCAACCATGACGCAGTTGGGGATGACGGTGAAAAATAATGCAGATAACGCTCGTCAGGCAAATGTATTGGCGCAAAATGCGAGCTCGGTGGCGTAGCAAGGTGGCAATGTCGTGGATGATGTGGTGGAAACGATGAAGTCCATCAACGAGAGCTCACGCAGCATTGCCGATATCATCAACGTTATCGACAGCATTGCTTTTCAAACCAATATATTGGCGCTCAATGCCGCCGTCGAAGCCGCCCGCGCAGGGGAACAGGGACGCGGATTCGCCATGGTAGCGGGAGAAGTTCGCAATCTGGCACAGCGAAGTGCTGACGCCGCGAAAGAGATCAAAAGCCTGATTAACGCAAGCGTTGAGCGTGTAGGGCAAGGTGCTTCGCTGGTGAATAAAGCAGGGGAAACGATGCATCAGGTTGTCGCATCCATTCGTCAGTTAACCGACACCATGGCGGAGATAAGCTCCGCCAGCGCAGAACAATCGACCGGGGTTGAGCAGGTAGGGATCGCCGTCAGCCAAATGGACCAGACCACCCAGCAGAATGCGGCGCTGGTAGAGGAATCTGCTGCTGCGGCACAAAGTCTCAAAGAGCAAGCCGACCAGCTGGTCAGAGAAGTGTCCGTCTTCAACGTTGCTGGTTATCACACGGCTCCGTCATCGCTGAAAGTGGCACAGGCTTCAACGCCCGTCGTCATGTTACCTACGGCATCACGATCAATAGAGAAAAACACGTCCGATTGGACAAGCTTCTGATACACAGCGTACAGCGTCCCGGGAGCCTGGGTTTCGGGACGCTATGGTAAAACCCGATACAACGATAACTATAAGAAAACGATATGGATAGTCATGGAGAGCGTCAGAAAATATTGACCGATTACGATACGTTCTTATCTGAGCTTGAGCAGATTACGGCGCTGCTTGAGCAGATGATGCATAAAAATTATCGCTCGCTGGATGTGTACATCAACAACTGCAATCACTTGAAAATCAGCTATTTGAAGATCAACCGATTGCTGGCTGAAGCGTCATTTTCTGACTATATCAAGACGCACCATGACGCGTTATACAACAAGTACACCAGCCTGCTTATCGGGATAAGGCTGTATGAAAACCTCTTGACCAATTGTGGCCTGCACCAAGGATTTAATACGCACGCTGATAGTCAGTAAGCGCGCGGTATTAATCGATTTTGCAAAGAGAGCAACTCCATTATGGTTCTCTTTGCGCTTTGACCGGCCGTACCTTGGCCCGGTCTTTTTTTTTGCCTGTCATTTGCCCCCCTCTCCACTCAACTTCTCGCGAGAGGCGTAATCGATCTGCAAGACGATGCGCAGCAGCGCGGCGACCGGCTCGAAAAGCGCATCAGGGATACGCTCGCCGCATTTCACATCATAAAACAGCGTTCGCGCCAGAGGGATGTTTTCTACCATCGGAATGCCCTCACGTTGTGCCAACTCGACAATGTGTTGCGCCATGGCATCCCTGCCTTTCTCCAACACGCGCGGCACTGGCATCGTCTCGAGATCGTATCCCAGGCAAACCACCAAATGCGTCGGATTGCGCACAATCACCGCCGATTGCCTGACGTTTTGTGCCAGGCTGCCGCTCTGCAGTTCGCGCTGTAGGGCACGACGGCGCTGTTTAATATGTGGATCGCCTTCCCGGTTCTTGTTTTCCTGTTTGATATCCTCCTTGCTCATGCGCTGCTGCTTCAACGTATGAAAACGTTGATAGCTATAATCCGCCACTGCCAGTACCAGATAAAATCCCAGTATGCCAAGCCACATAAAACGCATGATGGAGGAAAAAGTGGGTAACGCACAGAGGGGATCGCAGTAAGGCAACGCGCGAAACGTCGACGCGTAGGCATAGAACAACAAGAGAAAAATCACGCACAGCAGCACCACTTTCAAACAGGATTTGAGCAGTTCAACCACGCTGCGCCAGGAAACAATCTGTTTAAGGTTGTTCACCGGGTTAAGTTTGCTCCCCTTGAAACCTACGGCCTTACTGGCAACCACAAAACCGATTTGAATCAGCACGCTGAAAACGGTGGCGACGCTTACCATCGCTCCCAGATAAAGCAGCATCAGCCCGCACTCCTTCACCAGCGTGCGCACAATCGTACCCAGCGCATAGGAGAAAGGGGCATTAATAACGCGCAGAGATTCCTGGATGAGCAAGGTGATGTTTTGTACCAGTACATCGGAAAAAAAATGAAAAAAAAGAAATAAAGCGAGCAGTTGTGCACCAGAGGTCAGCTCAACGCTTTTGATCACCTGCCCCTCTTTTTCACCATCCTGCCGCCTTTTGCGGGTGGGTTGCTCCGTTTTCTCACTCATGTTGAGCCAACCACTCGCCAACATGTTGGTAGAGGCGTTCGCTCTCCACCAGATAGTGGTGCAACGCATAGGGCAGCGATACGATCAGCAGCAACAAAACCAACAGGCTTTTGATGGGCATAGCCAGAAAGAACACGTTCAACTGCTGCGCCGAACGATTCAACAACCCCAGCGCCATATCTGTCAACACCATCACTAACACGGCAGGCAAGGAGAAGCTTAAACACAGGTGATAGAGCGCCTGCCACTCCACCTTGATAAAATCCAACAGCGGCTGATTAAACGCCAGCGTCTTACCAGGCGGTAGGTAATGGTAAGAGTCATACAGCACGCTCAGGTGCAAATTAATACCGCCGCTAATAAAAAACAGCGCACACAGAAACTGGCTGAACAACAAACCAAAAAGTGACGACTGGACAGACATCGCAGGGTTGAACACCGCACTCATGGTTGCACCGCGCAGGGAATCGATAATAAATCCCGCCATATCCACGGCCCAAAAAGGAATTGCACCGCAGAACCCCAATACCAGTCCGATAAGCAATTCTCCGGGAATATAGCTCAACCATGTCCACCCCTCGCCAATCTCCTGGGGCATTGGCACCACTGCCAACATCGGCAATGCAATCGTCATTAACACCGCGTTTCTCACTAACGGCGACCCCAAGTTCCCTGCCTGCAATAGCGGAAACAGCAGAGTCATCCCCAGCGGGCGCATCATAAGGAAAGCCAGATGAGCGATCTCTTCGTTAAGCACCAGATTCATGCATGCGCACTTATTTGCAATAGCACCTGGCGTGTATATCCCAGTAGGATGCCGCCAAGCCAGTGATAGGTCGCCATCAGCATCAGCGCCACAGCCAGCAGCTTGATCATAAATTGCAGGGTCTGATCCTGTATCTGCGTCAACGCTTGTAACAAGCTAACCAGTACGCCGACTACACACGCGACAACAATGATCGGCAATGAGGTCAGCAAAACGATCCACAACAGTTGGGTCATCAGGTGCGTCAGAGTGGCTTCATTCATACGAAACTCTGTACTAACTGAGCAAGGATCAGGTCCCAACCGCCGGCCAAGAGAAAAATCAACAGTTTGAACGGTAAGGCGATAGTCATGGGAGAGACCATCATCATCCCCATCGCCAGCAGGATATTGGACACCAGCAGGTCAATGGCAAGAAACGGCAGATATATCAATAAGCCGATACGAAACGCCTGGGTCAATTGGCTGACCGTGAACGCTGGCAGCAAAATGAGTAAGGAGTCGTCCTTCACCATGCGACGCGCCTCTTCCGGCCAGGTTTTCGCAACCAGATTCTGAAAATAATGCACCTGCTTATCTTCAGTGTTTTTTATCAGAAAGTGACGATAGGGCGTCAACGCCTGGCTGTCCCAGCCGCTCATCCAGGCAGGTTCACCCTCAACGGCGACCGGATGCCACTGCGCCTTTACCGCAAGCAGCGTTGGGGCCATGATAAACAGCGACAGCACCAGCGCAAGGCCATACAGCGCCATATTTGGCGGCACCTGCTGGATCCCCAGGGCATTGCGCAAGATGGAAAAGACCACCGCCAGTTTGAGAAACGAAGTGCCCATTACGATAATCAGCGGCAGCAGCGAAAGCACAAACAGCAGCGCAATTAACTGCCAGGGAGAGTCAGGTAGTGACATGTAAGTTCCACGCTATAGGGTTGACGTCCCCTTATACCTCGGCTAAACCAGAAGCACCTACCGGGCATTCACCCCATCTTGCCCCCACCGCCGCTCAATCTTGTGCCGTGAGATACCATTGCCGGATTTGCACCAAAAAGCGGTCGCCGCAGCCAATCAGCGCACCTTTGCCAATGGCACGGCCATTCAACTTCAATGTTACTTCTGGAGAGAACTCGGCATTCACCGCCACCGTATCGCCCACTTGTAGCGTTCGCAGGGATCCCAGTGTCAACGTGACCTGCCCGACCTCAACCAACAATTTTTGCGGCAGCGCCGCAAGATCCACTGACATAGACTCTGCGCTAGCAGGTTCATCCGGTATTTCGCTAGCGCTATCTTCAAGCTCAGCGCCTAACGCTCTACAGTGCATCGTGTTATCTCCGTTTATCTGGACATACGCCGCCTGCTTCAGCAATGGCGACAAGGCGAAATGCCCCGCACGTAAATCACCATACGGGTGTATTGCGATCCCTTCCCCCCGCGTCAGCCCCCGTAAAACAGACAGCGGGAGCTCACACTCTCCGGCATACAGCGCACACCGCAACGGTGGCAATGGACCAGTGGGGACACACTCGGGCACGATCAACGCATGCAGATGCTTAAACCCAGCGTCAGTATTGCCAAACAGCACGGCCTGAAAAACAACCTTTTCCACCTGCCAGGTAAAAACGACGCTCCATTGCTCGGACAGAGCGCTACAAGGGCACGGTGCCGCATTCTCCCGCACTATGCTGGCCTGGCAATGTGTCAGCAATGGCGATAGCGCCCAGGCAGCGATCTCCTCAAGCAATAACGCATTTATCGTTGTCACCTCAGACGTGCCAAGCATCTGATCGCACAGTGCCCGCCACCCGGTGTCCTCCAGCCAAACGTGGCTCACCGATGTGCCTTCATCGAAGGAAAGTGTTATAACTACCCCGGATTGAGCGCGTGTCCACGTTTGTAAACCGATATGCAATTCGCCTGCGGTTACGCCCTCAGGAGGAAGATGCTGCGCCAGGTTCCACGCATCCTGGGTCGTCCTTAACATATTCAACCTCCAGAACAACGGCATGTCCTGCCTCGCGCAAACGCGCGCAGAGCCAGGATGAAATAAGGCTCAAGGTGTCGAACAGCTCGCGCTGAGACACCTGGATACAAAGGTGAAGTTCACCGTCCCGCTCGCTGACCTCACACAGAATCACTTCACCATTGCAACTCACCATGCGATAACGCTGTCGGCGATGCGCGTAAGGAGAAAGCGGAGAAGAAGTGCAATGCGTTGCCTTTTGAGCTATCAGTTGCATAAATTTCTGAGCGTCCATCGCGGTTTCAGCGTCGGTAGCTTCCGGCTCCGGCAGCGTGTGCCACAGACTCCCTTCAACGCGTGTCCCGTTCATGAAGAGCGGCTCATCGTCGACAGCCTGCATCGTTGAGCACACTGTGCAGTTTTTCCTTCTTTTTCATGACAACATTCAGCGCTTGCCTTACCACATCTTGCTGCAACAATACGGCGCGCTGCTCATCAGACAGCGCCATCTGGTTAGTCAGTAATTGCAGATCCTCATCGCGCAATGTCATCAGTGTCTGTTTATGCGCCAGTAGTTCATCGCTGATTCGCGTACCGGACCAGGCCAGCCAGGCGTTTCGTTTTTCGGCCAGCAATGTGCGATGGGTCGCACAGGTGCACATGTCCTGTTCCAGTTGCTGGAGCTGAGAGCGTTGCAGTACCAACTGTCGGCGCAAGGCGATTTCCCGACGTTGCTTGATGGCCAATAACGCCCGCAACATCACGGTGTTACCAGCGCACTTAGCCGTTGCAATAACAGATCGCGATGACATGGTTCATTCTCCTGCTGTTGTAAAAATGCATTTATCGCGGCATACTTTTCTACCGCCAGATCGGCGATCGGATCCTCACCTTGTTGATACTCCCCCACTCGCACCAGTAGCTCTACATCGCGATAAACGCTGAGCAAACGGCGTACCTCATTGGCAAGCGTCATGTGCATCTGACTGGTAACGTTAGGCATGATGCGGCTTACGCTGGCGAGCACATCAATCGCCGGGAAATGCGCCGCCTCGGCCAACTGTCGCGACAGCACGATGTGTCCATCGAGCAGCGAGCGCACCTCATCCGCCAACGGCTCATTCATATCGTCCCCCTCCACCAGCACGGTGTAGAACGCAGTAATGCTGCCACAGCGTCCTTTACCGGTCCGCTCCAGCAAGCGCGGCAGCGCGGCAAACACGCTGGGGGGATAGCTACCCGCAACCGCACGCTCGCCCGCCTCTATGGCGATTTCCCGCGCGGCGCGGGCGTAGCGCGTCAGTGAATCAGCCATTAACAGTACGCGCTGACCCCGATCGCGAAACGACTCCGCAATGGTAGTCGCCACATACAGCGCGCGCATGCGCTCGAGCGGCGGTCTGTCTGACGTGGCGACAACAACGACGCAGCGACGTCGTGTCTGAGCATTAAGCGAATGCTCTAAAAATTCCCGCACTTCGCGGCCACGCTCTCCGATGAGGGCCAGAACAATCACCTCGCAGTCCGCGCCGTGGCACAGCATGGAAAGCAATGTGCTTTTCCCCACGCCCGCGGCCGCAAAAATCCCGATACGCTGCCCTTCACCGCAGGTGAGTAAACTGTCTATCGCCCGCACCCCGGTTAACACCGGGCGATCGATCATCCCACGGGCCAGTGCCGCCGGAGGCGGTGCGTCAAAATTGCGCCACGGCCCCTGCCATACCTCATTGCCATCCAACATCTGCCCAAGGCCATCAACCACGCGGCCCAGCAACGCGTCGCCGACTGGAACCTGCTGGCATCGTTTTAGCGGCCGCACCTTTTGCCCGCAAAACAGACCTACAGTGCTGGCAAAGGGAGATAACAGCGCATCTTCGCCGTCCACCGCAACCACCTCAGCCAAGGTACCGCCGGGTAAAATCTGGCAAAGCTCGCCCATAAACACGCCAGGCAACCGCACTTTCAACAAAGAGGCGCTGATATGCAGCACCCGCCCCGTCATTTCGATACCACCAGGCGGTTCGCCGGACAATGTCAGCCGTCGTCCCACCGCCTCCACCAAAGAGGAAAAATCAATCTTCATCATCGGATGCGTACTCGGGGTTCAGGTCAATACTCTGCACCACCTGGATAAGGCAGTGCTCCCCGACTTCCTGCCACGACAACACCGCAATGTCGGCGTGTTGTTGCTCTATGACCTTACGCAAGAAACGACGTGTATCCACTGAGCTGACAATGACAAACTCGCTGTGTACCGCTTGTGCCTCAGCAATCAACTGCAATATCTGCGCACGTTGTTCGCTGCTTAATGCGGTGTAGGTGCCCATTGCGGTCTGACGAATGGATTCGCGAATCACATTCTCCATCTCCTCCCCGATGCGCAGCACGCGTAGCGGCATCCCTTCTACCATAAGACGATGCAAAATATGGCGTCGCAAAGCGATGCGAACATACTCCGTCAGCATCTGGACATCTTTTTCCCGCGGAGCCCACTCAATCAGCGTGCCGAAAACCAGGCGCAAATCGCGGATAGAAACCCGTTCTGAAACCAATCGTTGGAGTACCTCGGCAATTTTGTTGATGGGCATCTGTCGCTGAAGTTCTTTCACCAACTCGGCATAGCGTTTCTCCATAGCATCCATCAGGTATCTCGCTTCTTGCACCCCGATAAACTCCGCCATGTGGTTGACCAACACCTTATGCAACAGCCCAATAAGGCACTGCTCACCGGTAAACACCGTTTGCCCCGCCTGTTGTGCTCGTTGCCCCTCAGCGGCAGACAGCCACGCGATCCGCCCCATTCCCTGCGGCAACACCTGCGTCTCTGTCGTGACATCTGCCGCCTCCGCGGTGGTGAAAACCATGCAGGAGGCCGCCACGGGGAACGTCAAAGAGAACACCGACTCCTGATAGACAAGCACCGCCATGCTGTTCTCTGTCATAGAGGCATCAACGATAATGGAGACATCCGGCAGAGGTACACCAAGGGTGTCGAACAGCGTTTTGCGCAGAGCATCGATCTCCAACGAAAGAGACTCTGAATGCAGGCGCGGTGCAAGCCGCAAAGTCAGAGGCTGTGCGCCCGGCACCATCTGATCGTCATCAAGGCTGCCCTGCGGCGCGGATACAGGCTGCGGATATCGTGCGCGATACCACAGCAGTGCACAAGGTAATGCGGTAAGTACCGCCATGATAAAGAAGTAGATAAACGGAAAGCCGGGAATGACGGCAAACAGCAACATCACCACCGCTGCGAGGATCAGCGCCTGAGGCTGTTTCCCCAATTGCGTGCTCAGTTCACGCCCCAGATTTTGCCGTTTCTCACCCGGCACGCGAGTGACGATAATACCGGCACTGAGCGAAATCAGCAGCGAGGGAATCTGGCCGCACAGGCCGTCACCGATAGAGAGCACGCTGTAGGTTTGCACCGCATCCCCAAGCGACATGCCGTATTGCACCACGGCAATGGTAATGCCGCCCAGGATATTCACCAGCACAACAATAATACCGGCGATAGCATCCCCTTTTACAAACTTCATGGCACCGTCCATCGCGCCAAGAAAACGGCTTTCGTGCTGCACATGCAGACGCAGTTGCCGCGCCTGATCGGCATCGATCACCCCAGCACGCAGATCGCCATCGATACTCATCTGCTTGCCCGGCATGCCATCAAGAGAAAACCGAGCGCTCACCTCAGCCACACGCTCCGTCCCCTTAGTGATAACGATAAACTGCACGATGGTGATGATGGCGAAAATCACCAGTCCCACCGTCAGGTTTCCCCCCACCATAAAACGACCAAACGCATCGATGATATCGCCAGCATTGTGCTGCAACAGCACCAGACGCGAGGTGCTAATGGTCAGCGACAGCCGATAAAGCGTGGTGATCAGTAACAGTGAGGGGAACACCGACAGATCCAGCGGATCGTTGATGTAAATGGCAAACAGTAGCAGGATGATGGAAAAGGCCAGATTAATGGCGATCAAAATATCCACCACAAACGTAGGCAACGGCAGGGTGATCATGACAATCGCCATGAGCATCACCACGGCGAGAATAATATCTTGCCTACCGGCACACATTTGCAACCAGCGCTGAACGTTATCTTTTCTCATCACGTTGGTTTGCATAATTTTTCCAGAAAGGTTCGCTGGCGATGGTGCAGCCATAGCCACTGTTCAGCCACGCTGTCTGCCATCGGGGCACAACTGATCACCATACCTTGGCGTAACGTAAAGACACGCTGAGGAATGCCTGCAAACCAGGCAGGATGGGCGTGTTGCAATGCAACAAGCAGTAACGCATTGTCCCGCCAAGGGTCCAGCAGACATTGGCTGATATGCATGCGTCCCTGACGGAAGGTGAGGAAGGTTTGAAATCCCCGATCGACCCATTGCATTTCGGCAGATGGGGCTTGCTCCGCCAGTTCAGCCAACTGTATAAAGCGCTGGATGTTTCTTTCGATGAACAGATCTAATGTCATGATGTCCTTCCTCTCATGTCCGGTAACAGAATCCCAGAGAAGACAAGGAGGAGAAATCAAGACAACACCTGATTACCCTTCATTTTTTGCAGCACGGTAAGAATACTTTCACGCTGATCTTCATCGCTAAAACACGCATCCGGCATCACTCTGAATTGCACATCCAGATAGCGTATGATGTACTTGAATACCGTCGCGCTGGGCGTCAACGAAGAGATTCGCGCGATAAGCCAATCCTCAAACAGCCAGCTTTCCTGTGTAATATCAATTAACAAGGTCAACAGTGAATCAGTGGGTAACAGATGATGCTTTTCCTGTTCTTCACACTCTTGTTCCAGGCCCAAAAACAGCAACAGGCGACGCAAGCGAACCAGTACGGTCGCCAACCTGGCTTGCTGGGCACCACCGACAGAAAGCGAGAGTTCAAAGGCCGCCATACGTAACACAAAGCGCAGCCGACGCTGGCGATCGGACCAGTCCAGTATGCGTTTAAACCATTCCGATAACGATATGTCCTGTTCATCCATCGCGCGCTGAAATAAGCGGCCAATGGGTGCCAGTACCGCCTTGCTGACAGTACCAAGCTCCATCAGGCCAAAAAGAGTGGTTTCATACGCATTTTCTTCGAGAAGCTGGGCCAACTGCGCATTCAGCGCCTTTTTCCGTTTTTCATCCAACGCCGTTGATGCCAGGTGTTGAGCGATCGTAAAAATACGCCGCAGTCCTTCCAGCGCCTCACTATTCTCCTCAGATGACGCAGTGAGAAACGTCGAAAAGCCACCGTCCTGGTCACGTAAGCGTTGTATCAGTGCAATTAACTCTTGCTGTCTGCGTACCTGCCTTTCTGACGATGCCAGTCGATTTTCATCGCTCATTCGGCCAGAAAGTACCAGACTCATATCTTCCAACGTTGAATCCAGCGATTCGCCTGCCGCTTCCTCCAGTTCCAGTAACGCCATGTCCATCGGCGGCATGCTGAATTCGACATTGCGCACCGGCAGCACCCGATGCGATTCATAGTGCGGTGATAGCACCGGACTGACGGGATTGTGCTCCTCAGGTATCTTCATCATCAAGCCTTGCCTCCCGTTCCTGGATACCGAGATCATTCTCAGTATCAATCCACGCCAGCACCTGCTGAAAATGCCGACTGAGCGAAAAAGAGACGCTAAGCTGTGATGATGTCAGAACGGCTTCATCCATAGCCAACTGCGGATCACAGACGATGGCTAGCCGCTCCCCGAAGGCATCGCGCATTCTGGTTTCTCTCTCGGGATGAATCTGCAAGGTGGCCCCCCCCGTAGCAGCCAGTTGCTCCACCTGCTGCGACAAACGTGCGCACAGCAGGTCATCAACGGGCTGTTGGGAAAACCAAGCGCTCAATACGTTCCCCATAGCAAGGCGGATACGTGACGTGACCGCCTGCACCACGCACTGTTCCACCGATGCAGCTTCACACAGTGACACCACGTGGCGCTCCAACCACCGCGCCTCACAGCGGGTGAGAATCTCCTGCTGACGGCGAGAGAACTCGGCATAAGCCTCACTCTGTATCTGGCGCTGCGCTTTGCGCGCCTGACGTATCATTTGCTCTGCCTTACGGCTCGCCGCTTTCACAATAACAGCGGCCTCTTGATGTGCATCAAGCAGGGTGTGGGTATAAGCCAGCTGAGTGTTTAGCCTTTCAGCGGGAATCACGGGGAAATCGGGAAGTTGCCCATCAAGTTCAATCAACGGGAGTCGGCACAGCGGCATAGCATACGTTCCAGTAAATTCATGGTGGCCCAAGGTATCACGGGATACAACGCTTGCTTCAGCGGCGGCAACTGTATCAAAAGCGCCTTAAGCACGGGTTCACGCGTTGCAGCACGATAAAGCATGGCGATACCGATGCGATTCGCCGCATCGATCACCTGTTCCGGTGAATAAAAGGCGGGATGTTTGTTGTCACACATACCAAACAGGTGCCAGATCAGATCGTTATCCAACCAATGGCGAAGCACGTGACGATAATCAGGCAGCAGAAAGTAATCACTGCACGCCTGCATCAGCAGACCAAGCGCCAGCGCATATTTCGAGATATTCGGTCCCAGCTCCGCCAAACGGCGCTGACGTTCATCCAGCCGCCCCGGCAGACAAATCGGGCCACGCTGTGCCCGTAATGCGCGGTTCAGCACGTTGTCTAAAACCAGGCATTCGCCATAACGCCACCGTTCGTACCGATGAAACCCTAACGATATAAGCCAGTCAGGGTGCGCATAACGGGCGGGCTGCCAGACCGCGCGGTGCAACAGCAAGGTTAACGCATCCGGTCTACTGGACTCGTTCGCTGAAACACGCGCCACACTGTCAGTATCAACAGGGCCGATGCCAGTAAAATCAGCGTTAACACCACATATTGTCGATAACGGGATAGCCATTTCAGAAGCGCTCTCTGTTCAACGGATTTCGGCGGAGGAGCCACCCGAGCTCGATAGCCGGCAGGCTGCATCAAAATGCTGATTTGATCGTACTGGACACCGGGTATCGCTTTTTCAATCAGACTCTTGATTTGTACGCGAAACGCTTCCAGGTTCACTCGTGGGGAAAATTTAAGGTACACCGCTACCGAGGTGCTATCACCGGAACGGGTGCCAACATCATCACTGGGGGGATGGGATGCTATCGCGACAGAAGCATGCACAACCCCATCCATTTGGCTGAGCATCTCTTCAATGTGCTGTTCGGTGAGATACAGAATCTTCTGCTGCTCTTCCCGTGGAGAAACCACCAGTTGGTTAGGCGGAAACATGGTTTCTACCGTGGTGTAGCGTTTGCGCGGAAAACCATCCATGCGCAGCACTTCAACGGCATCAATAAACCGAGACTGTTCGACGCGCAGCGTTACCCCGCCGTCCGGCGAAGGCTGCTTATCCGCATCAATGTTGTTGTTCATCAGAATCGCCAACATCTGGTTGGCATCACTCTGAGACAAACCGTTGTAGAGCTCAACACGACACCCCGCCAACATGAAAGCCAGTATTGCCATGCCCAGACAGCGGAAGGCGTTCATGTCATATTAGCCAGTTTGTTGACCGTTTGCGCTGCAGAACCTGCGATCTTTGCGCCAAGATCGACACCGACGCTCAACGTCAAGATCTTCGCCTGCCGCTGCAACATCTGCTCCGGTGATAAAGTTTCTACCGCACCGGATGCCGTTCCGGCATACAACATGTTCTTAAAGGTCTGCGCCGCCTGACTGTCAGGTGCATCCATCGCATCGACGCTGTCATAACGGCCATCTGGCGATATCTTCTGAGAAATAGTCATGGGTGTGTCCATGGTGTCCCCCATAATCACGGTGAAAAACTCATAATGAAAAGCACTGCTTGACCACGTTAGCGTCCGGCGTATTCACGTGTTCCAAGGCGCGCTTGGCCTCTTCAGGCGCATCCAGCCCCAGCAGCAGGACGGCCATACACACCGCGCAAGCGTCACTATCGCTGACCAAGCTCGGCACTACCGGCACAATCGCTCGCACCTGACGCAACAAGCCGTGATTCACCCCCGCAAAAGCAGTTTCAAGCAGCAGTTGCCGTTCAGCAGACGTCAGCACACTCATATCTTCGAGATAATCCCGCTCAGCAGATTTTTGATGGTGCTGATCATCGCGCTTTCGTAGTTGATAAAAGTGGAATACTGCTGCACGGCAAACTGCGCCTTGAGCATGGCGTCTGGATTCGTTAAATCTTCGCCATTCATTTTGTCTTTGACGGCTTGTCCGGCCTGGTTTGCCAGGCGGGACAGCGTATCAATGAGCTGTTGAACATCCATCGTTGATCTCCATAGTCTGCGGCCTTATTGCGTGGGACAGCGTGTTACCGAGCAATATGTTTGCTGACATCCACTATCGTTTTAACCGGTCAGCCCGCCTATCCGGTATTTAACCTAACTGCGGGCTTTTCCACGAAATAGCCGGTCTATGTCTATTTCTAACCAACGCTCACCGTCGAGCAGGCACGTTACCGCGCCTTGTTGACACAGCCGCCTTACCAGTTTTTGGCGCTGGAGCGCTAAACGTCGGGGCAGTACATCGGTTATGACTAACATGCGGATATGCCTCAACACAGAAACCGAAAGTAACGCCTCTTGCAACAGCCGCCATAGTCGCAGTAATGACGCGGGTTGTGAGGCGCAGTCCGGTAACCGGGTTAAACTACAGATAAGCAACGCATTATTCTGAACACGAAAAACAAGGCGGTAGGGAGGCAGCGTGATGTGCTGCCCGAGACGCAATCCGCACCCCGATAAAAACAGGGGCTGCGGCGCTAACCCAACCGTTTGCAACTGCCTGCAAAAAAGGGCTTCCAGTCGTTCCATCATTATTTCGCAAGGGAATGAAGGGTCTGACTAAATACCTCAACCATTTTGCGGCCCATTTCCATCATCTGTTGCATGACGTCGATAGCCTTTTGCACAATGTCGTCGAGATTTCGGATGTAGGATTGCGCGTTTTTACTTTGAAAATCCGCCAATGCCCGCTCGATTTCTGCTTCACGGTTTTCCGATGCCGCGGAAAAGGAACAGAGCCCATTGGCTATCGATCCCGAACCGTTGAACCCCATCGTGGCAAGTTCTCGGACACCTGCGCCGCTGATTTCCCCCATTATTCCGCCGGTCAGCGCGCCCGTGCACTGCATAAGACCGCTTAAACAGGTGCCTAATGCGTTATCCCTTGCCGCACTAAAGCTATGCTCAATCGCGTTTAAACTGGTGGAAAGCGCATTCATTTCAAGCCCCCACCCTAATATCTGCTTCTTTTCGTTATACATGCGCATCACGTCACGCAAACGCCGGGCAAGGTTTAACAGTGTTCCCCACAGTTGATCAAACATCGCGAAAAAGTCATTCAATTCTGCATCGCTAGCGGCCTTTTCCTTGGATGCTACTGCGACGTTCGTCTTTTGTGATAAGACAGAAGAGAGGTGGTCTGGAGTCACGTTTACGGAGAGTAGGTCTATAGACAGCGTATTTTTATACATAAGAATATTTTGGCTCATAACATATCCTCAGGCGCGGCTACAGGCAATTTTTGCCAATACCGCACCGTAATCTTCCATTATTAATGTCGCGTTGCTTACGGCGGTGCTACTTTGCTGCAAATAATCGCCTAGCTGTTTTTCCTGATTTTTTTTACGTTCCTGCGTCCAACTATCTTTGATGTCGTTAATACGTTGCATAACGATTAATTCTTCAATTTCCTTACGCAAATCTGCCGCTTTCCATTGAGCAATACCCGATGTGATTTTTTGTCCACCACTTATCGCCAAGCGCACCGTGGTTAACCAGGTAACGGTGACATCTTTAATGATGCTGGAGGCCAGCCCTTTGCCTAGCGAGATCATAAAACGTCTACGCAACGCTTTTTCTGCGGTGGCAACGCCTTTTTCCAAAACGTCTTTCGCCACATTTTTCAGGGCACTTTCCAGCGTTTTTTCTACAAGTTGCTCGATTCCCTGAACGGTGGCGCTACGCCCCATCGTGCGTGCCAAATACTGATTGACGTTCCCCTCAAGCGTGGCTTCGAGTTCACTGACGAAACGTTTAGCCGTATTTTCAGCAATCTGTTTAATCTGCTGCCCCACCTCGCCGCTCTGTTGACTCACTGCCTCAACCAATGTTTTACCCGCGCCGCTGCCCATTTCCTTTTCGGCCGCAGAGATCAAACCGCGTGCCACATAAATACCACGACCGATCTGCAAAATATCCAGCCCCATCGCGACATATTCACAGGTGTTCTGTACCAAGCCTGCCGCGTGAATAACGGCTTCACAGTCGGCTTTATTTGCCCCCAGTCCCAAAGCAAACTCAGCGCCGCCTTTTACGATTCCGGCAACCCCCGCAGAGCAGTAAGCAATACCAGCGGCAAAGGCGAGTGGATCTGCCGTGGCGACGGCTTCAACCAGTTTAAATACGCCGATCCCTATCTCAATGGCACTGTTTATCCAATCAAATACGGCACTACACAGCGCAGATTTACGTACCTGATCCGTCTGTTCAATCGACTTGTTGATCTGCTCCTGATATTTTTCAACCTGCTTATTGCGCAGGAAAGTTTGCAGCTCAGTGGCTCGGTTCAACTGTTCACAGAGTGCCATTGCATTGCTGCTGGAAGCACGCATCACTTGCTGCGTCACCAGCATCGATAACAGCAGTGGGTCCATTTTCACGATGTCTTGCAGCGAAGCTGAGGCGGAACCGGTATACCCGGCTTCCAGCAGTCGTTGCCAGGCGGCCTCTGCTTGCTGCGCGTTCACCGACTGCGCTACGCCCCCTTGCTGGCGTTCCATTTCCACGTTCTTTGCTGCCTGGTGTTGCCGATAATGCAGACCAACAACAGAACGTATTGGATGCGTTGTTTGCTTGGTTGGAGAAGAAACAGGCATCTCCTCTCCATCATCATAGGGCAGCCGGCAATCCACTCCCGCTCTCGCTTGTACACTATCCATCAGACTCTCCTGTTCGAGATAGTCCTTGCTCCGCCTGGCGGCGTATCGCCTGTAATGACCGGTTTTCACCGCAAATCAGCATGGCAGCCTTAAAGGCTTTGCGTGCCAATGCTTTCTCACCACAGGCCAGAAAACACTCCCCCGCAGCACAAGGGACCTGCGCGGCCGATACGTTAATTTTCGCTGCCCGACCATAGGCATAAAGCGCATCTGACCAGGCGTGTGCCGCATGGCACGTCGCCCCAAGTTGATACCAGTAGTCAAAAGACCAATCATCGTAAGCGGTCAATATGCGTAACAGGTTGGCCGCCGCGCGATGATCCCCCGCGCTGGATAACTGTCTGGCGTAGCGAAAAAGAGTATCCAATTCATCGCTTACGTCTTTTTTCAGCAACATACGCACAGCGCCACCGCGACGCAAAAATTGCAGCATGGCCAGACTCTCGTCTTGCGTCATGAATAGGTCTTTTGGGTGATCATTTGCAGAATTTCGCCCCATTTGCTGACCAAGTTAGTCGCCTGCGAAATGGCCGCATTAAGCATCTGTATTGCTTTTTGAATCGTCAGTTGCGCTTGAGAGGAGAGATCGCTGTCGCGATTCGCGCTGTTATCCAATGCGGCTTTAATGGCTTGGAGGCTGCCTTTGTCCAATTTACCGTCAGCCCCAGCGTGCTGTTTGATGTAGTCGTCTATCGATTTGCCATCTACCTGAATACCGTGCGTCTTCATATACTCAATAACATCAGTTGGCACCGCTTCTTTGGTATTGCCATCACCTTTTGACGCTTGCGCAATGACCTCATCCATCTGGTTTGCCTTTTCTTGAGTATCTCTGGCTCGATTGGATGCATTTTGAATATCATTGAATTGGGCATAGGCGCGCGATGACTGTACATCCTGCAACAACAGCATTATTTCATAGGCATAAGCGAAGATATTATCGGCTGGCCCATAATAACGCGATTTTCCCTGGGGTGTATTTCCGAGACGTGTTTCCTTATCTTCAACTCCACCAATATGAGTGCTTGGTGATGAGTTATTGTGTATGCTTGGCATCATAAACCTCCTGAATGTAAAACAGTGTAGATATGCTCACTATTTATTAACGCTGTGCTTAATATGCGTTTCGATTTTTTTCAAGGAGATACTTAATGCTTTCAAATCTTTTTTGGCACTTTCCGCAATAATGTTCATGTGATGGATACTCAGCGGTTTTTCTGCTTTCACATCGTTCTGCGAAACGGTTTTCCCCGCAGAGGTCAATTTTCCTTTTATTTTTTCAAATTCCGAAAAACATTTTAATAGACGTTCATACTCTACTTCGAACTTTTTAAATTGATTCGCAATATTACCTGACATGATACACCTCTCATCGTTCACTAATATGTCAGCCGTTGGTATGAAGATGATTATTCTCTACTGACTTGACTCAGCCCCTAGCGCTATATTGTGATAACGAAAGTAAATGATCTTGATAATATCTTCGCTCTGTATTACCGCTTCCAGCAATAAGGCAAAATGCTGATATTCCTCTGGCGTAATGGGTCTATCCATAGCACCGGTTAATCGATGACGGGCCGCACTCAACACCATCAATGCCTTTTGGGCATCATCAGCTGAACTCTGTATGCGATCTTCCAATGCCGTCAGCGTCGTCATCGTATTTCCCCTTAAAAATTGAATGGAAGCGTGATCAGCGTGCGCCCTTGTCTGAACGTCACCGCGCTATCACTGATAGCCACAACCTCGCTGCCCTCAGCCAGTCGACTGCCGATGGATAAGGTATCGCCATTACCCAACACCAGATACTCGCCACGCCGGCTATGAACAATGCCAGTGACAGGGGCTGGCAGTTGTCTGGAAAACTCATTGGATAGGGGAACATCCTGATAGCTCAGCGCCACAGTTGGATAGCGCGATCGCATATCCTGCATCAGTTGCGTTAAGGTCTGCTTATCCTGCGCGTTCAACACGCCGCTCAAAATGAAACTCGGCCCCGTATCCGTCAGATTCACCTTGCCCGCTAATCCTTGCTGTAACAGCGAGCTAATCAGCGCGTTACCGATTTCGTCGTAGGGGTTTTCTATCTGCCAATGCCGTAATCCCGGAATGTCGGCCAATAGCGGTTGAACCGCCGCCCACTGTTCTCCCATACGAATATCCGCATCGATCTCAACGTTGCCCTTCCCTCGGCTGACAACCTGAGCCTGGGTGTAGCCCGCCTGAGTCAGCACATCTTTCACGTTTCGGACCAGTTGATCGGCGCAAATAACGTCATCCTGGTAGCGAATGTCGTGGGATTGCAGCGCAAGCCACAAGGGCGTCAACGTATCGCTCGATTCGCAATCCCCAGACACACGCAATACACCATCCTGCTGCCATTGCGCCACGAGCTGCGTCAACCCGGTTTGCTGCAACAACGCGCTCACGTCTACTGGTGCTTCCGTCGATGGCGACGGGCCCCATTCCATAGAGAAAAATATGAGAGCGAAGATCAGCATAAGCATGCCAGGCACCAACAACCAGCCGCTTGAAAACCGGCGAACAGGCAGGCAATAACCGGCGAGGTCTGCTTGCTGCGGCCCAAATGCCATCGCTAACCCGGCCGCCTCCAATACGCCCTGGGAGGGTAATGGGTGATGCTGCACATGCCGGCGACCATTTACCCGCACCGACACCTTTTCCGCATTGGCATAGAGTTGCCCGTCAACGACCGCCAGCTCAATGCGGCTTGCGGCCTGCAAAGGGATGCACAGATCGCATTCCCGTTCACCGATGGAAAGACGACCTTCCGATAGCCACACTTCCCGTCCATGCAATACGCCGCCTAACAGGCGAATCTTCCACGTGTTTTCCATACGCTTTTCACTGTTGTCTATTGGCAACGGATGCCTTGATCAGGAACAAGCGAATAACGCTATGCATTTGGTTGGTTTTGGTGCTGAAGAGGTGGCCAAGCACAGGGATGTTGCCTAACAAAGGGACTTTCTTTTCCGACTGTATCTGCTTATCCTGTTTGAACCCGCCCAATAACAGGCTCTGCCCCGCCTGCAACATGGCTTGCGAAGCAATTTCTGCATTTTGAACACCGGGCAAAGGCTCATCCTGACTGATGGGCCCGCTTTGTTGCCCATCCTGAATGTTCAGGTTCAACATGATATTTTGCTTGCCATTCTGCTCTAACAGTCGAGGCGTAACGCGCAGTAGCGATCCGGTTGTCACGGACTCCAGTTTGACCATTCTGTCGCCTTCAAGCTTGGTGTAGAACGTGACATTCTTGTCCAACACGGCTTGAATATTGTTGAGCGTGACCACCGAAGGTTGCGATAACACATAGGCACGTGAGTTCTTTTCCAGTGCGCTAAGGCGTACCATAAAGTTCGGCGTGTCTTTGATCACACTGGAGAATCCGCTGTCGAGGCTCCCCCCGTTATTATTGAAGCTGAGCATTCCGCCACCGATCGATGTCGCCGCACTCCAGTCAATGCCTAACTCGCTGATATCCCCGGCATCCACATCAATGATGGTCACAGATATTTCGATCATTTCAGGACGTTGATCCAACTGGGTGATCAGTTGGCGATACCCCGCCATGTTGGCGCTGCGATCGCGCACGATGACCGCATTCTGACGCGGGTCCGCAGAAAACATCGGTAGTCCCTGAGTCGCAGGCGTATTACTGGCTGGCGTGGGCGCACCGCCGCGGGTCATGTCACGCAGCACGCTGACAATTCCGGGTACCACAACGGTCTGATCGCGATATCGATACTGATCATCCAGCGCCGTGGCATATTTCAAGGGATATACCACAACGCTCACGGCATCATCCTGACGTTTGCTAATATCGGCATCAAGGGTGGTTGCCAGTTGCGTAACGCGTTCCAGGCACGCAGGTACACCGCTGATTTCCAGCGCATGCTCATTCAACACGGGATAAATGACACAACTTCTATCCTCAGGAACATTCAGTCTGCGTAAATTTGCTGCAAAACGCGTGGCGGATAGCACATTGAGTGTTACAAGATGGCGCGACAGACGCTGTGCGGGGTAAATAAACAACGTATTGCCATCGTAATAAGAAACCAGATTATATTGGCTCATCAGCTTAGATAGAATATCCACCGGTGGTCCTGGCAAGATAACACCGCTGAAGTTTTGTACAATCGCCGAATCAATATTCGTTGATGTATAATAGTTTTCCGCGAGATGCTTCAGCAAAGAGGAAAGCGACATATTTTGTGCCCGCAATGAAAAATCATTGCCCTCCCACGGTAAGTTTTCAGCATAAGAAACTGAACAGAAAAAAAACAAAACCAAATGGGCGATTTTATATAGCTTCATATTCTTTTACCTGGCATGGGTGTTTTTTACTCAAAATGAGGTATCGAAAATAACGTGTTAGCGCCACATGAATCTCTATTTCTTTTGCCATCACTTCAGCAGAGATTTTCTTATCATAGACACAACACAGCCAACTTTTCTCATCGGAGATGTAGCAGGAAAAATCGTGAATGTCATGATGTCCCCCCAACAGACATGAAACATAACACAATGTTTCCAATGAAAAATCACAAGAGTCAACAAGATGTATTGCCAGAATCCAGTAGAGGTTGCATGAATAGCCTTTCGCAGAGAGATCCGCTATTTTCATCGCGATTTCTCCTTTACTATTAGGCTTGGATATACCCTCAACCAAAGGGATACTTTTTAGTAAATCAAGCATGTAGAACAACCTCTCATGGGATAATCTTATTCTCAAATGCAATGATAATCTTAGACATCAACCTTATACCTGATTTTTACTTATGGAGAGGTTATATATATTTACAGATTAAAACAATTGCGGCGCTAAAGCCTATTATAGTTTTAGTGAAAATTACCGTGTTAGAGAAAACCGACAGACGTAAATTCATTCGCCCACAGGGGCAATTTCATTTAGACACCATTCTCGGGTATGACAATGAAAAGAAAGCGCTCATTGGTGAGTAAACCGACATTATTTATATCACTGTGCTTATTTATTATCTGGCTGGTTTCTGTTTTTGCTGCAACCTACGCCTCGCTTAACCAGGAAAAACATTATTTAATTGAAAATCTAACGCACTTTTCTACCCTGCGGGCAAAGTTAACCAATCACCGTTTTGAAGGTGCAGAACGGGATGCGCAGATATTGGCACACCGCTACCACCTGTACCGCGAAGCCGCAGACAAGCCCGTGGTCGACAAAAGTGAAAGCTGTTACTTGCCCATTAATACCAGCGCATGTATCCCCAAAACGGTTAAAGAGAAGGATCGCAGCTTTATCCAGGTTTACGGCACCGCCGGGCAAACCTATTATCTCGACAGTTTTGTGCTGGATAGCCGCTATGGCATCTCGCTGCTGCCCCCTCGCGAGCACCCCGCCGACTATTTTTCACGTCGACGCACCGAGTTAACGGAATTGCTTAGCAGCTCCGTTAACCACAATATGCACTGGGGCGAACCCAAGTACACAGAGGGCGTAGGCTGGAGCATCTCCGTTGCGGCCACCAGTTCACAAGGTATGCTCGCCGGGCTTTCGGTCAAATTAAGCGATGTGCTCTCTTACGGCCAGTTGTTCTCCGTCAGTGATATCAGCCTCTGGCTGGATAAGCAAAATCACATACTGCCTTTTTCCCTGCTCGACGAGAAGCAAAGTAAAGCACTACAGGCGCGGTTCAACGATGTCACGCTGCATGATGGCTGGCAGGAAATTCCCGGCTATCTGGTGCTGCGCACCCAGTTGAGAGGGCCCGGCTGGCAACAAGTTATCCTGTATCCAACGCGGGATATCATCCACCGAGCGCTGTCTATCGTCACCAGCCAACTGCCTTTCGCATTAGCGACGTTAGTCCTCATTGCACTGATGTTGCTGGGGCTGCTCCACCGTCATCTGGCCCGCCCGTTGCAGGACTTTGTCGATATCATCAATAAAACGAAACGGGCACCACTGTCGCTGCGTTTGCCGGAAAACCGTCATGATGAACTCGGCAGCATTGCTCAGGCTTACAACCGGCTGTTGAACGATCTGCGCGCACAACATGACAACCTGGAAAATACCGTGGTTGAACGCACGCGCGAGTTGATTATCGCCAAGCAGCAGGCGGAACAGGCCAACAAACGTAAAAGCAGCCATCTGACCACCATCAGCCATGAACTGCGCACGCCGCTCAGCGGCTCACTGGGTGCGCTGGAATTGCTCCAACTCACCCCGCTATGCGCCAAGCAAAGTCATCTGGCGGAAACGGCCCGGCTTTGTACCCTCTCATTGCTGGATATCATCAACAACCTGCTGGATTTCTCGCGTATAGAGTCAGGACAAATCTCGCTGCACGTCGAGCAGACAGCGCTGCTCCCGCTGATCGATCGCGCGATGTACACCATTCAGGGGCCTGGAAAAAGCAAAGGATTGATGCTGCGCACCATCGTCAGCGGTGATGTGCCCTTGCTTATCGATATGGATGCGACTCGCGTGCGGCAAATTCTGGTGAATCTGTTGGGGAATGCGGTCAAATTTACGGATAACGGAGGGATAACGCTCAGCGTCACGCGCAACGACAACACGCTGATATTTGCCGTCTGTGACAGCGGCAAAGGCATTGCCTCTGCCGACCGCGATGCGGTATTCACCCCTTTCTTTCAGAGCCAGGGAAACATTCAGGGGACTGGGCTTGGGCTGACCATTGCCTCGAATCTGGCTCGAATGATGGGGGGCTGGCTGGATCTCAACAGTTCGGTAGGGCTCGGCACCTGCATCTCTTTTATGATGCCACTCGGTAAACACGTCACGCCCACGCCATTAAGCGGCAATATCACCGCGCCATTGGCACTGCACCGGCAACTGAGCGAATGGGGACTGACATGCGATGCCGCAACGCATGACAATGCCCTGTGTGCCGATGAACTTGGCTTTCTGCCGGGCAAACTCTATACGCTGGCCGCTCAGATAACGTCAGGCATCACCGACACCGATAAAGCGGTGATTCCGGTTCAACCCTGGCGACTACATATCCTGCTCGTTGATGATGCGACGATAAACCGCGACATCATTGGTGCCATGCTAACGCTGCTCGGGCAAAACATCACTACCGCCTGTAACGGCCGGGAAGCGCTGGCGTGTGGGCGACAACAACGTTTTGATCTGGTGTTGATGGATGTCTGTATGCCGGAGATGGATGGACTGACCTGCACCCGGCAGTGGCGTCAGGACAGCAATAATCAGGATCCTGAATGCGCCATTATGGCCTTGTCGGCCAACACTGCATCGGAAGAAATTGTCCGTTGCAAGCAAGCCGGTATGCACCATTACCTGACCAAGCCCGTCACGCTGGCGCATTTGGCCGATGGCATCAGCATCGCTGCCGAATATCAACTTCAGCGAGAAATCGATCTGCAAGAGCAAGATAACCTGACAGACAAGGCCATCATCGACATCACCCACCCCACGATGCGACGAAAAATCCGTCGTGCACTTCGTGAATTGCTGTCAAACATTGAACAAAATTCAAGCGATCAGAAAAAAACTATCACGCTGTTGCATACCCTAAAAGGATTCATCGGGCAGGCTGGTCTCGGTCCATTGCTGTGCGATGTGATCGATATGGAGAACCGTGTTAAACGCGGACTGCCATTATCCAACGCGGAAATTGCAGAACTGCGTCTTACGCTGGATGTCGCTTTACGTTTGAAATGTTCACCGTAAAGGACAACGTTTTGTTGAGAGGAATGGAATATGAACGATCATAAAATTTTGCTGGTGGACGATCATGAGTTGATCATAAACGGCATTATCAATTTGCTGGTGCCCTATCCGCGCTTCCGTATCATTGCGCACACTGAAAATGGCCTTGAGGTCTATAACGCCTGCCGCCTGCACGAACCAGATATTGTGATCCTCGATCTGGGATTGCCGGGTATCAATGGGCTGGATCTTATCCCACAGCTCTGTTCGCGCTGGCCTAAAATGGCGATCCTCGCTTACACCGCACATAACGAGGAGTTTATGGCAATACGCACTCTGTCAGCTGGTGCCATGGGGTACGTATTGAAAAACAGTAGCCAAAAGACATTATTGGCTGCAATACAGACCATGGCCGTCCGAAAAAGGTATATCGACCCGGCTCTCAACCGAGATGCCATCAACTCCGCCCTGAACTCGGAAGGGGACAGTCCGGAGTTGCTGACACCGCGTGAACGGCAAATACTGAGACTTATTGCCAACAGCTACACCAACCGCCTTATCGGTGAACAACTGTGCATCAGCGTTAAAACGGTCGAAACCCATCGACTGAACATTATGAAAAAGCTCAATGTACACAAAGTGACAGAGTTGCTTAATTGCTCGAGGCGCTTAGGGCTAACTGATTAAGTTTTTTATGCCAGGCCACACTTTATAGCGCCTGTTAACAGGCGCTGATAGCCAGCGTTCTACGCGATGAATAGCCTCGCGTAGCGTCTCGCGGGTAACTACATTGAGCATATTGCCCATATCCGGTGCCATCACGGCCGCATTCAATATGACCGTCTGTTCCTCAGAAGTCAGGGCTGGTGCAATCGCTGCCAGTGATGTTGGAATGGCACAATCCTTCGCCAACGTAATGGCTTCAAGCAATTCATCATCGCTACGCCCTTCCTGCGCCAGTAAACAGAGATTACCAAACCCCACCAGCAGGCCATGCCCGTATGTGCGCGTCTTATCGCACACGGTAAAGCCCTCGTAGAGCGCATGGGCCACCGCCGCATGGGCACCATTGCTCATCAACGAGGTCAACCCGGCAAACAAGAAGATAGCATCAAGCACCTGATCCAACGCCGGTGTTGCCTGCCGTTGCCGGACTGCTTCACAGGCGGCGGCACCAAACCGGGCAATTTGTTGATAGCAAAGCTGGCTGTTTGCCATGGAGGACGCACCAAAACCGGTGACATCCTTATTACTGCTAATAGCTCGCAGTCCATACCATTTTGCCAGCGTATCGCCCAGCCCCGCCGCCAGCCAGCGCAGCGGTGCTTTAGCCAGAATATCGGAATCAATAATCACCGCAGCCGGAGCGACTGGCAGATGATACAGATCGCGAAAATGGCCATCGTCATGATAGCGAATCGTCAGCGGGGTCACCGCGGCACAGGTTGCCGCGATGGTCGGCAGGGTGATAACCGGACGGGAGGTTTCCAATCCTACGGCTTTGCCTGTATCCAGTGCTTTCCCACCGCCTATAGCGCGGCAAATCATTTGATACCGAAAGGAAAAATATTTGATACGC
>SMLE01000677.1_pt1 | contig 27953 bp, 37 predicted proteins | sample 2451431 | NCBI scaffold set ML178787.1 | reverse complement strand
CTGATCCTGTTTCACGCCGAAAGTTCGATTTATTCAACAAAGCCCATTGCCACCCACGGTAAGCCGTTTCTCTACTATTCGGATAACGGCAGCGGGGAAACCAACAACTCGCTCGATGCGGATGTTACCGGTATTTTAACCCGCCTGAATATTGAACATCCGACCGGCATTCCCGGCAATCCGCAAGGGCGCGGCATTATTGAACGGCTTAACCGCACCTTGCCGATGCGCATTGCCCGCCATTTTGCCACCTACTACGGCACCGGCGCTGACAGGGAAACCGTGCGCAAGATCGGCAAGGCGCTTAAATCGGCGTTGAACGCCCAATCAAAGGGTGGTGAGCTGACCGTCGCCCAGCAGACCACGCTGCGCAAGCTGCCCTCCTGGGAGATGCTGATTGATGAAATCAAGGCCGGCGTCGAGTGGTACAACGCCCGTCCGCACAGTGAATTACCCAAACGCCCCGATGGGCAGCATTACAGTCCGAACGAGTTTCGCCGCTGGAAACTGGAAAACGAAGCCACCGAGCTGGAATGGCTGACGCAGTTTGAGCTACGCGACCTGTTTATGCCGCAGACCGAGCGTACCGTCAGTCGCTGTGAAATCCGTTTCCTCAACAACATTTACTACGCCGCCAAACTGGCGGATGAGCACGGGCACAAGGTGCTGGTGAACTACGACATTCACGATGCCAGCAAGGTGATAGTGCGCCGCATGGATGGCTCCTACCTCTGTGAAGCCGTATGGGATGGCAACAAGCGCCAGGCCTTCCCGGTGACGGCGGAATACCATAACCGGCAACAACGTATCAAGGGGATGCGCAAGCGGGGCGAAGAGAAAGTGGCGTTGGCCGAGGCAGAAAACACCGTCACCCTGCCCGCAGTGGCGGAAGACAACTGGCTGCCTGGCAATGTTTACCGCGCGGTGGGAAATGCTGCCGTGAAACAGGCGGTGGAGTGTGAAGTTCAGGCGGATGACTGGGATACCGAAGGGGCCTTACAGCGTGGGCTGGCTCTACTTGAAGCCCAGCAGGATGCGGATCCGCTGTTGTAAAAAAGCCATTCGGCGGGGACCGAATGGCTTTATCGGACAATAAAAGCACTTTCTATCAAGGAGGCAAGATGATGACCCAAAACGATGATCTTATCAAGACGCTGCATCAACTGATTGATTCAGGTCAGGTAACCCAGGCGCAGATAGCGCGCGAGACCGGGCAGTCAGGGGCGGTGATATCCAACTTTATCAAAGGGAGTTACGCCGGCAATAACCAGCGGGTCGGTGAACTGTTAACCCGCTGGCTGACCGATTATCAGCAAAAAAAGACCTTGCCCGCGCCACCGCAGTTTGTGGAAACGGCCACGGTCAAGGAGATATGGGCGGTGTTCCAGTTTGTCCGGCTGGCGCAGTGCATGAATGTGATTGTCGGGGGTGGGTAAAACCTTTGCCGCCCGCCAGTACTGCCAGCATGCCAATACCTGGATGGTGACCCTTTCCCCTGCCCACGCCAGCATCACCGAGTGTCTGCTGGAGCTGGCGGAAGCGCTGGGCCTGAGCGACCTGCCCAGAAACAAGGGGACGCTGGCGCGTGCAATTCGGCGGCGGCTGACCGGCACTCACGGGCTGGTGATTGTCGATGAGGCTGACCACCTGGGCATTGACGGGCTGGAGCAGCTGCGCGCCATTCAGGATGCGACCGGCGTCGGTATGGTGCTGATTGGTAACCCGCGTGGCCTGTCGAAATCGGCCCGCTCAACCCAGGGGGCGGATGATCTGGCCCGGCTGTACAGCCGTATCGCCCGCTCCAAACGGTTGTTAAAGGCCAAAAAAGCGGATGTGGCCGCGATTGCTGCCGCCTGGGGCATTACCGGCGAAAGTGAGCTGACGCTGGTACAGGCCATTGCCCAGAAAGCCGGTGCCTTGCGGGTGTTGTCGCACACCCTGCGCCAGGCATGGCTGATGGCCAGCGGTGATGCACAGGCCCAACTGGGGGAAAAATACATCAAGGCGGCGTTCAGGGAGGTGTATACCGATACCGACCTGCTGCCGGCAAGGGGGTGAGTATGGGCGGTGTGCTCTTTACCGACAGCGCCGGACGCCAGGTGCTGCTTAATACCCGGCGGGTGGTGTCCGTCTCGCAGGAGTCGTCACACAGCCTGTTAGTGTCGTTTGGCAACCGGGGAGACGCGCTCTATTTGCTGCCGGATGCACAGGAGGTGATGATGCAGGTCTGTCATGACATGAACCAGTTACTCAGGAGAGGCAGTGATGAATAACCCTTTACGCCATGAAATCCGCGCCCTGCGGCGTATGGCCCGCTACGCACGTTATCACGTTGATAACAGCATCAGGCCAGATATTTACCTGTCACGCGGGGCAACGCCGTACCTCTGGCTGGACCGGTATGAGATGGCGGCGGCGACCTTGCCCCCGGCCCAGCAACAGTATTACCGGTGGCAGGGATTTGATGTAGATAGCTGGGAAGCGCTGCAACTGGGCTGTTATCTCTCTGGCCCAAGTCGGCGTCAGGCGTGGTACGCCGCCTGGCGCACCTTACGGGCATTGCTGTCCGGAACGGGGTCGGTTTTACTGAGCACGCTACTGTGTGAGGCTCGGCTATCAATGAACATGCTGAAAAGGACAGGTCACCATGATGAACATGTTTGATGCCATGAACGCCGTGCGCAGCCGGCTACGTCAGGCGGGCAGCGACATCCTGCATACCCGGCGTTACTGCCAGCGCCCCTTTATAAAAATCACCCCGCCGGTACGCCCGGAGGAGAGGGATAACGCGACGGAAATCACCCTTTGCTGCCAGGGGGAGCGCCGTCAGGTGTATGCCCGCAGGATTGAGGGGTGTCTGGTGTATTGGGAGTGGCCATGAGCGAAGACGATTTTGTGGCACTGCTGTTTTTTATCATCATACCGCTGGCGATAGCCGCCAGTGACAATCGCAAAAAGTAAACATGAGGCTGACGATGAACGAGCTAAATACCCCGCCCTCTATCCCGGCGGGCTACCGGCGCAACGCACAGGGTCACCTGGTGCCTGCTGACACTATCAAACCCGTTGATGACATGCGCGACGAGCTGGTGAACACCCTGTTTGACGAGGCGCGTCAACTCCGGCGTCAAATGGCAGAGTTCAAGCTGCGCGCCATGCAGCAAATCAGGGACTTTGTTGATTTGTCCGCCTCTGAATATGGCGTTCACTACGGCTCGTCTAAAGGCAATGTGACACTGACCAGCTTTGACGGTGAGCGACGCATTATTCGTGCGGTCGGTGAGCACCGCATTTTCGATGAGCGTATCCAGGCAGCGAAAGAAAAAATAGAGGTGTGCATTGCCAAATGGTCAGATGGTGCAGATCCCCGCATTATCGCCATCGTTAATCGCTCTTTTAAAGTCAACAAGCAGGGCAATATTGATATTAACGAAGTGCTGGCGCTGCGTGAGCTGGATATTGACGATGAAGACTGGCAAGAGGCTATGCTCGCCGTGACGGACTCAATAAAAGTCAATGGCACCAGTAGTTATGTGCGTTTTTATCAACGGGAGACGAACAAGGAATATAAACAGATTTCACTCGATATCTCCAAACTGTAATGCCTTTTTAACCGATTGTTTTAAATCCGGCGCGTGCGTCAGGGCTTCGTGCGCGCCAAATTCAGCCGAGGACATATTTATGTCAGTGAATGAACAGTCTATTTATGATGCTGCCCTGGCGCGCTGGGGCCATGACCGGCAAATGTTAAAAACCATTGATGCCTGCGGCCAACTGGCCGGGGCGCTATCCCGTTTCCTGACTCATGAGCAGAACGTCAGGCAGGTCTGCATCGCTGCCGCTGAGGTGGACATCATGATTGGCCAGCTGCGTGCTAACGGCATGGGGGCAATAATGGAGGATGAAAAAATCCGCAGACTGCAACGCTTGGCGCAGCGTCTGCTGGCGGAAAATCTGCCGGATAACGAGGGGATTGCCTTTGCGCCTGACAACCTTATCAATGAGGCGCTGGATGCTGGCGAGCAGGCGTTGGCCCTCTATAACCGTGGCCGCAGTACCGCCGCCGACAAGCGCCTGGCTGCCCGGTTTATCCGTAAGGCGGTCGGGCATTTCTGGCATGCGGCCCAGCATTGCATCAGTGAAGCACAGCGTGAAGCAACACCGTCCCGGGAGGTTTCAGCATGAGCCATATTGTGATGAAGCAGGTCCTTGAACAACTGCATCTTACCCCGCGCCTGACCTGTCGTGATCTGGCTCAACGCACGGGCTTCAAGCCCGGTGAGCTGATTGATACGCTGCGCCGGGCCGTGCTGGATGGTGTGCTGGCAGAGCTTAACGGCTTTTATGCCCTGGGCAGTCCGACCACAAGCCCCTGCCCTGGCTATCCCTGGGTGGAAGGTCGGCTGTTGCCCGATTGGGTCGCGCGGCTGGCTACCGGGGCAAAAGGCGGTGAGCAGGTTTGCGTGGTGGCAGAAACCCAGGGCTGGGCACAGAAAAAAGACGGCGTGCCCGCCTTTATGCTGGCGTATCTGACACTTTCCCCTACCCGATGCCGCTGCGCCAGCAGCGGGCAGGATATCAGCGCGCAGGTACTGCGCTATTTACCCTTTGACCCGACGCCGGTCTCGAGGAGGTAAGCATGGAATTATTATCCATTCCCGTCGCCCAGTGGCCGCCACAGAACCATGACCCTAGCCGGCTAAAGATGTTTATCCATCCCGAGGTGCTGGTTCAGGTATTCGATGAAGGTGGCGGCATTTACCGATTGACGGTCAATCTGCTGGCCCTTGGCGGTAACGGGCGCTGGAAAGACGGGATATCGTGGGACAGGCTGCAAGAGATTAAGGATTCGGTCGGTTTTGCCGGGCAGGATGCGGTCGAGGTCTATCCGGCTGCACAGGATGTGGTCAATGTCGCTAATAGGCGGCATCTGTGGGTGCTGCCGGAAAAGCTGCCTTTTGCCTGGCGGCATAAGCCATGATGCTGCGAAATCGGAGAGAAGACGAGCACAAGAGGCTAACGCTGGCCTGCTCAGCAGAAAAAAAATGTCTGATGAATAATCAAATAGAGAGGTAAATCATGCCGTTACGCACCTACTTTACTCGTCGTGAATATCTTAAAGCGCTATTGTTGTTTAAGGGCTTTTCAAATGTTGATGCCAATGAAATCGCTAATATTTACCACACTGACGACTGCGACGAGGCGCAAGTTGATAAATTGAGGCAGGAAATGGTTCGTGAATTTCACGAGTCGACGGATATTGCTGCATTGACCCGTCATCTCCAGTCGATTGTCTCTGGTGCACAGAGCAACGGTAACTGGTTGGCCGCGGCGATCGCGGCCTCTTCACTGGCCGAGCTTGTTTGTTTATCAAAGTCCCAACTGCTTTTCGACCCGTTTAAGACTGATTGATTTTCCAAGCGAAAGCAAGAGCTTGAATGGCGCTTCTTGTACCGCTTAAAAGGGGTTTCGCTTTCAATAAAAATAGTGAGATATCTCTTTATTTCATCAAGTTCAATTTGCATGTTTACTCCAAGGTAAGATATGGACAGGTCAAAATTGTTAAGATTAATTCACATAGCCCGTCGTGATCTCCAGCTTGACGACGAGACGTATCGGGCCACATTAGGGGTGACGGCTGGGGGTAAAACCAGCTGCCGGGATATGAATGTGCCGGAGTTGCTCAGGGTGCTAGAGGCGTTTAAGAAAAAGGGCTTTAACGTGCGTTCAAAGCCCGCTTTACGCGGCGTTAAACCCGCTTCACCGGTCGCCAAAATCCTGTCCATCTGGCAGACCATGCACCGCCAGGGGTTTGTACAGTCGGGCGATGAGGTGGCGCTTAATGCCTGGATAAGGCGTACCACGGCCAAGGAAAACGGCGGCCTGGGGGTAGCGCAGCTGGCCTGGCTCAATCAGGATAGTGCACTGGCCGTCAAGGTGCTTGAAAGCCTCAAGCGCTGGCACCGGCGCAGCATGCTGGCAAAGCTTCCGCCGGGTACGCCGGCAGAAAGTTATCCCCGTGTCTGCGACCGTTATCAGGCACAATCATAATCCCCGTGTACAAATCCCGCCGCTCAGACGGGATTTTTTGTATACTGAGTACCCTATGAACCCCCTGCCAACGAGGTGACGTATGCCCCTGGAACAACCGGATTTATTGCAGGATACGCCGCACCTGCATGCCCTGATTGACCGTATGGAGACCGTGGCGGAGGAGACCTTGCAGCGCCAGTGGCCGCAGTTGCTGGGCGCTCTGGTGGATGTGATGGACAACGAACTGCAACGCCAGGGCTTTGACCCCGAACGGGCGCGTCTGCTGGCGCGCAAGCAGGCCGCCGCGCTAGCTGCCTATGCCGGCGGGCGCAATTATTACCTGCCCAAGGGCGATACCCTGTTTAACGCCTTGCGCGATGATGAGATATTCAGCCGCTGGTTCAAGGGGATCCCCATCGAGAGCCTGCGCCGCGAATACCGGCTCGGCCAGCAGCAGATTTACCATATTATCGCCACCCAGCGCCAACTCCACGCCCGCCGTACCCAGCCAGACCTCTTCGCCCACTGACCCCGCGACTCGCCCGGACAATCGACGGGCCCCCAGGGGACGGATTGTTAACGGAGCGTAATCCCCGCCCTGTTTGTTAACGCCCTATCCTTGTGCGCATCAGCGCGTTAAGGAGACCGCCATGCCCGCTTTGCCCGAACCCTTGCGTAAAAAACTGCTGGCCCTGTCCGGTGCCGGCGCACTGGCGCTGGCCGCCTGCTATACCGCGTTCTGGGAAGGTCACGCCACCCGACCCTATGCCGACAGTGGCGGCGTGCTCACGGTGTGCTACGGCCATACCGGTGGCGGCATCACCCCCGAGACGACCCAAACGCCGGCACAGTGTGAGGCCCTGCTGGCGGCGGATATGCGCCAGGTTTTCGCCGTGATTGACCAGCAGGTCACCGTGCCGCTATCAGACGGGCAGCGTGTGGCGCTCGCGGCGTTTATTCACAATGTCGGGGCGGGGGCCTTTGCGCGCTCGACCCTGCTAAAGCGCCTAAATGTCGGCGATATTCCGGCGGCCTGCGATGAGCTGCGGCGCTGGGTCAAGGTGAATGGCGTCACGCTGAACGGTCTGGTCAATCGGCGCGCCGCCGATGAATGGCTGTGCCGGTAGGGACTGCCCACCCCCGAGGATAAAGGGTGACGGGCAGTCTGAAAATCGTATTCACCCTGTGCCTGCTGGCCTCGCTGTCAGGGGCCGGTGGCTGGCTCTGGCAGCGTGAACGCCTGCGGGAAACCGCGCTCTGTACCCTGCGTCAGGAGCGCGATGCCGCCTGGCAGGCGCTGGCCGAGCAGCGACAGACGCAGCAGGTCTTTCATACCCTGGAGCAGACCGTTGAGCATGAAAAACAGCAACAGCGCGGCGAAAGTGAAAAAGGCCGCCAGCAGGTGCGCCAGCGGTTATCGCGGCTCAATTGCGCCCGTGAGCCTGTGCCTGGCCCTGTGGCTGACCGGGTGTGCCGCGACGCCCGTGAAAGTGGTGACGTTGCCGCCGGTGCCGCTCCCTGAGGCATTACTGGCAGCCTGCCCGGCTCCGCTGCCGCCTGAGCCGTTGACCTTTGGGGCCAACGTAGAGTATTCCCTGCAACTGCTGGCCGTGATCAAGCAGTGCAATGCCGACAAGGCCGCCTTGCGCCAGGCCGAGCATTACCGACAAGAGCAAACACATGATGAGTAAACGATGAAGCCAATCAACACCCCCCTGCCAGACAATGCGCCGCCGCGCTATTGCGAGGACTGTCGCCACAGGATTGCCCCGGCCCGGCTGGCGGTATTGCCGCAGGCGTGCTGCTGTGTGGCCTGCCAGGCCCGGCGGGAGCGTGCCCGTGTGGGTTAACGTGCTGAAGGAGTATATCGCGCCGGCCTTATCGGCAACCAGCACCGCCGGCGCGCTGTTTATGTGGCTGATGCGCCGCTCCTTTGCCGGACGCGAGCAGGTCGAGCACCTTAACGCCCGTCTGCTGACGGTAGAAACCCGCCTGGGGACCACGCCGTCCGCACAGACGGTGCATGCCCTGAAAGTGGAAATCACCGAGCTGCGCGGCGATTTGAAAGAGACCCGCGCCAGCTTGCAGGCGGTGACGCATCAGCTGGAGTTACTGGTGGAAAAAGCCCTTTACCGGAGTGACGGATGATTGACGATATTTTGACGCAAGACCAGCGCCTGGTAATAGTGCGTTCACTGAATGATTATCACGGCGAATTAAATGAATCGGTGTTGCAGGACTGCCTCGACGCCTACGGTCATAAGGTCTCGCGCGACCGCGTACGCGTGTTGCTGGCCTGGCTGGCGGAGCAGGACCTGTTGCGGCTTGACACCTTGCCCGGCGGCTATCGGGTGGCCCATCTGAGCGGGCGCGGGCAGGAGGTCGCCGAGGGTCGCGCGACCGTGCCGGGCGTGAAGAAGCCGCGTCGGCGCTAAGGGGGAAGGGATGGAAAAAGCCACCCGAGGCCGTCCCGGCAAGGTCAATGTGCTGCCGGAAGATATTCGTAAACGTCTTTTTACGTTGCTGCGGGAAAAGCGTATCACCCAGCTGCAAATTCTGGACGAGGTAAACCGCCTGATTGAGGCGGCCGGGTTACCGCCTGAGCAGAAACTCTCGCGTAGCGCCCTGAACCGGCTGGCGAGTGAAAACGAGCGCGTGGCGCGAGATTTACGCGAGCTGCGCGAGCAGACCAGCGCCCTGACCGCCGAACTGGGCGAAAAACCCACCGGCGAAACCTCGCGGCTGATTATGGAAATGGCGCGCTCCCTGCTGTTCAAGGGCATACGCAAGCACCAGCTTGCCAGTCAGGATAATGACGAGATTGATATTGATTTTCTGAAAGAAGCCATGCTGGCCGCCCAGCGCCTGGAGCGCACGGCAGAGATGAGCCACAAGCGCGAGGCGGAAATCCGCCAGGCCTATGCTGAGGAAGCGGCGAATGCCGTCAGTGAAGCGCTCCGTGGGCAGGAGGGCATGAGTCACCAGATGGAAAGCAAAATTCGCGACATTTTGCTGGGCAAGGCATAACCCAGACGTAATGAGAGGTTACCCAATGACAAACAACACGACGACGACAAGTGCCGCAGAGTTGGCTATCCAGCTGCATGCGGTAGTGAAGGAAACGCTGGAAAAAGACGGGGATTTATCCCATCCCCGCCAGACTGAAGCCATGTGGTTATTAATGCAGATGATCGCCGGCCCGATGGATGCGGGCCTGACGGTCAACCGTTTTCAGGGGCGGTGACGCCGTTTTCACCCCGTTGATTTTTTCATGGAAAGCGCCAATGAAAACCGCTGAACAGCCGTCCCCGATGCACCGATTGACCGACCCGCGCAAAATTGACCTGCGTGAGGCCACCCGCGCCTGCGGCGTCGATGTGCCCGAATCACTGGCGTTACCCGAAAATGAGCCGGTGTTTTTGCCTTATCAACAACGCTGGTTCCTCGACGACAGCCCGGTGTGCATTGCCGAAAAATCCCGCCGTACCGGCCTGACCTGGGCCGAGGCCGGTCGCAACGTCATCACCGCCAGCAAGTCGCGGCGCGATGGCGGACGCAATGTGTTTTACGTCGGCAGCAAGAAGGAGATGGCGCTGGAATATATTGCCGCCTGCGCGCTGTTTGCCCGCGCCTTTAACCAGCTGGCCCAGGCCGATGTTTACGAGTCCACCTTCTGGGACAGCGAGAAGCATGAGGAAATTCTCCAGTACATGATCCGCTTTCCGCACAGCGGCTTTAAAATTCAGGCGTTAAGCTCTCGCCCGTCCAACCTCCGTGGCTTGCAGGGCGACGTGGTGATTGACGAGGCGGCGTTCCATGAATCCCTTGAAGAACTGCTCAAGGCGGCGCTGGCGCTCAACATGTGGGGCGCGCGGGTGCGGTTGATTTCCACCCATAACGGGGTCGATAACCCGTTTAATGCCTACATTCAGGACGCCCGCGAAGGGCGCAAGGATTACAGCCTGCACCGCATCACGCTCGATGAGGCGATTGGCGAAGGACTGTATCGCCGTATCTGCACGGTCACCGGGCAGGTGTGGTCGCCGGATGCCGAAAAAGCGTGGCGCGATAACCTGTATAAAAATGCCCCCAATAGCGAATGTGCCGAGGAGGAATACGGCTGCGTGCCGCGCAAGTCGGGCGGTGCCTATCTTGCCCGCCCGCTGATTGAGGCGGCGATGGCCCCGGCAGGCCGTGTCCCCCTGCTGCGCTTTGAAGCCCCGGCGGTATTTGAACTGTGGAGCGCCGCGCAGCGCGAAGCTGAAGTGGAGGCCTGGTGTCAGGCGCATCTCGAGGCGGTGCTGACGACCCTTGCGCCGGACTGTCGTTACTGTTTCGGCGAGGACTTTGCCCGCAAGGGCGATCTGTCGGTGTTTGTGGTACTGGCCATCGCCCCGAATTTAAGCAAGCGCGAGGCGCTGCGCGTCGAGCTGCGCAACGTCACCTATGACCAGCAAAAGCAGATAATGCTCACTATCCTGACCCGGCTGCCGCGTCTGGTGGGGGCCGCCTTTGACGCCACCGGCAACGGCGGCTATCTGGCCGAGGCCGCCCGGCTGCATTTCGGCCCGGACATGGTCGATTGCGTCACACTCTCGGCAAAATGGTATGCCGAATGGATGCCCAAACTGAAAGGTGAGCTGGAAGCGCAAAACCTGACCCTGGCCCGCCATCAGTCCACGCTGGATGATTTGCTGCATATCAAGGTAGTGAACGGGATACCGCAAATTGACAAGGGCCGCAGCAAGGATACGCCGTCAGGCGTTCAGGGGGCGCGCCGCCACGGTGACTATGCGGTGGTGCTCTGTATGGCCAACCGCGCCGCCGCGCTGGACGGTTTTGTGCTGGATGAGGCGGCCTGTCAGGCATTGCCCGCCCGTATCCGGGCGATGGAGTATGCCGATGAGGTCGGCGATGACGATGATAACGCTGATGAGCGAGGATGCTGGTAATGAAAAGGCTTGTGGATATTCAGGGGCAGCCGCTGGTGTTTTCACCGGACAGCCAGACGGCAAAGACCGATATTCCCCAGGTGGCCAGCCGTGCGCCAGCGCATCCGGCGTCCGGTATCACCCCTAACCGCGCCGCACTCTGTTTGCGGGCGGCAGAGCGCGGTGACATGACCGCTCTGGTGGATTTGGCCGCCGATCTGGAAGAAAAAGACACCCATCTGTTTTCTGAACTCAGCAAGCGCCGTCTGGCGCTGCACAGCGTGGAATGGCGTATTCAGCCGCCGGATAACCCCAACGCCCAGGAAAAAAAACAGGCTGTGGCGCTGGAAGCGCGGCTCGCCGATGCGTCATGGTTTGACAATGCGCTGTTTGACGCCACCGACGCCCTTCTCAAAGGCTATGCGATGCAGGAAATTATCTGGGGTCCCCCGCGCGACGGCGAATTTTTCCCGCGCGCTGTCCACTGGCGCGATCCGGCGTTGTTCTGCGTCAATCCCGACGACTACCGCGAGCTGCGGCTGCGCGATGGCAGCTATGCCGGGCAGGTGTTACAGCCGTTTGGCTGGATTTGCCATGAGGCCAAGGCCAAAACCGGCTACCCCGGCACCCAGGGGCTGGTACGCACGCTGATTTGGCCGTTTATCTTCAAGAATTACAGCGTGCGGGATTTCGCCGAGTTTCTGGAGATTTACGGACTGCCGCTGCGGGTGGGGAAATACCCCAGCGGCGCGAGTGCCGAGCAGAAAAGCGCCCTGATGCGGGCGGTGATGGATATTGGCCGCCGGGCCGGGGGGATTATTCCCGCCGGCATGAGCCTGGAGTTTGAGGCCGCCGCTAACGGTCAGTCTGACCCGTTTATGGCGATGATTGCCTGGGGAGAGCGCGCGATATCTAAAGCGATCCTCGGCGGGACACTGACCTCAGAGGCGGGCGATAAAGGCGCGCGCTCGCTGGGCGAGGTGCATAATGCGGTGCGCAAGGAGATCCGCAACTCCGATTTACGCCAGCTGTCACGGATCTTTAACCGTGATCTCATTTATCCGCTGCTGGCGCTGAACAGCCCGGTCCCGCTTGACCCGCGGCGACTCCCCCGCCTGGTGTTTGATACGCTGGAATGTGAGGATATGGCCAGCTTTGCCGAGGCTATTCCCAAACTGGCGACCGGCATGGCGATACCGGTTTCCTGGATCTACGATAAGCTGCGCATTCCGGTGCCGGATGGCAATGAGGCNTTACCGTCTCGTCGCCACCGGCGGTGGCGCACACTGCGCTATCAGCGACCCTCACACCGGCCGCGCCGATAAACGACGCGCTGGACGCGGTGGAGACAGCACTCGACGCCTCGGGATTGAACGCCAGTGCCGACCCGCTACTGGCTCCGGTGATAGCCGCTATCCTTGAGCAGGGGCCAGAGGCGGCGCTGGAGCAGGCAGCGCTCCTCTATCCCAAGATGGACGACCGCGCACTGATTGAACTGCTGACCCGCGCCACCTTTGCGCTGGAAGTGTGGGGGCGTCTCGATGCCACAACCGATTGATTTGGGCGTCGTCGCTCGCCTGCCGCCAAAAGAGGCCATCGCCTACTTCCGCGCCAAGGGGTATCAGATCACCTGGAACTGGTTTGAGCAACAAGCGGCCGTTCACGCCCGGATATTTACCGTCGCCAAGGCGGAGCGGCTGGACGTCCTGAGTGCGATCCGTGACGAGGTGGATAGAGCAAAATCACAGGGAATATCCCGGCAGGACTTTATCGACACGCTGACGCCCCGGCTGCAAACGCTCGGATGGTGGGGGAAGCAGGTCGTGGTGGACAGCCAGGGCAATGCCGAAGCCGTGCAACTGGGCAGCGCCCGGCGTCTGGCGACGATATATAACGTCAATACCCGCGTAGCCTATAATGCCGGCCGCTATGCACAGATGATGGCCACCGCAGACCTTTATCCCTACTGGCAGTATGTCGCCGTCGGGGATAGCCGCACCCGGCCCTCGCATGCCGCCCTGCATGGCAAGGTCTTTCGTTACGATCACCCCTTCTGGCAAAGTCATTACCCGCCCAACGGGTTTAACTGCCGTTGCCGGGTACGCGCCTTGTCAAAACGCCGACTGAATGCGTTGGGCCTGCGCGTTACGGAAGAGGCCGATCAGCTACACACTCATCAGGCAGAGGCGGGTGTCGATAAGCGTAGTGGGGAAATCATCACCACCCCCGTTACCACCTTTGATGATGGCAAGGTAAAAATGACGCCGGATGTGGGCTGGTCCTATCACCCCGGCGCGGCGGCGTTCGGTGTTGACCAGACAATGATCCGCAAACTCCTTGAGGTCAAAGACGCGGCGCTGCGTGAAGCCGTGGTGCAGGAGCTGAATAACAGCCCGGCGCGGCAGTTGAGTTTTTCGCTGTGGGCCACGCGCATTATGCAAAGCCGGCGTGCCGGTAACGGCATTCACACGCTGGGCTTTTTGCCGGAAGCCATTGCCCGTGCGGTACAGGCGCGCACGGGTCAAGCGCCGGCCCGTCTGCTGGCGATGAGCGAAAAAAACCTGTTGCATGCCGACAGTGACAAGCACCATAAAACCGGGGTGGCATTGTTGCCCGAGGATGTGGCCGCACTCCCTGGCTTGTTGGCAAAGCCTCAAGCTGTACTCTGGGATAAACGCCACAAAAACCTGATTTTCATTGCGAAAACCGCTGACGACGGACACATGAAAATCGCGGTGAATGCCCCTTACGGTATGAGGAAACATCCTGATAGCCTGGATGTGGTCATTAATGCCTATCGTGTCAAGCTTGATGATCTGAAATCGGATATTGCAGGTGAAAAACTGGAATTATTGGCGGGAAAGCTGGATTAGGTCGATGGCAGGAGTCGAACCTGCATACATGCCGCACCTCGAAAGGCTCACACCGCTTTACCGTTAAGAGTACATCGACCTGTATATAGAGTAGTCACAAAGCCCCTGGAGGGCAAGATGTCACAGACTGAATTAACCGCAGTGATTGATCGCAAGCGCCTGCAAACCCTGTTTGCCGAACTGCAAAGGGTTGGCGACGACGGCAAGGCGATCACCCGTATCGTCGCCGCCAGCCTCCTATCCTCCACTGAGCAGGCGTTTGAGCGCGAACGCGCGCCGGATACCGGGGCGGCCTGGGCACCCTTGAGCGATCCGTATCGCCGCTGGCGTGAGCGGCACGGTTACAGTCCCATAAAGGTGTTGACCCGTGAGGGCGATATGGCGCGCTCGGTGAGCATCGACTGGGGCGATAGCTGGGCGCGTATCGGGGCCAATGCGCCGCAGGCAGCCATCCATCAGTGGGGCGGCAAACCGGGGATGCGTCCGGGGCCGGCAGCCATCCCGGCCCGACCGTTTATGGGACTGGATCCGACCGGCGAGCGGGATATCCTTGACGCCCTGGCGCAACGCCTGTCCAACGCCCTGCCCCCATAAACGCCTGTGCGCCACACCACGCGATGATGACGGAGAAGGGGTGCCTTGTCAAAAAAATCTTTTGAACGCGCTACGGCGTTTTTGAAGGGGTTTTGAACGGGGTTGTTCAGGCGATCTCCCGCCGTTTTTCGCTGTCTCGCCAGAGGCATTGTTAATATAACGTAATCCCACCGTCCGCACTGATGCTGCCACACTGGCGGCATGACGACAAAACCCCCTGTTCCCAAGATAGCCTATGCGGTGCTCAACGCCGCGACGCTCTCGCCCTTTGATCATGACGGCTGGTGTCAGGTGATGCCCGCCGGCCATGTCCGGGCGCGTGACGGTCGCCCCGAGACGCCCGCCGAGGGCTGGCTGATTAACGAGGCCGCGTTTAACCGCATGGTGGCGCGGGTGGTGGCGCTCAATCAGCCTGTCAAAATCGATTATAACCACCAGACGCTGTTTACACAGGAAGCGGCCCCGGCGGCTGGCTTTGTTCCGGCGACCCCGGCGCGTTTTCGCTGGGACGACAACACCGGGGTCTGGGTCAAGCCGGACTGGAACCCGCCGGCGCTTGAGCGCCTGAAAAACCGCGAGTTTCCGTATTTTTCGCCGGTGATGGGCTATGACGCGCGCAGCGGCGAACCCCTTGAGCTAAGAATGTTAGCCATTACCGGCGATCCGGGTCTGACGGGCATGCGCCCGGTGGCAGCCCTGAGCGCCGAAGATATCTACCAGGCGTTAACTGTTCCCCCTTCCTCCCCTAAGGAGCCTGCAATGAATCAATCGTTAACAGCGCTGCTGGCCGCGCTGGGCCTGACGGTGCCGGAGGGCGGCGCGCTGACCGATGAGGTCGCCACCGCCGCACTGTCTGCCGTGACCACGCTAAAAAGCCAGGCGGACAAGGCTACCGCGCTGGAAACCGATGTGGCGGCCCTGTCCGCTGACCTGAACGCGCTGAAAACCCAGGCACCGACGGAGGGCGTGGATTTACGCCGCTATGTCCCGAACGAGACCTATAACGCGGTGCGTGAGCAGGTGGTGTCACTGTCCGCCGACCTGGGAAAAACCACCCTGGCGCAGACGCTGGACAAGGCCGAGCAGGACGGGCTGATATTGAAATCCGAGCGACCCTACCTGGAAGAACTCGGCGACCAGATTGGTGTGACGGCGCTGTCGGCGCAGCTGGCGACGCGCCAGCCGATAGCCGCCCTGACCCGGGTGCAGACTGAAACGTTGACGCTGCCGCCCCAAAACCGTGAAAAAACCGCCACCGTCGCCCTGTCGGCGGAAGAGTTACAGGCCGCGCGCGTGCTGGGGATGACCCCGGCGGCGTTCCAGAAAATCAAGACCGAGGACGCACAATAATGCCAACCCCCATTACCCCGTCGCAAATCACTGCCCTGATGACCGGCTTTCGCAAGGAGTTTCAGAACGGGCTGGGCATGGCCCCGTCTCACTACCAGCAGGTGGCGACCACGGTGGCCTCCACGTCAAAATCCAATACCTACGGCTGGCTGGGGCAGTTTCCCGCGTTCCGGGAGTGGGTCGGCTCGCGCAGTATCCAGCAGATGAAGGTCTATGGCTACGCCATCAACAACAAGACCTATGAAGGCACGGTCGCCATTACCCGCGATGATTTTGAGGATGACAATCTCGGCGCGTATAGCCCGCTGTTTCAGGAAATGGGCCGCGCCGCCGCCGCACAACCGGATGAGCTGGTGTTTACCGCCTTGCGCGACGGCAATAAAACCGACTGCTACGACGGCAAACCTTTTTTTGATAGCGAACATCCGGTGTATCCCAAGGTCGACGGCAGCGGCACCGCCAAAAAGGTCGCCAACCAGTTTATCGAAAAAACCGGTGCCAGTGGGTCAGAAAAAGCGTACGACGGTGCCGTGTGGTATCTGCTTGACTGCTCGCGCGCCCTCAAGCCGCTGATTTTCCAGAACCGCCGACCACCTGAGCTGCTTGCACTGACCAAAGTGGATGAGGGCCGCGCATTTACCGACAACGAATTTGTCTTTGGTGCCTCGGCCCGGCGCAATGTGGGCTACGGCTTCTGGCAGATGGCTTACCGCATGCAGGCCCCCCTGACGCTGGATAACCTCTGGAAAGGCTGGAGCGCCATGCGCGGCTTTAGTGCCGATGGCGGTAGCAAGCTGGGTATTCGTCCGACCCATCTGGTGGTGCCGGTAGAGCTGGAGAAAACCGCCACCCAGTTACTGGAGCGGGAATTACTGGCCGAGGGCAACGCCACGGTCTCTAACGAAATGAAAGGCAAGCTGACGCTGCTGATCGCAGACCTGCTGTAAAAGCGCGCTTAAATCCGCTTTAAACGCCCCTGAAAGGAGAGTTAACGCATGTATGCCAGCGAGCAGGATTTACGCGCCCGCTATAGCGCCCCGTTGCTAGAAAGGCTGGTCGACTGGCGCGGCGATGAGACAGCAGCCCGGCAGAAGGTGGGTCAGGCGCTCAGCGATGCCAGCGCCCTGATGGACAGCTTTATCGCGGCCCGTTACGCCCTGCAGCTCTCGGTGGTGCCGTCGGTACTGAAACAGCATGCCTGCACCCTTGCGTTTTACTACCTGAATGACGAGCGGGCCACTGAGCAAACCCGCCAGCGTTACCAGGATGCGCTGCGCTGGCTGGAGGCGGTGAAAAAGGGTGAACTGCCGCTCGGGGTGGATAGCGATAGCCAGGCTCCCGACAGTGCCGACCTGCCGCAGATGCAGGCCGATGCGTCGGTGTTCGGGCGCAAGCAGAAAGGGTTTATCTGATGATTGTCTCCACCGAAAACGCTTTGCTGGCGCGGCTACATGACGTGTTTGGCAATACGTTGCGTGATATCGCCACCCATCCCGGCGACTGGAGCGAGGAGGGATTGCGTGATGTGTTGCTGACGCCGCCCTCGGTGTATCTGGTGTGGCTGGGGGCGCAGGCCGGTCAGGTCAAAGGCGTGATTGACAGTCGCTTTGTTTTTTACGTGGTGGCCGAGGTTATCAACGGTGCCGAGGGAGACAGGCCCGGCCTCTACCAGATAGTGGCGCGCCTGATGGCGGGCTTATCGGGTTTTCGTCCGGCAAACGCCGGACCGATGCGCTTTGAAGAGGGGCGCAACCTGTACACCGAGAAACAGGGAAATGGCGGCGTAGTGCTGTATGGCATCTACTTTACCTGTGAGGAGCCGGTGCCAGCGTTGATGCAGGACGATGGCGTGGATGAGTACCTGCGCCATTATCAGACCTTTACCCAGGCGGACGGCAGCCCGCCGTTCGCCGCCCCTATCACCCTGCGCAGGGGACACACTGACGATGAATGACACCGATAACGCTTTGATGCGCTTCCCTAACCCGCATGACTTACCGATGATTTTTGTGGTGCCGGCCCCGGAGCGGGCGGTGCGCGAACCCAATTCTATGCGGATGTTACCGGATTCGGGGGCCTGGGTGCCGCGTAATGCTTTCTGGTTGCGCCGGCTGCGTTTCAAGGATGTGCTGGAAATCCCGCCCCCGTCCAAACCGGCGGCCACCCGGCAAACGTCAGCCCCTGCCGCCTTGAGTAAACAGGAGTCGTCTTCATGACCATAAGCTTTAATGAAATCAGCGCCGGGGTTCGACTCCCGCTGACGCATATTGAGATTGATAATTCGCAGGCCGTCACCGGCACCCCGACCACGCTGACCCAGGTGCTGATGTTCGGTCAGGCCGCCATCAGGGATGGTAAGGTAGACGGCAGTGGCGCAATAGACACGCCGGTACGCATCACCCGTGCCGATCATGCTGCGACACTCTGGGGCCAGGGATCCATGCTGGCGGCGATGGTGAGGGAATTTTTAACCGATAACCCGGATGCGGTGTTAACCGTGATGGCGCAGGGTAACGGGGCGGGCAAGGCCGATGCCGGCAGCCTGACGTTATCGGGCCAGGCACAACAGGCCGGGGTACTGAATGTCTATCTCGGCGGTGTGCGAGTGCGCGTCACCGTGGAGAAAGGCCAGCAGGGTAAGGCGGTCGGCGATGCGCTGGCCCAGGCGATTAATGCCCTGCCGTCGCTGCCGGTGACCGCGGTGTCTGCCGCGCCGGGGGGGGAATGTCACTGCCGATCAAACGGTGGTGACCCTGACGGCGCGGTTTATTTCTGACTACTCGGCGCAGGATATCCGCCTGAATTATTACGATGGCGAGATAACGCCACCGGGGCTGGCAGTGGCGATGGCTGCCCCAGCTGCACCGGCGACGAACCCTGATCTGGCTAACAGTATTGCCGCGCTGGGGGATACCCAGTATCACCATATCGTCATGCCCTGGCTCGATACCGCCAACCTAAAATTATTAAGCGAGGCGCTGCGCGACCGCTGGGGACCGGCCAAAATGTCCGATGGCATCGCCTGGGCCGCCCATACCGGCAGTCTGGGGGAAATCACCCAGTTCGGCAAGGCACGTAACGATTTTCTGCTGACCTGTAGCGGTATTCAGCGCGCGCCGGAGCCGGCCTATCTGTGGGCGGCCACCCTGTGCGCCATTGGTGCAAAACACTTGAGTCTCGATCCGGCACGCCCGCTGCAAAGCCTGCGCCTGCCGCGGCGGTTGGCCCCGGCGCTGTCTGATCGGTTGCGATCCAATGAGCGTAACCAGCTGCTGTATGACGGCATCGCCACCGTCAAGATAGGGGCCGACGATGGGGTGCAGATTGAGCGGCAAATCACCACCTATCGCACCAATGCCTACGGCGATCCGGATCCGTCTTACATCGATGTGAATACCGTGGCGACGCTGTCTTATCTACGCTATTCCACCCGGCTACGCATCACCCAGCGCTTTCCGCGCCATAAGCTGGCCGAGGACGGTACGCCGGTGGCACCGGGGCAGGCGATGGTGACCCCGGCCATTATTCGCACCCAGTTGCTGGCGCTGGCGATAGAGTGGCTGGAGGCAGGGCTGATTGAGAACTTCGAGCGCTTCCGCGACAGCCTGAAGGTCGAGCGCAACAAAAACGACCGCAACCGGGTAGACGTACTGTGTAGGCCGGATGTGGTCAACCAGTTCCGCATTTTCGCAGAGCAGATCCAGTTTATTTTGTAAGGGGGCACGATGGCATTTGGCAAATACCAATACCAGGGCAAGGCCATTGTCCGGGTTAACGGGCAGGAATACCCGACGATGACGGGGGCCACCTTTACCCCGTCCGTGGAAAAACGCGAGGAAGTGATCGGCGCACGGGTTTATGGCTATAAGTCGACGCCCCGTGCCGCTACGCTGGAATGCAAATTCCCGGCACGGGGTGACCTGAGCGTGGACGTCATCAACGGCTGGCACGATGTCACGCTGGAGTTTGAAGCCGATTCCGGCGAAACCCATATGATGACCAACGCCTGGAGCAACGGGGAAGAGTCCCTGACTGACGCGGGAGAAATCTCCGCCAAATTTACCGCCATTCGCAGCCAGCGTGTGGCGTAAGGAGCAAGCATGACCCACAGCATGGAAACCCTGGCGACGGCGGCCCACGAGGTTGACGGGGTGTCGCCGGATATCGCCAGCGTCGCCGACGAACTGGCGCGCGGGCAACTGACCCTGGTTGACGGCCTGGTTACTGGCAGCGGTGACGACGAACAGCGCCATACGGACGTTACCCTGCGGCCATTAACCGGCAAGGACATTATTGATGCCGAGCTGGCCGCCGAGCGGGTAGTACAGACGGCTAACGGCTAGGAATTAGTGCGTTCGCCGGCGATGGTGGAGTTTGAGCTGCTGCGCCGGCAGGTTGCCCGGCTGGGCAACCTCAACGGCCCGTTGTCGCTGCTGCAACTGAAAAGCCTGTCGGCGCGCGATATTGAACGCCTTATCATCGCCCAGCGTCTGGACGGCAGCGCGCTGGCCGGCCAGCTGGCGGCTGATTCGGGGCGACTGGATGCAGTGTCGGGAAAAAATTGAGGAAGCGGCGCTGATGCTCGCCACATCCACCAGGTCGGGCATGGACTGGGCGCTTTCCCTGCCGTTGATCCGGCTCTACCGGCACTGCCAGCAAGCCACTCAACTTTTACAGCGTGAGTAACCGATGGCAGAAAAAAAAGTCAAAGCCTCCGTCATTGTTGACCTGCTGGGCAACCTGCCCCGGCAGGCGCGGCTGTTCGGTCAAAGTCTGGTCGGCATGGGGCGGCAAGGCGGCGCATCCCTGCACGGTCTCGGTCTTCGGGCGAATAGCCTGGGGGGTCAGCTTGATCGGTTGGGCCACCAGGGCCAGCGCACCTTTGGCGGTCTGCGCCTGGGGCTGGCGTCGGTGTCATCCGGTTTTGACCATCTGGAGACGCGCGCCAAGGCGGCCTATGGCGGTGTAGCGCGCCTTTACGGGCTGCTGGCCGGGGGCGCGGCGCTGTATGGCCTGAAAAAAGCCTTTATCGACCCGGCTGCCGCGATGGAAAACTACACCATTCGCCTGAACGCGCAGAATAACAAGAACAAGGGGCAGACCGACGACGATATTCAGTGGGCGACGAAAAACGCCAAAGACACCACCTGGGGCTTGCAGGGCGTCATTCAGGAGTACACGACCAGCCGTGAATTTGGCATGAACCGAGAGCAGGCGAGGCTTTTTGTCGCCATGCTGGAAGACCAGGGGGCGCGGCACGGCTGGACGCTGCCGGAAGCCCAGGGTGCCTCCCTTCAGTTGAAGCAGATGTTTTCCCGCAAAAGCATTCAGGCTCAGGATGCGAACCTATTAACCGGCTATGGCGTTGATGTTTATAGCATCCTTGGCCGGGCGCTGGGAAAAACACGCCCTGAAATGCAGGCTCAGGGGGAAAAAGGCTTGCTGGGGGCTGAGTCTATTCGCTTGCTGTTCCAGGCGATGCGGGCAGAGGCCAAGGGCGCACAAAAAGACGCGATGAACTCCTGGACGGGGATCACTTCGCAATTTGGTGATGTGTGGCAGCAGTTCGCCGTCAAGGTGATGAATAAAGGCCCCTTTAAGCGCCTTAAAGAAGAGCTTAAATCCTTTCTAAATTTTGCTGACCAGGCGCAGGAAAGCGGTTTGCAGGACCAATGGGCCGACCGGCTGGCCAGTCGTTTTAACGGGGTATTCGACAGTGCCCGCCGTGGCGTCACGCTGTTTAAAAATGGCCTTAACCGGGTCAACGCCGAGCTGATGGCGCTTCGCAAAGCCGGCTACGGCGAGACCATTGACACACTCGGCAAAGTCGCCGCCAATACGGCCAAGGCCATTCTGGCGATTTATGTCGCCTCGAAACTGGCCCGTGTCGGCATGGCGATAGCCCGTCCCGCCTGGGGGCTGGCGAGTGCGCCGGTGCGTTACCCGTGGCGGGCGTATCGGTGGTGGCGTGGGCGCGGCAAAAATGCCCCGGCGGATTTGCCTGGCCCGGCACCGTTTGCGATGGGCGGCGGACTGGGCGCGCCGGTGAGCGTGTTTGTCACCAACTGGCCGGCGGGCGGCGTCGGGGGTGGCAGTGAGACTTATGTCGATAGCAACGGTCGCACCCGCCGTAAAGGCTCCCGCGTGCGTCCCGGACGTCCAGCGGCCCCGATGCCGCGCTCCCGACTGGGGCGGGCGGCCTCCGCCGTCTCAGGCTTCTTTGGCGGCATGGTCAATCGTGCAGGCACCCTGCTCGGCAGCGTGCCGGGTGTGGCCCGCGCAGGCCGGTTTATGGCCTCCATTGGCCGCCGCGCCGGCGGCTGGTTGAGTCAGGTGGGCGAGCGGGCCAGCGGCCTGTTCGGCGGCGCAATGCAGACACTGTCGGGCGCGACCGGCTGGCTGGGTAATAAGGCCGGCGCACTCGGGCGCGGTGCCCTGCGGTTCGGCAGTCGGCTCGGCGGCCCGTTACTCACGGCATTAAAGAGCAGCGCAGTCGCGGCGGTCGCCGGGTGGTGCGGCGGGAATATCCGCTGCGTGAACACGGCGGGGCGGACGATTTAGGGAAAAAACTGCCTGAGCACACCTTCACCCTGTCACTGATCGGCGATGATGCGCAGGCGCAGCGGGTACGGCTGACGCAGGTGCTGAATGCCCCGGGACCGGGCGAGCTGTTGCACCCGGACTGGGGCACGCTGTCGGTGCTGGTTGAACACTTTGAAAGCCGCTACAGCGTCGATAACCAGCGTCTGGTGGAGTTTACCGTCACGGTGGTGCCGGTGGCCGATGAGACCGCCCCTACGGTGGCGCAAGATACGGCTGGGGTGGTCAATCACCAGGTCGACGGCACGCTGGCCTCACTCTTTTCAACCCTGGCTGACGGCTGGCAGACCTCGCTGCATGACGCGCAGGCGTTGATGGCGTGTGTCAACGAAAAAGCCAACACGCTGGAAAGCGCCCTCAAGGGTCTGGGGCTGCTGACCGATATGCAGAGCTTTATCGCCTCGTTCACGGCCCTGCGCGGCAATATCCAGGGGCTTATCACCACCCCCGACCGTCTGGCGCTGGCCTTCAAGGGGATTTTTCAGGGCATGCAGCGCCTGCCGGCTTACCCCCAGCCGGAGCAGATAAAAAACCGGGCGCGCGCGCCGATCTCCCCGCAGCCCGGCGCTCTCCAGCACCAGATAGTCCAGCTGGCCGACCGGCTGGACAGCGCGCTGGTCCGTCAGGATCGCCAGCGCGATAGGCAGGGGCTGCAACCCGCGACCCGCGCCACGGTGCAGCTGTTGCAAAATACGCTGCGCCTGGCGGTGGCGGTGGTGCAGGTACAGATGTTGTCGTCCCTGCTCACCGCCAGTCTGGCGGCGGTCAGCCCAAACACACCGGCGCAGGCGTTGCCACACGCGGCCTCGCCCGCCCCGCGCCCGCTCAGTGACAACGGCAGCGTCTGGCTGGAAAGTACGCCGGATGTGGTGCGCGTCAGCCAGCAGGTCGCGCGCCGCCTGGAGGCGTGCGCCCTGACCACCTCGGCGCTGGGCTATCAGACCCTGGCCTTGCAGGTGCGGGCGTTAAGCCGCGCCTTTGTGGCGGATTTATCCCATCGCGGCGTGGCGTTACCCGGCCTGATCCAGGCCGCAGTGACAACAACCGAGCCGGCGCTGGTGACCCTGTACCGCATCAGCGGGGATGCGCGTGACACGGTGCGCTTTATTCGTCGCAACCGGCTGCGTCATCCGCTGTTTGTGCCGGGTGGCGAGCGCGTGGAGGTGCTCGGTGGCTGAGGTGGCGTTGCGTATTGACAACCGGATTTTCACCCACTGGCTTTCGGTCAGTATTACCCGGGGGCTGTCGCGTCTGGCCGGGGATTTTACCCTCGGGATCATGATGCCCGGCCAGGCGTTGCCCGACAGCCTGCGCGCCGGCGGAACGCTCGCGCTGACCCTTGACGGGCAGCCGATCATCACCGGCTACCTGGACAGCGTATCGCACAAGATGGGGGCCGACTCGGCACAGGTCACGATAAAGGGCCGGGATAAAACCGGCGATCTGGTGGACTGTTCGGCGGTCTATCCGGGCGGTCAATGGCGTCAGCGCACCCTGCAACAGATTGCGCAAGACCTGTGCAGCCCTTTTGGCATCGCGGTGCACTGGGCGGTGTCTGACCCCGAGGCCGCCAAACCCTTTACCTCCTTTACCCTTGAACTGTCTGAAAGCGTGGCGGATGTGCTGAGCCGGGCGGCGCGTCACCGTGGCGTTTTGGTGACCAGTGATGCCGACGGCGATCTGGTGTTTACCCAGGCGGCGAACACCGCCACTGACACCCTGCGTCTGGGTGAAAATCTGTTGTCCGCCGAGTACACCGAGGACTGGCGCGACCGCCACAGCCAGTATCTGGTTAAAGGCCACGGCGGCGGCGGTGGGCACGCGGGCGATGCCAACACCAACGCGCTGCGCGCTGCGCCCAAGGGAGAAAACGACGATCCCGCGATTGCTCGTTACCGCCCCAAAGTCATTCTGGCTGACAGCACACTGACCCCCGCCACCGCACGGGCGCGCGCCCTGCGGGAAAGTCGCCGGGCATTGTCCCAGTCAGAGCACTTTACCGCCGTGGTCAAGGGCTGGCGGCGCGAAAGCGGCGAACTGTGGCAGACCAACCGGCTGACCCGCGTCATTGCGCCGCGTCTGTCGATGGTCAGTCGTGACCTGTTGATTAGCCAGGTGCAGTTTGATCTCGATGCGGACAACGGGGAACGCACAACGTTAACACTGGCCCCGCGCGAGGCGTTTATTGTGCCGGCAGAAGTCGAGCGTCAGGCGGGCGGTACTGACGGCGGCGTCGATGGCCTGGTGCGGGCCTGGCTTAACCAGGGGAATAAACTCGATGAGTAATATCGCACTGCAACGCCTGCTTGCCCCGGTGATGCGCGGGATCCGCCTGTTGTTCGGGCGTGGCATCCTGACCGGGGTGAATGACGGCCTGAAAGCGCAAAACGTCCAGTTGACGGCGCTGGACGGCGAAACCTTCGATGAGGTCGAGCGCCCGCAGCAATACGGGCATATCAGCGTACCGTTGCCGGGTGCCGAGGTGGTGTTTGCCTGCCTGGGCGGCAGTCGTGACCAGGCGACCGTGCTAGTGGTAGAAGACCGGCGTTATCGGCCCACCGGGCTGCCCGCCGGGGATAGCGGCCTGTATCACTATGAGGGGCATCGCCTGCGTCTGACCCGGGACGGCCGCTGCATCATCACCTGTAAAACACTGGAAGTGGTCGCCGAGCAGGAGGCGGTGTTTAACACCCCGACCGCGCGTTTTACCGATGATGTGGTGATTGAGAAAAACCTGACGGTGAAACAGAACATGACGATTGCCGGGGACGCGGAGTCCCAAGGTGCCTTTTCCGCGCCGGAAGCCGTTATCGGTGGCGTCAAACACAGCACTCACCGCCATCAGAAAAATGGCCAGGGCAGTCTGACCGGGGGGCCGCAATGAGCGACGCGGCGCTGCTCTGGATGAATGGCGAGGGGATGCTGGTACAGGCGGGCGCAGATTTACTCGCCGACGACAGTCTGACGACCACGGTGCTGCTGTGTCTGTTTACCGACCGGCGCGCTGAGGTCTCCGACCGTTTGCCGGATGGCGGCCATGACCGACGCGGATGGTGGGCGGACAGTTACCGGGCGCGACCGGTTGGCTCGCGGCTGTGGCTGCTGTCACGGGAAAAGGCGCTGCCCGCGGTATTGGCGCGGGCGGAAGCCTACGCGAATGAGGCGCTGCGTGGCCTGCTGGACGCCGGGATGATCAGCCAATTGCATTGCCAGGCGAGTGCGCTGCTGCCGGGCTGGCTGCGACTGACCGTGCACCTGACGCTCAAGGACGGCAGTGCGCGCCCGTTTACCTTTAAAGCCCGTTTGGAGGGGATGTAAATGCCGTATCAGATACCCACGCTCGGCGAGCTTATCAGTCAGACGCAGCAGGATGTGGCGCAACGCCTGCCGGGCGCGCTGCCGGCCGAGGACAGTCTGCTGGGGGCCATGGCGATGGCGCAGGCCGGGCTGTCGGCGCTGGAGCATGAGCACCTGGGCTGGATAGCCCGGCAGATTATTCCGAGCGACGCCGACGAAAGCGAACTGCTCAAACATTGCGCCTTTTGGGGCGTGGTGCGCAAGCAGGCCGCCCGGGCCAGCGGCCCGGTCAGGCTGTTGCTGTATGATGCCGCCAGTGTGCCGGTTGGGGCGCGTTTGCAACGGGCCGACGGCGCGCTTTACCGCCTGACAGACGCCGCCGACGGCAAGGCCGGCAGCGTAACGGTCAACGTCGAGGCGGACCAGCCGGGGCTGGCGGGGGATTGCGGCGCGGGACAGGCTCTCGGTTTTGTCACCCCGGTTGCCGGGGTGGCCCCGCAGGCGCTGACCGATGCGCCCGGGATCCGGGGCGGTGCTGACCGCGAGCGCGTGGAAGAATTGCTGTCGCGCCTGCTGTATCGGGTGCAGTTTCCCCCGGGCGGCGGCACGCGCTGGGATTACGAGCGCTGGGCGCACGAGGTCCCGGGCGTCACCCGCAGCTGGTGTCTGCCCACCTGGAAAGGGGCGGGCACGGTGGGCGTGACCTTCGTGATGGACCATCACCCGGATATCTTCCCCGGCCCGGCCGATATTGCGCGGGTGACCGACTATCTCGCGCGCCACCGGGATCCGGCTACCGGCGAGTGGGTCGGACAACCGGAGGGGCCGACGGTGACGGTGTTTGCGCCGGGGGCAAAAAAGGTCGATATCACGCTGCGTATCGCCCCCAATACCCCGGATAACCAGGCCCGTATCCGCGAGGCGCTCAGGCAACTGTTTTACACCGCGGCCAAGCCGGGCGAAACCCTGTTGCCCTCGGCATTCTGGCGCGTGCTGTCCGGGATAAGCGGGCTGGAGGATTACGCCCTGAAAAGCCCGCTGACGCCGATCAGTAGCGGAAAAACCGAGCTACTGGTGATGGGAGATATCACATGGCTTTAAAAGCACACCAGCGCGCGCTGCTGCAACTGCTGCCTGACGGGCTGGCCTGGAACAAAGCGCCGGATACGCTGCTGGCGTCGCTGGCTGGCGGCCTGGCACGCAGTACGTCGCGCGTCACCGAACGCGCCGGGCAATTGTTGGCCGAGCGCTTTCCGCTGACCGCCACACTGTTGCTGGCTGACTGGGAGCGTTTTTTAGGGCTGCCGGACTGTGATATCGGTGAGGATGCCGGCATCGATGAGCGTCAGCGCTATGCGGCTAACAAGCTGAGGATGAAACCGAGCCTCAACCGGCAGTTTTACATTGAACTGGCGCGGTCTTACGGCTTTACGGTGAGTATGAGCGCGTTGCCGGATAATCAGTGGGTCACGATGGTGACGATTGAGACCCACGTGGACTATCGCCCGATGCATGTGCTTGACCCGATCACCACGCCGCTGCGGATTTATTACGCCGGGATACTGGAATGCCTGTTAAACCGCTATAAGCCGGCGCATCAGGACTTTCGCTATGTGTATGCCGACAAAAAGGAGAAAGGCTAATGTATTTTTTGGATAACAACAGCGGCATTGCGACCATGCCGTCGCTGAAAGAAACCCAGAGCACCACGCCGTTATGGTTTACCGAGGGCGACGGCAACAAGGGCATCAGCTGGCCGGGGGAAGACTGGTTCAATATCCAGCAAGCCGAACAGCTGGCCTTACTGGACGCCGCCGGCATCCGCCCGGATAAGGGCAAGTTAAACCAGCTGACGCTGGCTATCCGGGCCATTATAGGCCAGGAGGCGCTGTTGAAAACCCAGGCATTGGCGGAAATTGCGGCGGCGGGCAAAGGGGCACAGGAAAAGGCCCGTACGCATCTGGGCCTGGGCAAGCTGGCGACCCAGGACGGTATTCAGGAAGCAACGGTGCACCGTAAAGGGATTGTGCAGTTAAACAGTGCTCCTCGCAGCGCGGATGAGACCACCGCCGCGACACCCAAGGCAGTCAATGATCGGGTGAATGCGGTTGTTGACAACGCGCCACCAGATTTAGATTCGTTGAACAAGCTGGCCCAGGCCATCAGCAATAACCCGAAATTTGCCGAAAGCGTGACGCAGCTTCTGAGCCAAAAACTGGAGAAAAATGAAAATGGCGCTGATATTCCGAATAAAAATCAATTTGTGAAAAACATC
>SMLE01000654.1_pt1 | contig 28315 bp, 20 predicted proteins | sample 2451431 | NCBI scaffold set ML178787.1 | reverse complement strand
GAAAGCGGGTTCCGAATTTACACCACCTTGACGGACTCTACCAAGAATATCTGGGAGAATACCCCATTCAGCAAGTAGAAACGAAGGATATAGCGGCTTTTCTTGAGCAATGGGGCCAAGCAGGAAAAGCAACGATGGCTAATAAACTACGAAAGACTGCCATCGATTTGTTTCGAGAGGCAATTGCTGAGGGGATTGTCACACAAAATCCAGCAGAAGCGACTCGTATTCAGCGGGTAACAATACGGCGTGAGCGTATAACGCTGGATGAATATGACGTTATTCGTGACGCCGCAGAGGAACTGCCCTCATGGGTTGCTCCGTGCCTTGACCTTGCTTTAATTACAGGGCAAAGGCTGGGCGATATACAGGCGCTACGCTGGGGGGATTTCAAAGAAGGACGACTTTATATCAAGCAAGAGAAAACGGGCGTGATGTTAGCTATCTCCGAAAAAACCAGGCTTGAATGCCTAGATATTTCTCTTTCTGATGTGCTGAGGCAGTTTAAAACATTAAATCATGGTGCTTCCCATATTGTAGCTGACGAAAAACATAGTATGTTTGCCAAGAAAACAATTTCTGAAGCGTTCATGAAGGCACGCCGTGCTTCTGGATTAACCTGGAATGGCACAGCTCCTTCCTTTCACGAAATCAGAAGCCTGGCGGCACGCTTGTATACCGAGGAAAAAGGAAAAGATTATGCTCAAAAACTGTTAGGTCACAAGTCATCAGATATGACCGATAAGTACCGTGATGTAAGAGGGGCGGAATGGACAGAAATATGATTATTCCGATCGAATTTCGACTGATTTCGATCGATTAACAATGACATGTTGAATTTAAAGATGAAAATTTTACCGCCGCTGCTGGCGGAGCAGGCGCAGCGTGTGTTATCCCGCCTGCAAGAGAGCATGACGCTCCCTGCGTCCATCGCGCCAGAGGATCTGGCGGTGCTGGCCTCCAGTGACTTTGTCAGCGAGGCGCTGGCACGCTATCCCGATTGGTGGGAGGCATTGCATCAGCAACCGCCGCAGCCGGAGGAGTGGCAGCATTACGCGCAATGGTTGGCACAAGCGCTGGAGGCGGTGAACGATGAGGCGACGCTGATGCGCGTGCTGCGTGAGTTTCGTCGCCGGATGCTGGTACGTATTGCCTGGTCGCAATCACTCGCCACCAGTACCACGCCGCAAACGCTGCGCCAACTGAGCGAATTGGCTGAAACATTGATTGTGGCGGCGCGCGGCTGGCTCTATGACGCCTGCTGCCGCGAGTGGGGCACGCCCTGTAATGCGCAAGGGGAGCTGCAGCCGCTGCTGATATTGGGCATGGGCAAGCTGGGCGGTGGTGAACTGAACTTCTCCTCTGATATCGACCTGATATTTGTCTATCCGGAAAACGGTCAAACGCGCGGGGGGCGGCGCGAATTGGATAATGCGCAATTTTTTACCCGGCTGGGGCAGCGCCTGATCAAAGCGCTGGATCAGATGACAGTGGACGGTTTTGTCTACCGTGTCGATATGCGTTTACGCCCGTTTGGCGACAGCGGTCCGTTGGTGCTCAGCTTTGCTGCGATGGAGGAGTATTATCAGGAGCAGGGGCGCGATTGGGAACGCTACGCGATGGTGAAAGCGCGTTTGATGGGCGGCATGGAAGATGCCTACAGTCAGGAGCTGCGCGCGCTGCTGCGTCCGTTTGTGTTCCGCCGCTATATCGATTTCAGTGTGATCCAATCGCTGCGTAACATGAAGAGCATGATTGCCCGCGAAGTACGGCGGCGCGATCTGCGTAACAACATCAAGCTGGGCGCGGGTGGTATTCGCGAAATTGAGTTTATCACCCAGGTTTTCCAACTGATTCGCGGTGGACGTGAACCGGGGTTGCAAGGCCGGGAACTGTTGCCGACGTTGCAGCACACCGGTAGTCTGGGCCTGCTCTCGCCACAGCAGGTGGACGAACTGAGCAATGCCTATCTGTTTTTACGGCGGCTGGAAAACCTGTTGCAAGCGATTGCTGATGAGCAGACGCAAACTTTGCCGCAAGAAGCGCTGAATCAGCAGCGTCTGGCGTGGGGCATGGGGTTTGATGGCTGGGAAACGTTAAATGATGCCTTACAAAACCATATGCTGGCGGTGCGCCGGGTGTTTAATGATCTGATTGGCGATGATGCACAGGACGGGCAGGATGCGCCGGAGTACAGCGGTTACAACAGCGTATGGCTGGACGCGCCCGATGAGGTGGATATGGGGGCGTTAATGCCTCACCTCAGAGAAGGGGCACGTAACGAGCTACTGCGCGCCATTACCGATTTTCGTCATGATTTGGTTAAACGTACCATTGGCCCACGCGGGCGTGACGTGCTCGATCATCTGATGCCGCTGCTGCTGGCCGAAGTGTGTGCTCACCAGCAGGCTGAGCTTATTTTGCCGCGCCTGACGCCGTTGTTGCTCGGTATCGTGACGCGCACCACCTATCTGGAACTGCTGTTGGAGTCGCGCCCTGCGTTGATTCAATTGGTCCGTCTGTGTGCTGCCTCACCGATGGTGGCAAGCCAGCTGGCGCATTATCCGCTGCTGCTGGATGAACTGCTCGATCCGGCGACGCTCTACCACCCGCTGGCGCCGGAAGCCTATCACGATGAATTGCGCCAATACCTGATGCGCGTGCCTGAGGAAGACGAAGAGCAGCAACTGGAAGCCGTACGGCAGTTCAAACAGGCTCAACAGTTGCGCATTGCCGCTGGTGACATCGCGGGCGTGCTGCCAGTGATGAAAGTGAGCGATCACTTAACTTATCTGGCAGAAGCCATCATTGCTGCCGTGGTGCAGCAAGCCTGGACGCAGATGGTGGCGCGTTATGGGCAACCGACGCACTTGCACCAGCGCGAAGGGCGCGGTTTTGCGGTGATTGGTTATGGCAAGTTGGGCGGTTGGGAATTGGGCTACAGCTCCGATCTCGATCTGGTGTTCCTGCTGGACTGCCCGGATGAGGTGGTAACCGACGGTGAGCGCAGTATTGATGGCCGCCAGTTCTATCTCCGTCTGGCGCAGCGTGTGATGCACCTGTTCAGCACGCGAACCTCTTCGGGCATTCTGTACGAGGTCGATGCTCGCCTGCGCCCGTCTGGGGCGGCGGGAATGCTGGTCAGCACCGTCGGGGCTTTCGGCGATTATCAACAGCATGAAGCCTGGACCTGGGAGCATCAGGCGCTGGTGCGCGCGCGTATGGTCTATGGTGAGCGTGGCGTACAGGCGCAGTTTGAGGCGATACGGCGTCAGATTTTATGTCAGGAACGCGAACCGGAGACGCTGCGTGCGGAAGTGCGCGAAATGCGTGAGAAGATGCGTCAGCATTTGGCCAATAAAGACCCCGTGCTGTTTGATCTGAAAACCGATGAGGGTGGTATCACCGATATTGAATTTATCGTGCAGTATCTGGTGCTGCGTTATGCGGCACAGGAGCCACGTTTGACGCGCTGGTCTGATAACGTGCGCATTCTGGAACTGATGGCCCAGTGCGGCGTGATGGACGAGGAAGAAGCGCGGGCTTTGACGTTGGTGTACATTACCCTGCGCGATGCGTTGCATCATCTGGCGTTGCAGGAACAGTCGGCGCGTGTAAGCGCTGAAAGCTTTTTGAGCGAGCGCCAACAGGTGAAAACCAGCTGGGAGAAATGGCTGGGTGCCGGGGCGCAGTAGGCGACGAATGTTGTTTCGAAGTGCTGCGGGGGCTGTGCTATTATCGCGGTCAACTGTATGACAAAAAACATCTTGGAGTAGGTGCATGAAAGTTTCATTACCTGATTTTCGTCAGGCTGGCGTGCTGGTGGTAGGGGATGTGATGCTGGATCGCTACTGGTACGGTCCTACCAGCCGTATTTCGCCAGAAGCGCCTGTACCGGTAGTCAAAGTCGATACCATTGAAGAACGTCCCGGCGGTGCGGCCAACGTGGCCATGAACATTGCTGCGCTGGGTGCCAGCTCCCGTCTGGTCGGGCTGACGGGCATCGATGATGCCGCACGCGCGCTGAGCGCCAAACTGAGCGATGTGAACGTCAAGTGCGATTTTGTTTCGGTCCCGACGCACCCTACTATTACCAAACTGCGCGTGCTGTCACGCAACCAGCAGTTGATTCGCCTGGATTTCGAAGAAGGCTTTGACGGTGTTGATCCGCAGCCGATGTTGGAACGCATTGCGCAGGCGCTGCCAAAAATCGGCGCGCTGGTACTGTCAGACTATGCGAAGGGCGCTCTGGCTCATGTGCAGGCGATGATCCAAACCGCCAATGCGGCGGGCGTGCCAGTCCTGATTGACCCGAAAGGGACCGATTTCGCTCGCTATCGCGGTGCCACCTTGCTGACCCCGAACCTGTCCGAGTTCGAAGCGGTTGCCGGACGCAGCAAAACCGAAGAAGAACTGGTCGCGCGCAGCGAGAAAATGATTGCCGATTTTGACCTTTCCGCACTGCTGATCACCCGTTCTGAACAGGGCATGACGCTGCTTCAGCCGGGCAAAGCGCCGCTGAATCTGCCGACACAGGCGCAGGAAGTCTACGATGTGACCGGTGCGGGCGATACCGTGATTGGCGTATTGGCAGCGGCCCTGGCGGCGGGAAATTCACTGGAAGATGCCTGTTTCCTGGCGAACGCCGCAGCGGGTGTGGTAGTGGGTAAGCTGGGAACCTCTACCGTCACGCCTATCGAGCTGAAAAATGCCATTCGTGGTCGCGCTGACAGCGGTTTTGGTGCGATGGATGAAGCGCAACTGAAAGCGGCTGTCGCGCAGGCGCGCCTGCGCGGTGAAAAAATTGTCATGACCAACGGCGTATTCGATATTCTGCATGCTGGTCACGTCTCTTATCTGGCGAACGCACGCAAGCTGGGCGATCGCTTGATTGTGGCGGTGAACAGTGATGACTCCACCAGCCGCTTGAAAGGCCCCACGCGTCCGGTCAATGCCTTGGCGCAACGTATGGCAGTGTTAAGTGCCCTCGGCGCGGTGGACTGGGTGGTGCCGTTTGAAGAAGATACCCCGCAGCGTCTGATTGCTGGCATTTTGCCGGATATTCTGGTCAAAGGTGGTGACTACAAGCCGGAAGATATCGCAGGCAGTAAAGAGGTGTGGGCCAACGGCGGTGACGTCCAGGTGCTGAACTTTGAAGATGGCTGTTCTACCACTAACATTATTAATGCCATCAAAGCCAATACGCCGCGATAAACCAAAAGAGTACGGGTAACCTCGAGTGACAGTTGAACATCTGACATCGCGTGTGGCCGAGCTGCACGCGCAATTGCGCCACCACGAATATAAATATCACGTTGAAGATGCGCCGGAAATTCCTGACGTGGAATATGACCGCCTGATGAATGAGCTCAAGGCGATCGAAGCGGAACATCCGGAACTGATTACGCCAGATTCGCCCACGCAGCGCGTTGGCGCGGCCCCCCTGTCGGCGTTCGAGTCCGTGCGTCATGGGGTGCCGATGCTGTCGTTGGATAACGTATTCGATGATGACAGCTATCTGGCGTTTTACAAACGCGTGCAGGACCGCTTGAAAAGCGGCGAGGAACTGACCTTCTGTTGTGAACTGAAGCTCGATGGTTTGGCGGTAAGCCTGCTGTATGAAAACGGCCTGCTGGTGCAGGCCGCCACGCGCGGCGATGGCACGACAGGGGAAAACATTACCGCCAATATCCGTACCATCGGTGCCATTCCACTGCGGTTGCACGGTGATAACATCCCTGCGTGCGTGGAAGTGCGTGGCGAAGTGTTTATGAAACACCGTGGCTTTGAAAAGATGAATGATGAAGCGCGGCGTACCGGTGCCAAGATTTTTGCCAATCCGCGCAATGCGGCGGCGGGGTCGTTGCGTCAGCTCGATCCGCGCATTACGGTTAAACGCCCCCTGACGTTCTTCTGCTATGGCGTTGGCCTGTTGGAAGGCGGAACCTTGCCTGCCAGCCATCTGGCACGCCTGAATCAATTTAAAGCCTGGGGACTGCCGGTTAGCGATCGTATTCGTTTGTGCACTGGTAGCGCAGACGTGCTGGCACTTTATCGTCAGGTGGAGCAAGAGCGCGCCACTCTCGGCTTCGATATTGACGGCGTGGTGGTCAAAGTTGACGACCTGGCATTGCAAGAGCGGCTCGGGTTTGTCGCGCGCGCGCCGCGCTGGGCGGTGGCCTTTAAATTCCCGGCGCAGGAGCAACTGACCTGGCTGCACGGCGTTGATTTTCAGGTAGGGCGCACGGGGGCCATTACGCCGGTGGCACGCCTTGAGCCGGTTGCCGTTGCCGGGGTTATGGTGAGTAATGCCACCTTGCATAATCGCGATGAGATTGAACGTCTCGGCATACAGATCGGCGATCGCGTTATCGTGCGTCGCGCAGGCGATGTTATTCCGCAGATCGTTGGGGTAGTGGAAGCAGAACGCCCTGCGGATGCGCGTGCTATCGACTTTCCTGAGCAATGTCCGGTGTGTGGCTCTGAGGTGGAGCGCGTTGACGGTGAGGCAGTGACGCGCTGCACTGGCGGGTTGATCTGCGGTGCACAGCGTAAGGAAGCGTTAAAACACTTTGTCTCCCGTCGTGCGCTGGATGTGGAAGGTATGGGTGACAAGGTTATCGATCAACTGGTGGAGAAAGAGTACGTCAAAACCCCCGCCGACCTGTTCAAACTTACCGCTGGCATCCTGACTGGACTGGATCGTATGGGGCCGAAATCGGCACAGAATCTGGTCAATGCACTGGAAAAAGCCAAATCCACCACCTTTGCCCGTTTCCTGTTTGCGTTGGGTATCCGTGACGTAGGGGAAGCGACCGCAAGCAACCTGGCACAGCATTTTGCCACCCTGGATAACCTGCTAGCGGCGGATGAAGAAGCGCTGCTGGAAGTAGCGGATGTGGGGCCTATCGTGGCGAAGCATGTGCGCCATTTCCTGCAAGAAGCGCACAACCAGCAAGTGATTCGCGAGCTTATCAATCCTGAGGGCATCAATATCCATTGGCCTGACATCGAAAGGGTGGATGTTGCGACGCTTGATAACCCGTTTGCCGGCAAGACCATTGTGCTGACGGGCTCGTTGAGCCTGCTATCCCGTGATGAAGCCAAGGATCGCCTGACGGCGCTGGGCGCGAAAGTGAGCGGCAGCGTGTCCAAGAAGACCGATATGGTGATTGCCGGGGAAGCCGCAGGCTCCAAGCTGGCCAAAGCACAAGAGCTAAACATCCCGGTGATTGATGAAACTGAGATGATCCGTCTGCTCGGAGCCTAACCGATGGAAAAAGAGGATTTGATCGCCATCGCCACTCAGCAGATTCCATTCGGCAAGTATCAGGGCCGTGTACTGATCGATTTGCCTGAGGAGTATTTGCTGTGGTTTGCCCGCAAGGATGCGTTTCCCAAAGGGCGATTGGGCGATTTGATGCAACTGACGCTGACCATCAAAATTGAAGGGTTGCAAGGGTTGGTGACGCCGCTCAAGCAGCGTTAAAAGCAGCACCGCGTTTGCGGTGCTGCGCGTGTGGCTGAACGGCTACACGTAGATGTTGATTTTATTCTCTTCGGTCGGCTTGTTAACGCCTTCCTCTTGAGCCGTAGACGTGGATGCCGCCTGCTGCTGTTTACTCTCCGATGACTCATTCTGCAACCGGGCGATTTGGGCCTGAAGCGCTTGAATCTGCGCCTGAACCAACTGCTGCTGCTCCTGAATACTGGCCTTTTCTTCATCCGTACTGGCTTTCTCTAGGGAGGAAGCCAACGATTTGGCCTGCTGCGTTAGCGTTTTAATCTGCTGATTAAGACGAGCAATTTGCTGCTCATTGCTGGTCCCTGAGCTCGCGCTGCTGCCAGAGGCAGACGTCACTGCGCTGATGCTGGTCATTTTTTCTCTTTGTCATTACGGCACTGGTTGTGCTTATAGAGTATCGACGCTTATTCCCTCTAGCTTGACAGGGATGTTGTCGGAATACAGAACGATAGGATCAGGTTTTTTTCAGTAAATGTAACAATATGTGTTATTTGCCAGTACCGAGAGAAACACAGGAAGGGGCTATCGGCATTGCGCGGGACGCACGGCGAGGGAATTATCCTTATTCCCAGCCGTATCGTGCGTTGAAAGGAGGATTAATCAACTGCCATACACATTGATGGCGCTGGTGAGCCGTTGAGCCTGGCGGTTCAAACTTTCTGCCGTATCGGTTGATTGCACTACCATTTCGGTATTGCTTTGGGTCATGATTTCGATTTGGGCGATGGATTGGTTAATCAACCCCAACCCCAACGCCTGCGTCTGCTCTTGCGTGGCGTTGCTGATCTCTTTGATCATGGTAGAGACTTGCAGCACTTCGCTGACAATATCCGCAATGTGTTTGCCCGCGTTTTCCACCATTTTACCGCCTGACTCCACGCTTGCGACGTTCGCATCGATCAGCGTTTTGATCTCTTTGGCGGCTGAGGCAGAGTGTTGGGCCAGGCTGCGTACTTCGGCAGCGACTACGGCAAAACCGCGGCCTTGCACACCCGCTCTGGCGGCTTCTACTGCGGCGTTGAGCGCCAGAATGTTGGTTTGAAACGCAATGCTGTCGATCACGCCGATAATATCGACGATTTTATCGCTCGCCTTGGAGATGGATTCCATTATACCGATGGTTTCCCCCATGATATCCCCGCCTTTTTGCGCCGTCTGGCTGGCAGCTTCCGCCATACTGGTGGCTTGGATTGCCGTTTCAGCACTTTGCTGTACCGCAACGGTAATTTCTTCGATTGCGGCGGCGGTTTGTTGCAGGTTGGCTGAGGTCTCCTCGGTACGGGCATTGAGTGACGTATTGTTTTCCGTCAAACGTTGACTCACGTCGGTCATGCCTTGCACCTGAGCGCCAACGTCATCTACCAGCGAGTGAAGGTTGAGGCCAAACTGATTAATGGAGCGCATTAACAGGCCTATCTCATCCACGCGGTTAAAGTGAACGTGTGACGTTTTACGTCCGGACACCACGCTCTGTGCGTGTTTCTGCATGGTTTTCAGTGGGCGACTGATTTGGCTTTGCAGAAAAGCATCCAACAACAGAAACAGGATGATCGCCGCCAGCGCGGACCAGACCGGATCGAGGCCGAAATAGGTGAGCAGAATGGGAGCCAGCGCTGCGATAAACAGCGGGCAACGAATGCGCCAGCGTACGGAGATTTTTTGCAGCACAGAGAGCGGTGCAAATAACCCGGTGCGGATCACCAATCCTTTGTAGAAAGCGCGGCTGCCTGCTTGCTTTTGTTGTACGGCGTCGTACAGGGGTTCGACAAATTTGATCTCTTCCGCGCTTGGCGTGTTGCGCACGGAAATATAGGCACTCAATTGATTGTTATGATAAACCGGTGTGACGTTGGCGCGAACCCAGTAGTGGTCGCCGTTTTTACGTCGGTTTTTTACCAGCCCTGTCCAGCTATCGCCTTGTTGCAGGGTGTACCACATGTCTGCAAACGCTTCGACGGGCATATCTGGGTGGCGCACCACATTGTGGGGCTGTGTGATAAGTTCATCTTCGGTATAGCCGCTGACGCGAATGAAAGCGGAGTTGGCGTAGGTAATGTAACTTTGAGTATCGGTGGTGGACATCAACGTTGTGTCCACGTCCAACAGATACTCCTGTTGCGTAACAGGCGTATTGACCCTCATTTTTAACCCCTGGTGCAATTATGGTGCTGTGTTAATAAATTCATGCCCGGTTAAAGGCATGCGAAATTAAAGGTTATTAATTTATGTCACTGCTTTAATGATCATAAAAATGTAATAACTTCACACTGATGACGTTTGCCACGTCACTGTGGGCACGGGGTGCAACAATCCCGCGTTCGAATTTGAACACGCAGACATCAGAGCGTGTAAATTTATGATTTTGCTGAGGATGCTGTCAATTCCTTCATTTTTAAATAGCACTTTTTAAAATATAAAACCTAGTGAATATAATGAGTTAAAACATTCAGTTATAATAATTTCATGTGAAACTACAGGATGGAATGAAACGCTCAATTGTTACTGCGGTTTGCAAATTTGTTCAAATTTGTAAATAAAATGAAGGGCGTTATTCGTGGGAAAAATCTTATAATCCCTACAAAGGGTTACGGGATAAACAGAAAATATTAATCAATAATATAATAAAAAAATAAACGCCAGACAACGATAAGTTGCCTGGCAAAATATAAAAAAGGTTTATTTATCAAGTTACAGGCGCAGGGTTGAATACCGCCAGTGCGTTATGTAGGCCCCATTGATCCGACCAGGTTTTCTTCCTTCCGCTGGCAATATCAAGGATAAAATGGAACACATTGGCGGCGCACACGGTGCTTACTTCACGCGTAACCTGGTGGTTTTGACCGACAGCGCGGGCCATACCGGCGTCGGTGAAGCGCCCGGCGGTGAGGTGATTTATCGCACGCTGGTCGATGCGATCCCCCGTGTGAAAGGTGAACAGATTGCGCGTATGAATCGTCTGGTGCATGACGTGCACACCGGTAACCAATCCTCCGATTTTGACGCTTTCGGCAAAGGGGCCTGGACGTTTGAACTGCGGGTCAACGCCGTGGCGGCGCTGGAAGCCGCGCTGCTGGATTTACAAGGCCAGTTCCTAGGCGTACCCGTTGCCGAATTGCTTGGGCCAGGCAAACAGCGTGATGAAGTCACGGTGTTGGGCTATCTGTTCTACATCGGCGATCGCACCAAAACGGATCTGCCTTATCTGCCGGGGGAAACCGGCAAGCACGAGTGGTATCACCTGCGCCATCAGGCTGCAATGAACAGTGACGCCATTGTGCGCCTGGCTGAAGCCTCCGCCGATCGTTATGGTTTCAAAGATTTTAAACTGAAAGGTGGGGTGCTGCCGGGCGAACAAGAGATTGAGTCGGTGAAAGCGTTGAAAAAACGTTTCCCGGATGCCCGTATCACTGTCGATCCCAACGGTGCCTGGCTGCTGGATGAGGCTATCCGTTTGTGCAAAGGCATGAACGGCATTCTGACCTATGCCGAAGATCCTTGTGGGGCAGAACAAGGCTTCTCGGGGCGCGAGGTCATGGCCGAGTTCCGCCGCGCTACTGGCCTGCCGGTGGCAACCAATATGATAGCCACCAACTGGCGTGAAATGAACCATGCCGTGATGTTGCAAGCCGTGGATATTCCGCTGGCGGACCCGCATTTCTGGACCATGCACGGCGCTGTGCGCGTCGCGCAACTGTGTAACGACTGGGGCCTGACCTGGGGTTGCCACTCCAATAACCATTTTGATGTGTCACTGGCTATGTTTACTCACGTTGGCGCAGCGGCTCCGGGCAATCCTACCGCGATTGATACCCACTGGATTTGGCAGGAAGGGCAGCATCTGACCAAAGAGCCGCTACAGATCGTCAACGGCAAGATTGCTGTCCCCGATCGTCCTGGACTGGGCGTTGAACTGGACATGGCGCAAGTGATGAAGGCCCGTGAGTTACACAAAAAACTGCCCAGCGGCGCGCGTAATGACGCCGCGGCCATGCAGTACCTGATCCCCGGCTGGACATTCGATCGCAAGCGTCCCGTTTTCGGTCGTTAATAAACGGGCCTGCGCAACGGGCAGGTAAACGCTTTAGTAAAGCAAGCTTCATAACGACAGCTACCGAAAGACAGACTAAAAGGATAACAACATGACCCTACAACAATCCACACCGGTTATTACCCACATGCAAGTCATTCCCGTTGCGGGACACGACAGCATGTTGCTGAACCTGAGCGGGGCGCATGCGCCTTACTTCACGCGTAATATCTTGATTCTGAAAGACAACTCAGGTCATGCCGGTGTGGGCGAGATTCCCGGTGGCGAAAAAATTCGTCAAACGCTGGAAGATGCATCGGTTTTGGTGATCGGTAAAACGCTGGGCGAATATAAGAATGTCATGAATGCCGTGCGTAACCAGTTTGCCGATCGCGATGCTTCCGGACGCGGGCTGCAAACCTTCGATCTGCGTACCACCATCCACGTAGTAACAGGGATCGAAGCCGCCATGCTGGACCTGCTGGGCCAGTTCCTCAACGTGCCGGTCGCTGCCCTGCTGGGTGATGGTCAACAGCGTGATGCCGTGGAAATGCTCGGTTATCTGTTCTACATCGGCGATCGTACCAAAACAGACCTGCCGTATCAGAGCCAGCCGGATGAGAAATGCGACTGGTATCGCCTGCGTCGTGAAGAAGCACTGACGCCGGAGTCGATAGTACGTTTGGCCGAAGCCGCCTATGAAAAATACGGTTTCAACGATTTTAAACTGAAAGGCGGCGTGCTGGCCGGTAGTGAAGAGGCGGAAGCGGTCACCGCGTTGTCCAAACGTTTCCCACAGGCGCGCATCACCCTCGATCCCAACGGTGCCTGGTCACTGGAAGAGGCCATTCGCCTTGGTAAGCAACTGCGCGGTGTGCTGGCGTATGCGGAGGATCCGTGCGGTGCAGAGCAGGGCTTCTCTGGCCGCGAAGTGATGGCTGAGTTCCGCCGTGCGACCGGCTTGCCGACCGCCACCAACATGATTGCCACTGACTGGCGTCAAATGGGTCACACCATCTCTCTGCAATCGGTCGATATCCCGCTGGCGGATACGCACTTCTGGACCATGCAGGGCTCGGTACGCGTGGCGCAGATGTGCCATGAGTGGGGCTTGACCTGGGGCTCGCACTCTAACAACCATTTCGACGTGTCGCTCGCCATGTTCACCCACGTCGGTGCTGCTGCGCCGGGCAAAATTGCCTCGCTCGATACGCACTGGATTTGGCAGGAAGGCAACCAGCGCATCACCAAAGAGCCGCTGAAAATCGTCGGTGGTATGGTTGAAGTGCCGAAGAAACCGGGTCTGGGCATTGAGCTTGATATGGATCAGGTGATGAAAGCACACGAGCTGTACAAAAACATGGGGCTGGGCGCACGTGACGATGCGGTTGGCATGCAGTATCTCATTCCTGGCTGGACGTTCGATAACAAACGCCCTTGCCTGGTTCGTTAATTCACGCTGTACGCCGCCTCATCCGGGGCGGCGCGATAAAGAGTAAGGATAAAACATGAAGACGCCATTGTTGCCAAATCGGTTTCGCCAGGAGTTTACTGAGGGAAAAACGTTGATCGGTTGCTGGTGCGCGTTGGCTAACCCCATTTCTACCGAAGTGTTGGGACTGGCCGGGTTTGACTGGTTGGTGCTGGACGGAGAGCATGCGCCGAATGACATCAGCACCTTTATTCCTCAGCTGATGGCGCTCAAAGGCAGTCACAGCGCGCCGGTGGTGCGCCCGCCCTGCAATGAACCCGTCATCATCAAACGTCTGCTGGATATCGGTTTCTATAACTTCCTGATCCCGTTTGTGGAAACCGAAGAAAAATCGGTGCGTGCGGTGGCGTCTACACGTTATCCCCCTGCTGGTATTCGCGGTGTTTCTGTTGGTCATCGCAGCAATGCGTTCGGTACCGAACCCAATTATTTCGCCACCATCAACGACAACATCACCGTGTTGGTGCAGATCGAAACCCAGGAAGGTGTCGACAACCTGGATGCCATTGCAGCGGTTAACGGTGTGGACGGTATTTTCGTCGGACCGGGCGATCTCTCTGCGGCTCTGGGCTATCTGGGGCAACCGAATCACCCGGAAGTGCAGAAAGTCATCCGCCATATTTTTGAGCGTGCGGCAGCGCACGGCAAACCGAGCGGCATTTTGGCACCGGTTGAAGCGGATGCGCGTCGTTACCTGGAGTGGGGCACCAGCTTTGTTGCCGTCGGCAGCGATCTGGGCGTGTTCCGCGGTGCCACAGCGGTGCTGTGTGACAAATTCAAAAAGTCATTTGAATAAATCCGGGCCAGTCAGGCCATTACCGCATTTAACGATCGGACTACGGGGTTAACGTAATGAAAATTGGTTTTATTGGACTGGGTATCATGGGTAAACCGATGAGTAAAAACCTGATCAAAGCAGGTTACTCATTGGTGGTCCCGACAGAAACAGCGCAGTGGTAGCGGAAGTGGTTGCCGCAGGTGCCACCGCCGCCGACACCGCCAAAGCGGTTGCCGAGCAGAGCGATATCATCATCACCATGCTGCCCAATTCACCGCACGTGAAAGAGGTGGTGCTGGGTGAAAACGGCGTTATCGACGGTGCGCGTGAAGGCAGCATCGTGATTGATATGAGCTCCATTGCGCCGCTGGCCAGCCGTGAAATTGCTGCTGCACTGGCAGAAAAAGGCATCGCGATGCTGGATGCGCCGGTGAGCGGCGGTGAGCCGAAAGCCATCGACGGCACCCTGTCCGTAATGGTGGGCGGTGATAAGGCGGTATTCGATCGCTGCTACGACGTGATGAAAGCGATGGCGGGTTCGGTGGTGCACACCGGTGACATCGGTGCGGGCAACGTGACCAAACTGGCGAATCAGGTGATCGTGGCGTTGAATATCGCCGCCATGTCTGAAGCGCTGGTGCTGGCAACCAAAGCAGGCGTAAACCCGGATCTGGTGTATCAGGCCATCCGCGGCGGGTTGGCGGGCAGCACGGTGCTGGATGCCAAAGCCCCGATGGTGATGGATCGCAATTTCAAACCGGGCTTCCGTATCGATCTGCACATCAAGGATCTGGCGAACGCGCTGGATACTTCACACGGCGTTGGCGCGCAGTTGCCGTTAACGGCGGCGGTGATGGAAATGATGCAGGCGCTGAAAGCGGACGAACTGGGAACGGCAGATCACTGTGCATTAGCACGGTACTACGAAAAGCTGGCCAAAGTTGAAGTGACGCGCTAAGGCAACAGGTCGGTACGACGACTATTCGATACCGACCTGACATACTGACCCGTAACGACTCCGCGGCACGTTGATACTGGTGGATCGTTTATGAAATCGGATCGTTTATGAAAATAGTTATCGCACCGGATTCTTATAAAGAAAGCCTGTCAGCACAGGAAGTTGCTACACAGATTGAAGCCGGTTTTCGGGAAATTTTTCCTGACGCCAGCTACGTCAAGCTGCCCGTGGCGGATGGCGGCGAAGGTACGGTTGAAGCCATGGTGGCGGCAACGCAAGGGCGTATTGTCGAGGTTCAGGTTACAGGCCCGTTGGGAGACAAGATCGACACCTTTTTCGGTCTGTCGGGTGATGAAAAAACCGCTTTTATCGAAATGGCGGCGGCCAGCGGGTTGGAACGAGTGCCTGCCGCGCAGCGTAATCCGCTGCTGACCACCAGCTATGGCACGGGAGAGCTGATTCGTAGCGCGCTGGACCATGGGGTAAAACACTGCATTATCGGTATCGGCGGCAGCGCCACCAATGACGGCGGCGCGGGCATGGCGAAGGCGTTAGGGGCAAAACTGCTGGATACGCAGGGCGAATCGATCGGTTTTGGCGGCGGCGCGCTGGATGCACTTAAACATGTTGATGTCAGCGAACTGGATCAACGTATCAAGACCTGCCGTTTTGAGGTGGCGTGCGATGTGACGAACCCGTTGACCGGTAAGCTGGGTGCTTCTGCGGTGTTCGGACCGCAAAAAGGCGCGACGCCAGCGATGATCGTGCAGTTAGACAATGCGCTCAAGCACTACGCTGAGGTTATCCGTCACAGCCTGGATATCGATGTGGATCAGGTGCCGGGTTCCGGGGCGGCCGGTGGCATGGGGGCTGCGTTATTGGCTTTCTGCGGCGCGGAACTGCGTCAGGGCATTGAGATTGTCACCGAAGCGCTGGGACTGGATGAACTGGGTCGCTGGTGATCACCGGTGAAGGGCGTATCGATAGCCAGACGGTGCACGGTAAAGTGCCGATTGGCGTGGCGCGCGTGGCGAAGCGTTACAACAAACCGGTGGTCGGGATTGCGGGCAGCCTGACAGCGGATGTGGGCGTGGTGCACGAACACGGCCTGGATGCAGTATTCAGCGTGCTTTACAACATCTGTTCTCTGGAGGAAGCGTTGGACAACGCGGCAGCCAACGTGCGCATGACGGCACGTAACGTCGCGGCCACCATCAAGCTGGCGCAAACGCTCCAATAATGCTCTCTTTGCCGTTTTTTTCTGGCGGCTCCTTTCTTCGTCGTCCCCGCGCGGGTGCCGGGGGCGACGCGTCATCAAAGATCCAAAATCCATTCATTTTGCTATCACTGACGCTAACCCCTTCTGTGTTATTGGACTCGAAGCACTAAGATTCAAGTCTATCGCTAATATCTGACTTTTCAGCCCATTCAGTGAGGGTATATGAACAAATTCGTCGCGCTACTCCTTTCGATGGCAGCCGCCTTGTCGGGCTGTACCTCTCCGGTAAACACACAGCAGTCAAACAGGCATATCTACATTGTTCACGGCTACGACGCTTCACCGTCAGGGCATTGGTTCGCGTGGCTGAAAAGCGAGATGGAGAAAACGGGAGCCAGGGTGTCGATCATTGATTTACCCACCCCTGACGATCCCCAACCGCAGGCGTGGCAACGTGCCCTCGAGACGCAGGTGACATCGCTGGATAGCAACACCTTTTTTGTTGCGCACAGTCTCGGCAGCATTACGCTGTTGAGATTCCTTGAAAAACACCCGGGCAATGCGCCTATCGACGGCTATATTCTGGTTTCCGGTTTCAATGAGCGTCTGCCGACGCTTCCGCAGCTCGACCGCTTCATCAAACCGGATATTGATTATCGCAAACTGGTGCAGAGGGCAAGCCGCCGCGTTGTCATCGCTGCACCTGATGATAGCGTGGTTCCTTACCGATTCAGTCAGGCGTTGGCGAAATCCCTCGATGCCCGGTTCATTACGGTTGAGCAGGGTAACCACTTTCTGGCAAGTGATGGATTTACCGAATTTCCTCTGGTGCTGGCCGAGCTACAGAAAGCCATCGCCGCATCAGGGCGGTGAGTCGCTGGCGTCAGCCGAGCAGCAGAATCAGGATACGCTCGGCACAATGCCTGTGGGCTACGACAAATGCGCCTGCGCTGCCCGCCGTACATTCGTGATTTCGTCGAGCAATTCCAACCACTCTGGCTCCAGTACCCGCACGTCCGTTCCCTTACGCAGTGCGGTTTCCAGCGTGTAACACAGTTGCTTCAAGCGTGGCACGCCGCTGTAGCCGCAACTGCCGTGCAGTTTATGAATCAGCGGCAGTGTGTCTGCCACCGGGTGGCCCGCCAACAGCGTTTCGATGTGTTGCTGCACGTCGGGCAGGGAATCCAGCAGCATTTGCAGCAGATCGCGCGCCAGATCGGGTTTATTCGCTGCCTGACGCGTTGCCAGCGACCAGTCGAGCGAGAGCTCGCTGTCATCATGTTCAGCCAGCAATTGCGCCATGCTGCCGTTCTCGCGCTCAATCGGTATACCCGGTTGTTGGGTATAACGCGTCAATACCGACGCCAGCATCTGCTCATCAATCGGTTTAGCCAGATAACCATCCATTCCCGCTTGCAACAATGATTTGCGCTCGTCACTCAGCGAATGGGCGCTGACCGCAATAATCGGCGTAGTAGCGTGGCGGGAAAGCTGGCGGATGTGTTCGCTGGCGCGAATACCATCCATGCCGGGCATTTGGATATCCATCAGGATGACGTCGATATCCTGCATTGCCGCCTGCGCGATAGCCTCTTCACCGCTGTCGCACAGCAGGGTGTTTTCCACCTGCTCTTCCAGCAGCGTGCCGATCAGTTTCAGGTTAGCCGGATTGTCATCCACCGCCATCACACACAGCGGCAAGCGCTGTGTGGGCAGCGTTGCTGGCAGCAACGATAGCTGCTGGATCAACAGACCCTCCTGTATTAAGGGCAACAGGCGTACCGAGGAAAGGGGTTTACTCAAACAGGCGTGGATACCGAAGGATTTCAACTGTTCAGCATCCATTTGCGCCAGACTGGGCAAGGCCAAAATAACACAAGCTGCTTTGCGGCTCATGTCGCGCAACTGTGAGGTGTAATCTAGCAAGTTATTGCGATGCCGGACGGGAACGCCGAGCAGCAAAATATCGAAATGTTGCGGCGGTAACTGTTCAAGGGTCGCGCTAAAGCGCACCTGCAACGGCGTTTGCCCCAGAATATCTAATCCGGCTTGCGCGGCGGAGGCGTTGGCTTCCACATAGGCAATACTGTGTCCTTGCAGTACGGAGAGCTTGTTCTCTGCCATGCCACTGTGCGGATCGCAGGTTAGCGTAATGTGGAACCAAAAGGTGGAGCCTTGGTTTACCGCGCTTTGGAAGCGAATATCGCCGCCCATCTCTTTCACCAGTCGCTGGGTGATAACCAGCCCGGTGCCGCCGTGGGGGCGGGAAATGCTGGTATCTGCCTGCCGAAATGCCTGAAACAACTGTGCCTGCTGTCCCTCGGCGATACCAATACCGGTATATCGGATCTGAATTTCCAACTCCAGTTGTTTATGGCTTTGACGGTGGCGTTCAATGCGGATATCGATATTGCCCTTTTCGGTGAATTTGATGGCATTGCCCAGCAGATTGGTGATCACCTGTTGCAGACGCATCGGATCGCCGATAAAACGTTCGGGTACGCCGGGCTGAATGTTGAGCGTCAGCTCTAATCCCTTCTCATGGGCCGTGTGCGCCAACAGCGTGATGACATCATCCAGCGTGTTATGCAGTGAGAATGGGATGTTTTCCAACACCAGCTTGCCCGCTTCGAGCTTGGAGAAATCCAGCACGTCATTGATGATGGTCAGCAGGTTGTTGGCGGAACGCTCGATAGTGCGCAAATAGTCGGTCTGGGTGGCGGTTAACGTAGTTTTCAGGGTTTGACGGGTGAAACCGATCACGCCGTTAAGCGGGGTACGCAGCTCGTGCGACATGTTGGCTAAAAACTCGGACTTGATACGCGCAGCCTCTTGCGCCCGCTTTTTCGCCAAATCCAGCTCGACGTTCTGGATCTCCATCTGTTCCAGCGTCTCTCTCAGATCGTAAGTGGCCTGATCGATGTTTTGCTGCATCTCCTCGTGGTAGGCCGTCAGGGACATCGCCATGGCGTTGATGCCATTCTTCAGCATATCCAACTCGCCCAGCATGCACCCTTCTGCACGGCTGTCCAATTGACCGCGACGGATACGATCGACGGTATCCACCATATTTCGTATCGGCATGGTGACATCGCGCACCAGACGGTAGGCGAACAGACCGGCAATCGCCATGCACAGCAGCATCAACAGCGTGGCGATAAACGTCTCCTGATACTGTTGCAGCATGATGGAGTCGGTATCCAGCTCCAGCAACACATACCCCACGGTCGAGCTGGGGCGCTTGACCTTGCCCGCATGACGAGTTAATTCCGGGCCGATGGTGATAGGCATATGCAGTAACAGCTTGTCATCAACCTGGTGAGAATGTAGCCCTGACGGCATCGACTGCTGTTTTACCGCATCAATCAGTTGGGTGATATGGCGCGAATCGGTGCTGAATAACACCTGATGTTGTGCGTTAGTGATGATAATGGCGCGTACAATGTCGGAATGACGCCGATGCAGCATATTGATTAGCGGCTGAATCATCTCCTGCTGGTTGGCTACCAGCGAATAGGCAGCGACGGCGGAAAGCGGCTCAATAATACTGGCTCCCGCGCTGGCAAGCTGGTCCTGCAACTGATTGCTGCGGTGAATAACGAAGAAGGTACTGAGCAGCAACCCGATAATCAGTGTCGGAGCCAGAATCAGTATCATCATGCGGGCACGCAGACTGTATTTGGTCATGAGGTTCCAATGTGGGAGAATTAGGCCCAGACGTTCAGCTTAAAGACACAATAGCAAACTATGGCGCAATTCTACTCTCCAAACCGGCGTGTGACGACCCGGCAAACCATTAACGTGACCGTGACCGATCTCGATCCCTTCGGACAGGGTGTAGCGCGTCATCAAGGCAAAACCGTTTTCGTGCCCGGCGTGCTGCCGGACGAGCAGGCGGAAGTCCGGCTGACCGAGGATAAACGTCAGTATGCGCGTGCTGAACTTAAACGGCTGCTGACGCGCAGTGCGCAACGTGTGGAACCGCGCTGTCCGCACTTTGGCGTGTGCGGTGGCTGTCAGCAGCAGCATGCCGATGTCGCGTTGCAACAGCGCAGCAAATCGGCCGCGCTGCAAAAGCTGATAACGCGAGAAACCGGACAAACGCTGATGGATATTGGACTGATTGCGGGGCCGGCCTATGGTTACCGTCGGCGTGCGCGTCTTGCGTTATACTTTTTGACGGGAGACAAACCTGCGTCAGTGGGTGGAAAAGCAGCAGCCCGCGCCAAATCAGCGCCTCAACCCGCGTCAGGTTTGCGCATGGGATACCACCAGGGGCAATCGCACGATGTGGTGGATATCGCGACCTGCCCGGTGTTGGCACCGGAACTGGATGCACTGTTAGCCCCACTGCGTCACTGCCTCAGCCAGTTGCAAGGGGTGAAACGGCTCGGCCATGTGGAACTGGTGCTGGCGGATAACGGCCCGCTGCTGGTGTTGCGCCATCTTGATGCCCTGAGCGCGGCGGATACCGATGCTTTACGCGCGTTTTCAGCGGCCCAGCAGGTGGCTATCTATCTGGCACCGGAGGCTGATATCGTCATCCCTCTGACGGGCGACACGCCGGTTTATCGTGTGAACGACATGACGCTCGCCTTCAGCCCGCGCGACTTTATTCAGGTCAATGACGCGGTGAATCAGCAGATGGTGGCACAGGCACTGGCGTGGCTGGATGTTCAGCCGCAAGACCGTATTCTGGATCTGTTTTGCGGCATGGGCAATTTCACATTGCCGCTGGCAACGCGTGCGGCAGAGGTGATCGGTGTCGAAGGTGTGCCAGCGCTGGTGGAGAAAGGACGAGAGTGCGCGCGCCGTAACGGCTTGTCTAACGTCACATTTTCTCACCAAAATCTCGACGAGGATATGGCGCAACAGTCCTGGAGCGCCCAGGGATTTGATAAGATACTGCTAGACCCGGCACGCGCCGGGGCGGCGGAAGTGATGCCGCAAATTGTTAAACTTGCACCACAGCGTGTGGTCTATGTTTCGTGTAACCCCACCACGTTGGCGCGGGACAGTAAAGTGCTGTTGGCCGCAGGGTACACGTTGGCGCAGGTTGCCATGTTGGATATGTTTCCTCACACCGGCCACCTTGAATCGATGGCACTGTTTTTGCAGCGTTCTGGTAAGGCGGCACGCTCTGGCAAAGCGGCATTGTAGGGAGAGTTTATGGTTGCGGTAAGAAGTGCGCATTTGAATACGGACGGTGAGTTTGTGCCAGATGCCTGGATTGCATCGTTGGGCATCAATAATCAGCAGTCGTGTGAACGCTTAGCCGAGACCTGGTGCTATTGTGAACAGCACACGCAGGGGCACCCCGACGCGATGTTGCTGCTGTGGCGCGGTATTGAAATGGTGGAGATCCTCTCCACCCTCAGCATGGACAATGACAGCATGCGCGCGGCGATGCTGTTCCCGTTGGCTGACTCCGGCGTGGTGGATGAAGACACGCTGCGTGACGCTTTTGGCAAGAATATCGTCGATTTGGTGCACGGCGTGCGCGATATGGATGCGATTCGTCAACTGAAAGCGACGCAACACGATTCCGTTGCCTCCGAGCAGGTAGACAATATCCGCCGTATGCTGCTGGCGATGGTGGAAGATTTCCGCTGCGTGGTGATCAAACTGGCGGAGCGCATTGCGCACCTGCGTGAAGTGAAAGATGCGCCGGAAGAAGAGCGCGTGCTGGCGGCCAAGGAATGTACCAACATCTACGCACCTTTGGCGAACCGCCTCGGTATCGGTCAGCTCAAGTGGGAGCTGGAAGATTTCTGTTTCCGTTATCTGCATCCGGATGAATACAAAAAAATCGCCAAACTGTTACACGAGCGGCGTATTGACCGTGAACAGTACATTGACGATTTTGTTAAAACCCTGCGCACCGCGATGGCGGGCGAGGGCGTCAAGGCTGAAGTCTATGGCCGACCCAAGCATATCTACAGCATCTGGCGCAAGATGCAGAAAAAATCCCTGTCGTTTGATGAACTGTTTGATGTGCGCGCCGTGCGTATTGTGGTTGAACGCTTGCAGGATTGCTATGCGGCGCTCGGTATCGTTCACACCCACTACCGTCACCTGCCCGACGAGTTCGACGATTACGTGGCAAACCCGAAGCCTAACGGCTACCAGTCCATCCACACGGTGGTATTGGGGCCGAGGGGCAAAACCCTTGAAATCCAGATTCGCACCAAACAGATGCATGAAGATGCAGAATTGGGTGTTGCTGCGCACTGGAAATACAAGGAGGGCGCGGTTGCGGGGGGACGCTCCGGTTACGAAGGGCGCATTGCCTGGCTGCGCAAGCTGCTCACCTGGCAAGAAGAGATGGCCGATTCAGACGAAATGCTGGACGAAGTCCGCAGTCAGGTGTTCGACGATCGTGTCTACGTGTTTACGCCAAAAGGCGACGTGGTCGATCTGCCAATCGGCTCTACGCCGCTGGATTTTGCCTACCACATTCATAGCGATATTGGGCATCGCTGCATCGGGGCCAAAATTGGCGGGCGCATTGTGCCCTTTACCTACCAGTTGCAAATGGGCGATCAGATTGAAATCATCACTCAGAAGCAGCCGAACCCGAGCCGCGATTGGTTGAACCCGAACCTGGGTTATATCACCACCAGCCGTGGCCGTTCCAAGATCCATAACTGGTTCCGCAAGCAAGATCGTGACAAGAATATCCTGGCAGGGCGCCAGATTCTGGATAACGAGCTGGAACATTTGGGGATCAGCCTCAAAGCGGCAGAGAAGCTGCTGCTGCCGCGCTATAACATCAACTCGCTTGATGAACTGCTGGCCGGTATTGGCGGCGGGGATATTCGCCTTAACCAGATGGTGAACTTCCTTCAGGCACAGCTCAATCAGCCCAGCGCTGAGGAGCAGGATCGCGAAGCGCTGCGTCAACTTACCCAGCAGAAAGCGCCACCGCAGAACAGCCGCAAAGACAGCGGCCGTATTGTGGTAGAAGGGGTTGGCAATCTGATGCATCATATCGCGCGGTGCTGCCAGCCGATCCCGGGCGATGAGATCATCGGTTTCATTACGCGCGGACGCGGTATCTCTATCCACCGCGCTGACTGTGAGCAGTTGGACGATCTGCGCAGCCATGCGCCTGAGCGGATTGTCGATGCCGTCTGGGGGGAAAGCTACTCCAGCGGCTATTCGCTGACGGTGCGCGTAACCGCCAACGATCGTAGTGGGTTACTGCGCGATATCACCACCATTCTGGCGAACGAAAAGGTGAACGTGCTGGGCGTGTCCAGCCGCAGTGATACCAAACAGCAGATCGCGGTGATCGACATGGAGATCGAGATCTACAACCTTCAGGTATTGGGACGGGTGCTGGCGAAACTCAACCAACTGCCGGATGTCATTGACGCGCGTCGCCAGCAAGGGGCGTAATTTTTTACGTAGGTCCTCACGTTGTCATCCCCGCGCAGGCGGGGATCTATCACGGAATATACCCAAAAAAATTCGCGTTGCAGGGAGGTGGTCAGTGAGGGGATCCATCCGGGTCAGCGAAAGCAGTCAACGCACCTGCAACGTGAGGTATGACGGGTATAAACGCGTTCCTCCAGCAAGGGGGCCACGCGATTTTTATTGATGCAGGAATCAGGCATGACAGCAGCAGCTATTGAACATCTTCTTTCCATTATGAATACATTGCGCGATCCGGAAAACGGTTGCCCGTGGGATCGCAAACAAACCTTTGACACGATCGCGCCCTACACGCTGGAAGAGACCTACGAAGTGCTGGATGCTATTGCGCGTCAGGATTTCGACGATCTGCGCAGCGAATTGGGCGATCTGTTGTTTCAGGTGGTGTTTTACGCCCAGATGGCGCAAGAGCAGGGATTGTTTGATTTTTCTGCGGTATGCGACGCGATAAGCGACAAGCTGGAGCGGCGACATCCGCATATTTTTGGCGATGCGACGCTCACCGACAGTGACGCGGTGCTTGCCAACTGGGAGCAAACCAAAGCCCAGGAGCGCGCTGAAAAAGCCCGATACTCGGCGTTGGACGATATTCCTGACGCGTTGCCCGCCTTGATGAAAGCGCACAAAATCCAGCAGCGTTGCGCGTCAGTCGGTTTCGACTGGAACAGTCTGGGGCCAGTGGTCGACAAAGTGTATGAAGAGATTGATGAAGTGATGCATGAAGCCCGGCAGGCCGTCGTCGATGAAGAAAAGCTGGCCGAAGAAGTGGGCGATTTATTGTTTGCTACGGTCAATCTCTCACGCCATCTTGGTCAAAAAGCCGAAAATGCGCTTCAGGAGGCAAACCGCAAATTCAGCCGCCGTTTCCGTCAGGTAGAACAAATTGTTATCGCCTCGGGAAAAACAGTTGAACAGGCGACGCTTGAGGAAATGGACGCGGCGTGGGAACAGCTAAAACGTCAAGAAAAGGCCAGTTAAGATATTTTTATCGTATTACTGCATTTTTCTGGTGGCTTTGTTATTTATCTTTATAATTTTTAATCCGATGTTTCATGCCATTTGTGCGTGATACATCGGTTTAGCCACGACGTTATGATCGCCACAATGATGAAAAGCAACATTTGTAGCCTTCATCAGGTTCAGGTATACTACTTTCCCGTCTTGGTACTCCATCGTTATCGTTATACCCGTCATACTTCAAGTTGCAGGTACGTTGGCTGCGCTCGCTCACCCTAGTCACTTACTTGAGTAGGCTCCTAGGATTCGTTTGCTTGCCGTCTTCCTGCAACTCGAATTATTTTGGGTATATAAACCTAAACTCTCAGGTTCAGCATGACAACTAATTATATTTTTGTGACCGGCGGGGTCGTATCCTCTCTGGGTAAAGGCATTGCCGCAGCCTCTTTGGCGGCTATTCTCGAAGCCCGTGGCCTCAACGTTACCATCATGAAACTGGACCCGTACATCAACGTGGATCCGGGCACGATGAGCCCGACGCAGCACGGTGAAGTGTTTGTCACCGAAGACGGCGCGGAAACCGATCTTGACTTGGGCCACTACGAACGCTTTATCCGTACCAAAATGACGCGCCGCAACAACTTCACCACCGGCCGTATCTACTCTGATGTGCTGCGCAAAGAGCGCCGTGGCGACTACCTGGGTGCAACCATTCAGGTGATTCCACACATTACCAACGCCATTAAAGAACGCATCATTGAAGGCGGTGAAGGCCATGACGTGGTGCTGGTGGAAATCGGCGGCACCGTCGGCGATATCGAATCTCTGCCGTTCCTTGAAGCGATTCGGCAGATGGCGGTGGAAGTGGGCCGCGAGCATACCCTGTTCATGCACCTGACGCTGGTACCGTACCTGGCGGCAGCAGGCGAAGTGAAAACCAAGCCGACTCAGCACTCGGTAAAAGAGCTGCTTTCTATCGGTATTCAACCGGACGTGCTGATTTGCCGTTCCGATCGCACCGTGCCCGCCAATGAGCGTGCAAAGATTGCTTTATTCTGTAATGTGCCGGAAAAAGCAGTAATCTCCTTAAAAGATATTGATTCGATTTATAAAATCCCGGCGCTCTTGAAATCGCAGGGATTGGACGATTATATTTGTAAACGATTCAGCTTGAGCTGCGCCGAAGCAGACCTGTCCGAATGGGAACAGGTTGTCTATCAGGAAGCCAATCCGGGTGGTGAAGTCACCATTGGTATGGTCGGCAAATATGTCGCACTGCCGGATGCCTACAAGTCGGTAATCGAAGCCCTGAAGCACGGCGGGCTGAAAAATCGCCTGACCGTCAACATCAAGCTGATCGATTCGCAGGATGTAGAAACCCGCGGCGTCGAAGTTCTCAAAGATCTTGATGCTATCTTGATCCCAGGGGGGTTCGGCTACCGCGGTGTTGAGGGTAAAATCATGGCGGCGCGTTACGCCCGTGAGAATAGTATCCCTTATCTGGGCATTTGCCTGGGAATGCAGGTCGCTTTGATGGAATTTGCCCGTAACGTTGTGGGTATGGAAGCGGCAAACTCTACGGAATTTGTGCCAGACTGTAAGTACCCGGTCGTTGCGCTGATCACCGAATGGCGTGATGAAGACGGTAACCTTGAGGTGCGCAGTGAAGAGAGCGACCTGGGTGGCACCATGCGCGTGGGCGGTCAACCGTGCCACTTGGCGGAAGGCAGTCTGGTGCGCGAGATGTACGGTGAGGCAACCATTATTGAACGCCACCGTCACCGCTATGAAGTGAATAACATGCTGTTGAAACAAATTGAAGCGGCGGGATTGCGTGTTGCTGGTCTTTCCGCCGACCGCAAGCTGGTGGAGATTGTTGAACTCCCTGAGCATCCGTGGTTCGTGGCCTGTCAGTTCCATCCGGAATTTACGTCGACGCCACGAGATGGGCATCCCCTGTTTGCCGGTTTTGTTAAAGCCGCTGGCGCGTATCAAAAGCGTCAGGTGAAGTAAGGGTTTTTCAGCAACGCGCGGTCCAGTACCGCGCGTTGTTCGTCTAAGGTTTTAGTTTAAAGCTCGGTTTTATATACAGAATCGGTTTTAGTTTAACTTGTACTGAGGAAAATCTAATGTCCAAAATCGTTAAAGTCATTGGCCGTGAAATCATCGACTCACGCGGAAACCCGACCGTTGAAGCGGAAGTGCACCTGGAAGGTGGTTTCGTTGGTCTGGCTGCTGCTCCGTCAGGCGCTTCCACAGGCTCTCGCGAAGCGCTGGAACTGCGTGATGGCGACAAATCCCGTTTCCTGGGCAAAGGCGTAACCAAAGCCGTTGCCGCTGTGAACGGACCGCTGGCGCAGGCCATTCTGGGCAAAGATGCCAAAGATCAGGCTGCCATCGACCAGGTAATGATCGACCTGGATGGTACTGACAACAAATCCAACTTTGGTGCTAACGCCATTCTGGCGGTATCTCTGGCTAACGCCAAAGCAGCAGCAGCCTCCAAAGGTCAACCGCTGTACGAACACATCGCTGAACTGAACGGCACCCCGGGCAAATTCTCCATGCCTCTGCCGATGATGAACATCATCAACGGTGGCGAACACGCTGACAACAACGTTGATATTCAAGAGTTCATGATTCAGCCGGTTGGCGCGAAAACGGTGAAAGAAGCGATCCGTATCGGTTCTGAAGTGTTCCATCACCTGGCGAAAGTGCTGAAAGGCAAAGGCCTGAACACCGCTGTTGGCGACGAAGGCGGCTACGCGCCGAACCTGGGCTCCAACGCAGAAGCACTGGCTGTTATCGCTGAAGCGGTAAAAAATGCCGGTTACGTGCTGGGCAAAGACGTTACGCTGGCGATGGACTGTGCCGCTTCTGAGTTCTACAACAAAGAAACCGGCAACTACGAACTGAAAGGCGAAGGCAAAACCTTCACTTCTCAAGAGTTCACTCACTATCTGGAAGGCCTGACCAAAGAGTACCCGATCGTTTCTATCGAAGACGGTCTGGACGAATCTGATTGGGACGGTTTTGCTTACCAGACCAAAGTACTGGGCGACAAAATCCAGCTGGTTGGTGACGACCTGTTCGTAACCAACACCAAGATCCTGAAAGAAGGCATCGAAAAAGGCATCGCTAACTCCATCCTGATCAAATTTAACCAGATCGGTTCTCTGTCCGAAACTCTGGCTGCTATCAAGATGGCGAAAGATGTGGGCTACACTGCCGTTATCTCTCACCGTTCTGGCGAAACCGAAGACGCTACCATCGCCGATCTGGCGGTAGGTACTGCGGCTGGTCAGATCAAAACCGGTTCCATGAGCCGTTCTGATCGCGTTGCCAAGTACAACCAACTGATCCGTATCGAAGAAGCACTGGCTGGCCGTGCTGCACTCAACGGTCTGAAAGAAGTGAAAGGCCAGGCGTAATCGCCTGTCTGCTGCCGGGACTTATCGCCCGGCTATCGAAGCCCGGAAACGCGTAAGCGTCTCCGGGTTTTATTATTTTTGTTCTCTGTGATTATCCCTTTCACGTCCGTATCCCTATCTGCTCCTGTGCTTACTACCCTGTGATCGCCATAAACGAACCGCTGGTTTCATTGGTTTAAAATGGTTTTTTATAAAAACCTTGAGGTCGATCGTCACGTTCTTCCCTGGGATGCCAATCCCGCTCGGGGCGTGGCAACGGTGCAAAGGTTTTCCCAATGTCCCGGCAGTAGTTTAGCTATCACGGCAGTAAAGGGTTTGTACCCTGCCGCATTACCTTCATAAAGACAATGACACAGGAAGGATGGCAAATGAAAACGCGTAAAATTGGGCTGGCCAACTATTTGGCTTACGGCTCAGGTGATTTTCTCGGTGTGGGAACCACGGTGTCAATCAGCGTTGAATTTTGACCAGCAAACAGCGTCGAATATTGA